>Ga0209100_1000602_pt1 | contig 29732 bp, 40 predicted proteins | sample lystaG_FD_185480 | JGI IMG/M metagenome (GOLD analysis project Ga0209100, IMG submission 185480) | Glacier valley bacterial and archeal communities from Borup Fiord, Nunavut, Canada, to study Microbial Dark Matter (Phase II) -... | ecosystem: Environmental > Aquatic > Freshwater > Ice > Glacier ... | reverse complement strand
TCATATTTAAAGGGGTAAAGTTCAACGCTTTCGTTGTTCCTAAACATACCAGATCCTTTGTCTGGAAGGATTACGTAAAATACAGTACTGTTATGGCCGTGATCAATCACAAAAAAGCTCATGCAATGGTCAAGGACTTCAAGTCAATCAACACTATGGCTCTTGAATTATTGCTAAATATTCAGGTGAAGGAGCAGCAGATATAAATTTTTTTAAATAATTAATGCGCTCATTAGGAACATTTGAATAATTAATAATAAATTTAAACCCCCAATACAAAACCAATGGAAAACCAATTATTAAAAGTCATTACTGACAGTAAAGTCGAACAGTCCACCGCTTTAGGTCTGCAAAATGCTTTCTTACCTTTTTATGCTGATTTGCAGAAGTGGTCAGAAAAAGCCAAAACGCTTGTTGTTACCGATGCATCCCAAGTGCGTGAGATGAAGATGGCACGTGAAGGCAGACTGGCACTAAGGGATATCAGGGTAGCTGCCAACAAGAAAAGGATTGCACTGAAAGAAGATAGTACCCGTTATGGAAAAGCTGTTCAGAGCGTTTACAACTTGATTGATGACCTTTGCACTCCCGCTGAAAAGCACCTGGAAGAACAGGAAAAGTTTGTTGAAATTCAGGAGGAAAACCGGAAAGCAGAATTGAAGAAAGTAAGAACAGCGGAGCTATTGCCTTATGCTGAATTTGTGGCACCTGGTTCTTCCGTTGACTTAGGAGAATACACTGAATCAGAATATTCCAATATATTCACCAGCTGCAAAGAGTTACTTGAAAACAAAATAGCTGAAGAAGCTCAGGCTGAACTTGACCGGATTGCCAAGGAGAAAGAGAAAGTTGAAAGACAGGGTAAAATGTTTGAACTTGGTTTAAAATGGAATGGCTCTGAATTCTGCTATCGGGATATTAACTTCCATTGGACTGATCTACTCTGCATGGTCAAAGAAGAGTTTGACAAAGCCTACGAAGGCGCAAAAGCCCGTAAAGCAGAACTTGACGCTGAAGATGAACAAGCTCTTGCTATCCATAAGCAAAATATTCCTGTCGTTACTGAAATAAATATACCGGTTATTGGTACTCCGGTTTTTAATAATCCTCCTGCTATTGCAGTCCTTAAGAGTTCACCGCCGTGCGCTTCATTTTCCAAAGTAAATCACGCTTTTCATTGCTTCTTGTGTGGGGCTAAGCTTTCAGAAATTGGGCTTGGAGGGTTAGAGTGTGACGATTGCCTTACTGTCTTTATTCCCTTCCTTGATCAGGATGGTAACCAATGTCTTGCAAGCCAGAAATAATGAAAATAATCTATATAGCTCACCCGATTAGCGGGAATGTCAAAGAGAATCTTGCCTCCATTGCGAAAATAGCAAGGCAAATAAATCTTACTAATCCAGATGTTACCCCGATAGCCCCCTATTTCTTGGATTGTTATGCCTTGAATGATGCTGTTCCCGAAGAAAGGGAAAGAGGTATTCAAAACGATATTACTATTTTAAAAAGCGGGATTGTAAAAGAGTTGTGGCTTTACGGAAATAGAATAAGTGCGGGCATGTTTCACGAAATAGAATTGGCCCACGATCTGAAAATTAGAGTTGTCCCAATGACTCAAGATACAAAAACCGCCTACACAAAACTTTTAACTACTAAATGTTAAAGAGCATAGTATATAACGAAGATAACCGCTTTGGGTTGGACCTAATCACTTCCAAGTCTATTGATCTTGTTGTGGATGACCCACCTTATTTCTCTGGCCCGCAAAAGAGGAAGTTTTACGGAAGTGAAATTTCACCGATCGGAGTTAAGAGGGTTGATTATCCGCTCATAAAAACGTGGGGCGTACCACAAGCGGATTACTTCAAAGAGCTCGAGAGGGTTTCAATAAATCAAATCGTGTGGGGCTGTAATTACTTTGATTATCAATTTGGCCCCGGTCGGATAATTTGGGATAAGGTAAATGGAAACTCATCATTTTCAGATTGTGAAATTGCTTTCTGCTCAATTCATGACAGTGTTAGATTGTTCCGGTATATGTGGAACGGGATGATGCAGGGCAAGAGCCTTGAGGAAGGTCACATCATGCAGGGCAATAAAAAGCTGAATGAAAAGAGAATTCACCAGTGCCAAAAACCTGTGATCCTTTATGATTGGATATTTTCCAAATATGCCACTAAAGGGATGACCGTTGCAGACTTTCACGCAGGGAGCGGAAGCAGTCGAATATCCGCTTACAAAGCCGGGCTTAATTACTACGGTTGGGAGGCTGACCCCGTTTGTTGGCAAGACCAGGAAGATAGATTCAACAACTTTTTAGAGTCATACCATAAAGAAAAACACTTACAACATGCCTACTAAAGAACTAATAATCATAAATGACGGCCCCTTCGATATCGCTACCGGCAAAAGCCGAAAGGAAACGCACTGGCGCAACAGGGAAACTACCTGGTCCGCTTTTGTGAGAAAGATATCAGAAACGCACCGGACAGCTGAGACCCTGAGTGAGTACATGGGTTTCAAAAAGACGCTGCAGGATGAGAGAAAGGATATCGGGGGTTTTGTTGGTGGATACGTGAACAATGGCAGGCGTAAAGCTGAGAATATTACTCATCGTCAATTGATCACGCTTGATATTGACTTTGCAACCGGACAAGGTCAGACTTGGGATGACTTCACGATGCTGTATGATAATGCTGCTGCAGTGTATTCCACTCATAAGCATATGCCTGAGAGTCCACGTTTGCGCCTTATCCTGCCTCTTGATCGGCCTGTATCAACAGACGAATATATTGCCATTGCCAGACGTATTGCCGGAGATCTTGATATCAATACTTTCGATGATACAACCTATGAACCAAGCAGGCTGATGTATTGGCCTTCTACATCCAAAGATGGGGAGTATGTTTTCCAATATCAGGATGGCCCCTGGCTTGATGCTGATAAGGTTTTATCCTCTTATAAGAATTGGCAGGATGCAAGTGAATGGCCAGTGTCGGATCGTGCCGGTGAAGTGCTGCAGCGTGAAATTAAAAAGCAGGGAGATCCTTTGGAGAAACCCGGTGTTGTTGGTGCCTTCTGCAGAGAGTACGATATTCACGAAGCAATTGAAACCTTCTTAGGTGAACAGTACGACCCTTGCGATATCGAAGACCGCTATACCTTTATTGGTGGGTCCACAGCTGCAGGATTGGTTGTATATGATGACAAATACGCTTTCTCTCATCATGGTACCGATCCAGCGAGCGGAAAGCTTTGCAATGCTTTTGACCTTGTTAGGTTGCACCTGTACGGGCTGAAAGACGAAGATGCCCGGGAAGGAACACCAAGCAATAAGCTACCTTCCTTTATGGCAATGGTGGATTGTGCAACAAAAGACGGTAAGGTAAGAAAGCGATTGGGAACAGAGCGCAGACAAGAGGCGAAGGATGATTTCGAAGGATATGCCGAACCCGAAGAAACTGAGGAGGAAAACACTGATTGGGAAGAAAAGCTTGAAATTGACAAAAGGGGAGATCCGCTAAAGACCAATAACAACGCTTTTCTAATTATAGATAATCACCCTGCTTTTAAGGGATTGGCTTTTAATGAATTCTCGAATAACAAGGAGGTGAAAAAGTCAGTACCATGGCGTGAAAAAAACGACTTTGGGGATTGGCTTGACAGCGATACAGACAACGCTCTTAAATTTATTGAAAAAGGTTATGGTATTGCTAATGAAGGTATTATTAAAAGGGCACTAAGGATTGTTTTCAGCAAGCGCAAATATCATCCTGTACGTGATTATCTTAATTCAGTTGAATGGGATAACGAACAGCGTATTGAAACTTTAATTATTGAATACCTGGGAGCGGAGGATACCCCGTACGTAAGAGCTGTAACCCGTATTTGTTTGGTGGCGGCTGTTGCCCGAATCTTTCAGCCAGGCATCCCATATGATCAAGCCTTGATTTTGGTAGGCGGGCAAGGATTAGGGAAAAGCACCCTGTTAAGAAAATTAGGTAAATTCTGGTTTTCTGACAATTTCGCAATCAGGGGAAACAATCAGGATGTCGAGCAGTTGATGGGGGTGTGGCTTGTAGAAATGAGCGAATTGGCCGGGTTAAGAAAGAGCGGTGTTGCTGAAATCAAGAACTACATAAGCAAGGTTAAAGATGAAGCCAGACTCGCCTATGCTACCGAAAAACAGAGCTTTCCAAGACAGTGCGTGTTCTTTGGCACTACCAATGAAAATACCTTCCTGTCGGATGTGACTGGTAATAGAAGATTTTGGCCTGTCAAAGTGGGGGTTAATCCTAAAACAAAAAATATTTGGGAAGATCTCGATGGTTACGAAATTGACCAGATTTGGGCGGAGGCTGTTAGCTATTATAAGGCAGGGGAATCTCTTGTACTGGCGAAGGAACTTATTTCAGAGGCAATTGCCGAACAGGAGGATCACGCTTTCATGGATGATAGAACGGGCATAGTGCTCAACTATCTTGAAACTCTTTTGCCTGAAAATTGGGCCGATTTAAACCCTTGGGAAAGGCGTAATTATCTCTCGGGGGATGATCTTTCACCAAAAGGTACTCAGGTCAGGACACGTGTTTGTGTGGCCGAAATATGGTGTGAATGCTTTAATAAGGATAAGGGACTTCTTGATCGTAAAGCATCAATGGAGATTAACGAAATATTGGCTAAGTTGAAAGAGTGGGAACCTGTTAAAAATCCGGTCGAAGTAAAACCCTTCGGAAGACAAAGAGTGTACCGGAGGTTGTGTTCGGGTACACAAACTAAAAAAGCAAGCATGCAACAAAGTATACAGGCAAGTATACGAAATAATTAGTCTTTGTATACAGCCTAAAACCCATAAAATAAAGGGAAAAATGACCAAAAACAACAAAGTATACAAACTATTTATAAAAGAGTATATTTATATATTAGGGCATATAATAGTTAACAATATACATAAACGCACCTAATAGGAGCACACGTATAGAAAACACGTTTTTTTTGTAGCTTTTGTTGCTTTTAGGTTTAAGGCCTTAATTAACAGAATTTTAAATTAAAATAGTTTGTGTATTAAACATAAGTATAAAAAATCATGGAAACGAAAGATTTTATTATCAAAAATGAAAATGTGAATTTAGCTCTGTTGCGTTTTTTCTGGCAGAAGATAATGCAATATGAAAATCTGGTTTGCGGTGTGGGATCAGATATTAACGGACTGAGCCTTTTTTTAAAGAGAGATGCGATGGATGACTTTGAAGCAAAAGAAGTTTTAAGACATTTTGTGGTAATGGGCTTTCTGAAACAAAAAGGCAATGTTGTAACACTTACTAAAAAAGGATGTCAAATAAGTTCGATAGAATGGCGATGATGAACGAAAAATTACTTGAGAAAAAGTTAAGAGAGGGAGTTAAAAAGCTGGGTGGAATAGCGCTGAAATTTGGGACCTCGTATCACACAGGAATGCCGGATCGGATCGTTTTAATGCCAGGGGGCCAGACAAGTTTTGTCGAGCTAAAGTCAACAGGAAAAAAGCCTACACCGCTACAAATAAAATCCCTTGAAATGTTGGCAGGATTAGGGTTTAAAGCAATCGTAATGGATTCACAAGAAGGATTGGATCAATTTTTAACAGACTTACTGAAATGAAATTTATAGCACACAATTATCAGGATTTTGCCATTGAGCACAGTATTGACAATCCAGCTGCAGGATTACTGCTTGGATTAGGATTAGGAAAAACGGTTGTCACCCTTTCCGTGATTGATATTTTGATGAATGATTTTTGTGAGATTTCAAAAGTTCTTGTGATAGCCCCGAAAAAGGTAGTGGAAAATACCTGGACAACTGAAGTCGCAAAATGGGATCATCTTAAACACCTCCGTTTGTCAATCGTTTTAGGCACCGAACGCGAACGCAAGGAAGCGCTGAAGGCAAAGGCTGACATCTATGTAATCAATCGGGAAAACGTCGCGTGGCTTGTCGGCTACTATCAATCGGCCTTTCCTTTCGATATGTTGGTTGTCGATGAGCTGTCATCTTTTAAATCGGCCAAATCCATAAGATTTAAATCCTTAAAAATGGTTAGACCGAAGATCAAAAGGGTTATAGGATTGACCGGAACGCCCTGTTCCAATGGTCTTATTGATCTTTGGAGTGAGTTGTATATTTTGGACCAGGGGGAAAGACTCGGTAAATTTATCAAGGATTACAAGGACCGTTTTTTTACATATAATCCCTACAATAAAAAATATGGCAATAGACCTGATACGGAAGAAGTTATTTACAAAAAAATTGGCGATATCTGCATTTCAATGAAAGCAGAGGATTATCTTGATGTGCCAAAGAAAATCGATACAATACTGAAAGTAAAGCTTTCGCCCAAAGAGTTGGATAGATATGAAATCTTTGAAAAAGAAAGTGTTCTGGCCTTAGAGGATGCTGATGATATTTCGGCGTTCAATGCAGCTGGATTGTCAACAAAACTCAGGCAATTTGCCAATGGTGCTGTCTATGATGAGGACAAGAATTTCCACGAGGTACATATGGCTAAACTCGAAGCCCTTGAAGAACTTGTTGAAGCTGCCAACGGCCAGCCAGTAATAATTTTCTATGCCTTCAAGCATGATCTTGTACGAATTCAAAAAAGGCTTAAAGCGTACAAACCCAGAATGCTTGACAAACCAACAGACGTTAACGATTGGAATGCCGGAAAAATACAGGTCCTCTTAGCTCATCCTGCAAGCACAGGTCACGGATTAAATCTTCAAGATGGAGGGCACATCATAATTTGGTTTGGACTCAATTGGAGTCTTGAATTGTACGAGCAGGCAAACGGAAGATTAGACCGTCAAGGGCAAAAATTCCCGGTAGTTGTAAACCATTTAGTCGTTGAAGGAACGATTGACGAAAGGGTGGTTGATTCGCTTGCGGAGAAGGCTGAAGGACAAGACGCTTTGATGAATGCTGTGAAAGCGATTGTAAAAAAGTATAAAAAAGCAGCTTAATTATTTTTTTTATTCAAATAATGTGCTTATTAAGCGCACTAATACTATTTTTGTGAGAATAAAACAACTTTTAGACAATGGAATTACGAAAATACAGATTTGAAAATACCGAAAAGATCCACCACAATGGCTTTGCAGGTGTTTTTGATATGCCCGTAGTCGAAGGAATAACCGAATTTGACCCAAAAACAGATTTTATACCTTTCAATTTCTGTAAAACAACTAAAGGTTTTGATAAAGGGGTTCACTTTTTTATTGATGATTACCAATTCAATAGAATTTGGATTAATCCAGAGCTTTATGCAGGTTTCTTAGCCCAATACAAGTACATGCTGTCCCCTGATTATTCATTATTTGCGAACACACCCGTTGCAATCCAGATGTATAAGCACTATCAAAAGCAGTGGTTTGGAGCCTTTGCTGAAAAATACGGAGCGAAGGTAATCAGCTCCCTTTGTTGGTCAGACAAAAAGAGCTTTTCCTTTTGCTTTGACGGGGTAAGCCGCAATACGGTAGTGGCTGTGTCATCGGTAGGAACGCAAAGATACCCGGAAACGAAGACCGCCTTTCTGGATGGATTCTTCGAGGCAATGAATAGAGTGGAACCTACACACATAGTTTTCTTCGGGAAGGTTCCAAGCGAAATAAAAATGGATAACATGACTTGTTACGAGCACGGTATGGATTTAAAATTTAAAAACCTAAAGTGATGGGAGGCAGAGGATCAAACAGTGCAGGAGGTGCAAAGGGTTCAAAAGACGGAGCCAAAGCTAACGAAGGTTCAGCAGGGGGAGGCATGGCGGCTCAGCAGGAAGTCCCATCGGCAACAGCCGAATACATGGACAGGATGAATGGGGTAAAAAAGAAATTAAGTCGGGAAGCGTCAGTGAAATTGCAGAAGAAAATGGAAAAGGAAACTGTCAGCAACAGTGATATTAAAGGCAAATTCACGGCTTCTGAAGAAAAAGCCATTGATCGTTATACATCAATAGAATTTAAAACCATAAACGGGGAGTTAAGATCTGGTAAAATGTCGGCCAAAACAAAAGCAACCGTGGCGAAGATGGACGAAGCGATGAGTAAGAACGTCCTGAAAAGAGATGTTATCGTGTACAGAGGAACGGACGGAAGCCATGGAACGGATAAGGCCTATACGTCTACGAGTACAAATCCTTTAACAGCCGGAAACTTTGCAAGAGGTAATGCAAAAATGCAAGCCTATGTCATACCCAAAGGCACTCATGTTCTGGCCATAGGTGGTGGAGAAGGTGAAATAATATTATCGAGAGGGTTCAACCTGGGTAAGCACAAGATTAAATAAAACAGTCATGCTACCTGCTAAAAATAAACCCGCTAAACGTAAACCCAGCAAAAATAAGTCTGGCAAAAAGGTATCTGAAACGAGATTTAATAAAGTCCTTTTCAATATTTCGGAACACGGTATGCCGTGGAAAAAAGCGTTAGAAGGTATTATGTCATCTTACACTTTTAATAAAATGCTTGATTCAGACGAAGAAAGAGCAAAGCGATACGTGCGCGCGTGCGAGAAAAGAGCGGACGTTATTGCTGAACAGGCGCTAAACATAGCTGATGAATTTGGAGATGACATAATAACCTTGCCCGATGGAAGAGAGATCGAAAATCAGCGTGTAATTGGAAGGGACCGTTTAAGGGTTGATACTCGTAAATGGCTTTTATCAAAGATGTACCCTAAGAAATACGGGGATAAGATGAGCACTGAATTAACCGGCAAAGATGGAAAGGATCTGCTTACTGGTCCCGATCTAACCAAACTCAGCGATGCAGAATTAAAAATCTATCATGCTTTACTTGTGAAAACCATTGCAACAGCAGAGTAACCATATAACCCCCTTGTTAGCTGCCCGTATTGAATTATTCAAGCGTGGTGACTACGACTTCATTGTTACCCAGCAAGGCAAAAAGCACATTAAGCAGGAGCTTGCATTGCAAACCCTCACCGATCAGGATCATGTTGAATTCCTTTATGGAGGGGCAGCTGGTGGTGCCAAGTCGTGGACCGGTTGTGCCTGGTTGGCTTTTATGTGTCTGGCTTATCCTGGTACCAAGTGGTTCATTGGCCGTGAATCTCTGAAACGCTTACGGGAATCAACCCTGATAACCTTTTTCAAAGTGTGCACGAGTTATGGCATCCAACGTGACAAGGTCTTCAAGTACAACGGGCAGGATCACTTCATCGAATTTGAGAACGGATCCCGTATTGACATGCTGGATCTTCGCTTCCTCCCTTCGGATCCGCTCTATGAACGTTACGGGTCCATCGAATACACGGGCGGCTGGATAGAAGAAGGGGGAGAGATCAACTTCGGGGCTTACGACACGCTCAAGACCCGTATTGGCAGGCACATGAACGACTTTTACGGTATTGTCCGTAAACTGTTTATATCCTGTAACCCGAAAAAGAACTGGATGTATACCACGTTCTTTAAACCGGCAAAGGATGGCACCCTGCCGTCTCACATGACATATCTTCCCTGCCTGGTGCAGGAAAACCCATTTATCGAAAAGGATTATATCAAAGCCCTTGAGTCAACAACCGATAAGGTCAAAAAGGAACGATTACTAAAAGGCAATTGGGAATATGATGACAATCCAAATGCCCTGTGTGCTTACGATACCCTACTGGCGATATTCGGTAACGATCTGGCCAAGAAAACGGGTAAGAAGTATATCACTGCCGACATTGCACGTTTCGGGTCAGACAAAGCACGTATTGGGGTTTGGGATAATTGGACAATAATTGAAACGTTGTCCTTTGACGTCAGCAAAACTACTGAAATTCAGACCGCGATTAATCATCTGAGGCAAAAACACAAGATCTCGAAGATGCGATCCATCGGAGACGAAGACGGCGTGGGAGGTGGTGTGATTGACAATTGCGGTATCAGGGGCTTCAGCAACGGGGGCCGACCTTTCGAGGGTGAGAACTTCAAGAACCTACAAACCCAGTGCGGATATAAGCTGGCTGAGCGGATCAACAACAATGATGTTGGCTTTGAGGCTGAAATCACTGAGGAAGAAAAGGAGAATATCGTTATTGAACTCGAACAGCTGCAGACGTGGGAAGCTGACTCAGACGGAAAGCTGAAATTAAAACCAAAGGAAGAAATCAAAAAGGATATTGGCCACTCTCCGGATTGGCGCGATTTATTCCTGATGCGGGCCTTCTTCGATTACGACGATGTGGATATACCGCAAAACATCACACGTGAAATGTTGGGCTTCGGAATGTAAACTTATAATAACTAATGATATGAGCTTGTTAAGTAGTATTTACAATCAGTTTAACGCCCTTGTTGGGCGCAATCAGGAATTCGATAAGCTCTTATCAGCTAAAGACATTTCCCGGGTGATCTCTTACATGAATGACAACAGCGCAAAGGTCAATCATGCCATTCAGGAGTATGACGTGCTTTCGCATGAGATCATGAAACGTCCGGATAAAGTCATTAAGGGCAAAGATGGTCAGTACATCCGCACACAGAAGCGTTGGAGACTCCCTATCCCCTACCAGGTATTCATCAATGAGATCGCCCTTGTCTTCCTTTATGGCAGAGCCGTTAAGTGGATGCAGCAAAGCGAGAACACCGAAGAAGCGTTTCAGGCGTTCAAGGACATGCTTAAAAGTGTCCGCTTTGATTCAAAGATCCGGCAATGTAAGCGTCTTGCTGGTGCCGAGACTGAAAGCGCTATGCTGTTCAGGGTATTCCGCAATGCTGAAGGAAAGCCGGACGTGCAGATCCGGGTATTGGCAAAAAGCAAAGGGGATGATATCCGGGCAATGTGGGACCAGTACGAAAAACTGATTACTGCAGGATGGGGTTACTACCTCAAAGAAGATGGAGTAATCAATTATCATTTCGATGTCTATACCTCTGACATCATATACCGCTGCACCCGGGCAAACATGGGATGGCAAGTGGTCGAAGAGCTGAACCCGATTGGCAAGATCCCATTTATCCTATTCAATCAGCCCAAAGAGTGGGATGGAGTCAGTCCAATGATCGAACGTGAAGAGTATATCGGATCCAGAACAGCGGATGTGAACGATTACTTCTCTGATCCTGCAATCGTGGCCACGGCTGACATTCTGAACAGTATGCCAGAGAAAGAAAGTGAGTCAAAGATTTACATCACAAAGGAAAAAGCAAGTGTCGAGTATCTTACCTGGGACTCAGCCCCGGAATCAAAGAAGCAGGAAATTGAGTGGCTTGAAAAACATATCCTCTCCAAGTCATTCACTCCAAACATTGACTTTGACAACATGAAGGGCCTGACCAATGTATCCGGCAAAGCTCTCAAGCAAATGATGATCCTTGCTGATATCAAAGCGGCTAAGCATAAAGAAATACATGATGAACTACTTGATCGCGTGTCAAGCTTGTGTAAATCCATCCTTGGCAATGTGACCAACTACGGTCTGAAGACACAATGTGAGAACCTGATCATTGGTCATGAGTTTCAGGAGCCATTTGGTGAAGATATCAAGGACACGATCGATAACCTGGTTGCCAGCGTTGAGAACGGAGGCATGAGCACTGAGACATTTGTTGAGCTTAATCCTTTGGTCAAGAATGCAGCTACTGAACTTATCCGACTTGGTGAGGAAAGTGCTAAAAAGCAAGCTACATCAACTGACATATTCGGACAAGCGAATTAACCATGGTTAAAATCAACCCTGATAAGTATTTCAAAGATATGTTTGCACGTACGGAGGGCTATGCCGGTAACGTGCAGCAGATCTATGCCGGTGCCATAACTCAGCTGACAGAGTTAGCGATAGCATTCAAGCCCAAAGAGGGGGAAACCTTTTCTTTTGATGCCAATGAGAAGATGAAGGGCAAGGCTACGAACATACTTAGAACAATGAACGCCAAAGTGTACGGCGCTATTCAGGGCGGAGTAAAAGCAGAGTGGACACAATCAAATATCAAGAATGATAAGTTAGTAGCAGCGATTTTTGGCAAAGATGCTTTTGAGAAAAACCACTTTGCACGTTACTTTGATCGCAATGAGAAGGCGATGAATGCCTTTATGGATCGGTCGAAGAAAGAGGGAGGTTTAGGCCTTTCCCAGAAGGTTTGGAACTACACCGGTCAATTAAAAGCTGAACTGGAAGTAGCTCTCGATCTTGGAATAGGTGAGGGAGGATCAGCAGCCCATATCTCAAAAGCCGTCCGGTCCTATCTCAACGAACCGGACAAGCTGTTTAAGCGGGTCCAGATAACCACTAAGGATGCTGAGGGCAACATTACCAAAACAGGCCGGTACAAGCTCTCCAAAGCAGCTCAAGCATATCATCCCGGACAAGGGGTATATCGATCATCATATAAAAACGCTATGCGTCTCACGCGAACTGAGACAAACATGGCTTATCTGACAGCTGATCACGAAAGATGGCAGCAGTTTGACTTTGTCGTTGGGTACGAAGTAAAGCTCTCAAGTAATCATCCTGTCACTGACATCTGTAATGACTTTGCGGGCAAATATCCAAAGACTTTCAAGTTTGTTGGCTGGCACGTTATGTGTCGATGCTTTGTAATTGCGATTTTGTGCACTGAGAAAGAGCTTGATAGCCTGTCAGACGCTTTACTGAACGGTGAAGAACTGAAAGACTTTAAGTCAATTAATGAAGTAACGGGCGTACCTGATGGATTCACGGGATGGATCGAAGCTAATAAAAAACGTGCTGCAACAGCTAAGTCAATCCCTTATTTCATCCGGGATAATTTTGTAGAGGGTGACATAACCAAAGGGCTAAGTTTGATCAGGCCAATAGTAGACCCAATTAAGGAAGGGACTAAAATTATTGAATTTATCCCGTCTAAAACTATTCAGGAAATAGAACAACGTTACAAAAATGCGGGTTTTACAAGGGTGGATCTTGGCAGGGCAACAATAGAACAGGCCAATATAATTTTAGAGCCAATCGAGTTTGAAGCAAAAAGAGGGTTGCTTGAGATAGCTGAAATCAGGCTGCAAAACGGTATAGTATCTTCAGGGCGAAGTGTAAACGGAATAACAGCGGCTCAATATTGGCAGGCAGATTTAGCGAAGGATCGAATGTTAAAAATAAATTTGGATGCTTTCAAGATTAATACCTATCAACCGTTAAAGAGCTTTGAAACTGAAATATCTTTAAGAGAATCAAGGATAAACGGATTAAACCAAAGTATTAAAAATTATGAGGATAGATTGGGTCAATCGGCAATGAAGGATAAAATCTACAAAAAAGATATCCGTATTGCCAAGAATCAAATATCCAATTATGAGTATGAAATAAGTAAATTGAATAAGCAAATAGAAAATGGGGAGTTTCCAATACCTCAAAATGTATCAAGCCTATTGAAAGACAAAGCCAGTCAGGTAAAAGCGGACGTAACCCATGAGTTAGGGCACTATTACGATAACATTTCAGAGGCAACTGGAAAAGGGCTATACAAGGATTACATTAAAGAAATAAGTGTGTATGGAGCATCTGACAAGCAAGAGTATTTTGCTGAATGGTTCGTACAATATCGTTTGCATGGAAGCAAAGGAGTGCCTGAGGATCTACTGAAGATATTCAAGAAGTTTTAATAAAAAAGGAATTGTTTTTTGCATAAATTTTTATATATTTACAAAGCAGAATCACGGTGGAGCGTGGTTTTAAAAGAAACTGGCACTTTGCCATAAAACCCATTTTGTCACAGGCTCCACCCTGTCTCAGATGGGTTTTTAATATTAAGCAATGAAAGAGATTAAACTGGATAAAGGATTATTTGCTCAGGTAGATGATAAAGACTTCGACTATTTGAATCAATTCAAATGGCACGCTTCAAATGAATATAGCTCTTATTATGCCGTAAGAACAGCAACCACAGAGGGCAAAAGAACTACTATAAGAATGGCCCGTGTAATAATGGGATTAACTGACCCAAGGCTAACTGCTGAACACGAGGACAGAAACGGGCTAAACAACCAAAGTTATAATTTAAGGGTCGCAACCAATCAGCAGAATAGCATTAATCAAGTGGGGGTTAATAAAACCAGTCAGTTTAAAGGCGTATTTTATGACAAAGCCCGGGGAAAGTATATGGCCCAAATTAAGATAAATTACAGATCCACTTTTATTGGGCGGTATCAGAGCGAAATGGAAGCGGCTAAAGCGTATGACAAGAAAGCGAAAGAGGTATTTGGAGAGTTCGCCTACTTGAATTTCTTGGAGGTGTTATAAAAGAGAGGTTTATGATTTCCTCCCTCTTAAAGTATGTTTGCGTTTCACTTCTCCCAATCTGATGATACACTTTTTGTTTTCATACGGACCATCCGACAGGTCAATAGTGTTTCTCAGGTAATCCAATGTTATACCGATATCATCCACGGTCAAAGTGTCGTATATCGCAGCCTGAGAGCCAAAGTAGTGATGTTTCTTTTTGCCTTCCAATAGTTCCACGTGATAGAGCTTGTGGATCTGCTTTGTGGCAACCTCCAATTGAGCTGTTATCTCAGCAATTACCTTTTTGCAAGTCTCCATCTTTGCTTCAACGCTTGCCCGGGAACCCGCGAACACTCCTATCTCAAGTGAGTGCTTTAGTTTCTCCAAGACCGTTGTTGCTTGGAACAATTGGGCTCTAAGGATTGAGTTATTTGGGTTTGTTGTCATACGTCAATTTTTGCGCCTAATATAGTGTATATATTTAATACATGCAACATTTTACTAAAAACAATCTCCAATACTCGATTGAATTGACCAAAAACCCTTAATCTGCTTTTTAGCGCTGTAAGGTTTCCACATCAACAAATAACCAATTGCCCGGATGAGTTTTGAAAGGAGATAGAATACATAACCGATAAACAGGAAAGGAAAATAGAGAATGGTAGCGATGAGACGGGCTAAGGCTATTAATTTCAAGTTCTTTGGTTTCATTTCTTAGCCCTCCCGATAATAGTATCGCCAATGTTATATTTCCAACAGGAGTCTTGAAATTCAATATCGTTTGTCCATTGATTGGACCTGTAAACATATCGACAAATACCGTCTGGCATTGGCTTGTCACTTCCTGTCAGATATGATTTGGAAATGATGACAGCGTTTTGATTAGGGGGATTGCATCCCATCAAGATGAGAGCAAACATTAAAATAGTCAGTTTTTTCATAAGTCATATTCTCTCAAGGATTCAAGAGCTCTCATCATTGCTACTGTATCGCCTGTAGCGATAGCATCTTCAGCAAGGATAATGTCAGCTTTCATAACTGCAGCGGCGTATTGGCCTGCCGGGATCTGCTCATATTCGGCGATTATTTCCCGAACACGGTTCATTTCGGTTTGAAGTCCTTCGATTAAGTTCATAACTATTTAAGATTTAATGAATTTAAGATTATCAATATGGCAGTAAATCGTTTTACCGGAATCCAGGTAAATGATCAATTTGCCGTTAATTAAAGCGGTTTTGCTTTTAACATGACCCGATCCTTGCGGAGTGCTAACGATGTATTGAGGCGTAGTGGTCATTTAACCTCTACATGTTCGCCATCATCAATCGCACTGAAGTGGGCATTTGGATGCTTGCACTCCACGAATTCAACCAGGCACAGATTAGCACAATCAACAAGGAATTCTTTGTTGCCGGTCTCTTTATATTTCTCCAAACGTTTCACGATTGAAGCCGTACGATCGTAAGCTGGTTTTCCCTTTGCTTTCAATTTCCCATAACGGATAGATCCCATCATGAGCCGGTTTCTCATAAGCTTTTCAAATTCCGGTGACCATTCGGACTCTTGCATTTCTGCAAAAGAAAGATTCAAGGTCTCCGGTAATCCCTTTGAGAGCCGAACACGGTTATTGTCGTACCAATTGCGGTCTCTCATCTCAATAAGTAATATCGTTGAACAGTTCAGGAAGCATTGCTTTCAACTCATCCAGTAAAGGGCACATGAGTTCTCTCATTTGTGGATGAGCAGCTTTGGAAGTGCGTTGTTTGAAGATTGTTCTCCATTCCCGGATGTTGGCAGTAACGACAATTTCAGTTTTAAGCGAATTGGGTAGAACGGATCTGGCTTGTTCCGGCTTCCATTGGCATTTAATAAGCCTGTTGTAATTATTTTCGCTTTCATTCATTACCTGATACCACGCTTTAGTAGATTCAAGGACCTGCATGAAATTGTGTTCATTCATATGCCTGATAAGATCAATTTGATCAGTTGTGATCCATTCCGGAATAATGAAGGTCAACTCATTCCCAAATTTGGCATTCGAGTAATTACAATACCTGGTTGACTCCTGAGAGAATGAAGCCAAACGATGACGTACGATCTCATGACTGACTCCACGGTCACAAATGAACTTTACGGTGAAGGATTGGTGTTCCAAAACGGACTCATGGCCTCTTGCTAATAGCATTGGGACAAATTTAGAGGCGCTGTCCTCAGTAATCTTCTCTTCAGACTTGTAGCAGGTCCTTCCTGCTGCTTCGATGTTCTTTAAAAGTTGTATGGGATCTAACTGAGTCAGGATCTCATACGAAGGTCTAATAAGCTTCATAAGATTAAAATGTTAATATCCATTTGATTAATAATACAAGTAAACCACAGCTTGCAAAGAAGCCGACAACAACACCCACAGCAGCAAGGAGCCTTTTACTATCTTCGATTTGATCCAATCGTCTTCCTTGGCATTCAATTTCTTCGTATTTCATATAGTTCGATTTTTCATTATTTCTCTGTAAACTTCTCCCAGTGCTATCTCCGTTTGTCGCTTCAGGGCGTAAGCGGCAGGATTGTAAAGAGGCTGTTTGAATTGAGCTTCGAGGGCTTTCATCTTTGCTTCGAGTATTGCCATTGGGGATATATCAAAAGTGCAACTCATCGTAGTAAGTTATCGCAACAGGCAAACAGAGTGAAATACATGGCTGTTATAGCACACACCATCAATGTATATCCTATTACTTGAGCCGTTAATTTCAGAACTGGTAAGATTGTTTTCATATCGTTTAATTGTCAATTCGTTCGTAATGATCGTGTTTAGAATACTCTTTGCCCCAACTTGCAGCATTTACACCAGCAACGGTGAAATTCTCATAGTCTGATTTGTGCTTGCAGCAACGACAGAAGCCATTGGCCTTGCATTTGAACACATCTGTTGAATGGCACTTAGGGCATTCGTCAATTACCTGGTTACTCATGATTTTTAGGTTTAAACATCCAATTCAATAATTCAATGGCCAGTACAAAAACGACTACACCGGCAACGAGGCTAAGGCAGATTATATCAAAGGTTCTCATGGGATTAATATTTGCGTTTGATTCTTTTACCCTTTTCAAATTGGTTGTACCAAGGGGTTTCTGCCTCTTTTCTTAATATTATAGGGTCTAAATTGAATTGAGGCTCATGAAGACGAGAAATAAGTAAGGGTTCATCAAAGGGGCAACCCCGCATTATTGGAACATTTGCGCCTACCAAAATCACCCTATGATTTCTTGCATGAGCGCGGATCAATTCAATATCAAAGGGCTGATCAATTCCGATCATGCCAACACTCTTAACCTCTTCAAATCGCTGCTTGTTGGATTCGTACCATTTTAAGAACATTCTTATCTTAGAATACTTCCAAGCCAAAGGAAGAGCGGACCAGTAACTTTCGTCTAATCCTGCACCTGTGTACATCCCGGCAATCCACGCTATGAGTAATGCTTTCTTGTTCATGATCTTTAGTAAATTTCTAATCCTTGTTTCTTGGTCCGCTCCGTGCCCTTGGTTTTGGTATCCGTCTTCCGGGGTAAAGCCCAGCCTTTGATCTTTGCTACTTTCCGGTTAAATTCCATCCAAACGGATTCAGAAGAGAACTTCACGTGCATTGTCCCTTTCTTGTATCCGCGGATCTCAAAGAATTCATTCCACTGGTACCATTTACCGAATTCCAGATATCGGTATTTGTCGCTATATCCGTTTGAATCTTTAACCCGTTTGCCTTCCGCGTCCAACAGGTAAGTGTGTGAGATGAATTCGTTTAGGCTCTTAAAAGACCCGAAGTCCTTACCAGTCATGTGACAGAGAGCCTTAACAATGTCATCCATATCACCCTGTCTGTCGTATCCGTAAGGGCTTACTGACAGCTGACCGCTGTATCCGATAGTCGTGAGGTGAGGCAGGATGAATTTTTGATTGACCTTATATGATGAATTGGTTTTCCATCCGGATCCAGCCTCTGAATTCTCGTAAGAGAAAGAACAGATCTTATCGAAAGCATCCACCAGTACTTTGTCCATCCGTCCTGCATGTGTACCAACTATCATTTGGCCCATCTTGTAGATATTCTTAAGTGTGAACGGGACCTTAACCTGTTGCTCTACGAACTTGTTAATGTTCTCCATTACGGACTTAGTGATATACTTGCTCATATTCATTTCAGCAAAAACCGCTTTCCACGCTGACTTCTGAAGCTCATTTTTGAATTCATCCCGGGTAACAGTGTAATCCCTTCCATCCCGGCGTTGGTTAACTCCGAATGTGATGTTACCGTATTGATTGAGGGGCTTAATCAGGGCGTTCATACGTTGAGAGGCACCGATCACTTCATCGAACATCTTAACCGCTCCAACGTACCGGTTGACGCAATCCCGAAGAACATCATAAGCCATTATCCCGTTGCCCTCCTGCTCTGGATCCTCGTTAAGATCGAAGTATCCATCAAACTCATTGTCACCAGTGCGAGGTTTGAACAGGTGGACCATTGAAACGCTTACATCTGTCTCACGCTCCGATTGTGAAAAGACATTTCCAAGCCTTACGCTGTTACCGTTTTTCTCGATGAGCGAAAACAGGTTTTCACGTTGGTGAGAATACCGGTTATCAAGAGTATTGGAGTTACACAGTGCGATTATCTCACATCCACTTGGCGCAACATCCCAAGCGTGGCGGATGTGTTTGTCACCCATAAAGAATGGAGGGTTCATGATGATGAAGTCAATATGGCTGATCTCTTCGCCGGTCACCTGCAGGAAGTCATGCTTTAAAAACCTGTCGGCTTTCTTTTGTGCGATAAGAGCTAAATCCGGATGCTTTTCACAGGCTATAACCTTTGCCCCTTCTGCTCTCAGGTAGTCAATAATATTACCACTTCCGGCTGATGGCTCAAGCACAGTCTTACCGATCAGGTCAAGGCCTGAACACATGGTGTTGATCACATCAATAGGGGTCGGGTAGAAATCGTTCGTAAACATTATTTAAAGGCTTTAACAGGTACATAAACGGCAAAGCTCCAATCGGAATAGCCCCAAACTTCAATTTTACCGATGAGCTTATCACCGTAATCCGGATCTCTTTTAATCTGGAAGTTGGCAGTAGCTTTGATCTTGGTTATTTCATCACCAATTTGCTGTGAGAGCCTATCCCTATCAATCACCTTGATTGTTATTTCCATTTCCAAAATATTAAAGTGTGCCCAATAGGAACACAACGGGTCAAAAATAGGGCATATATTTAATATATGCAACATTCTAAAAGAAATATTTAAAAATAAATTTGGATTTTTGGTAAATTCTTAACAGGCTGTTTATTAACATGCAAAAATATTTGCGTTCCTATTGAGCACATATCATTTTATTACTTATATTTGGGCGCAAAATCGAATATAACCGGTTAAAAAATCTCATGAATAAAAAATTATTAGAGCTATTTAAAGTCAAATGCAAAGACATGGGACTTTCAGAAGCAGCAATCGAAGCCCTTGTTTCAGGTGGCAGCGATGGCCTAACAGAAGCGTCTACTGACGCAGAAATCGAAGTAAAGGCAAACCTTATTCTCCCATTTGCTAAGGCAATGCAGGGTGAAGCTACCAGGTGGGCTCAGACTTCAAAGGAAAAAACCGAATTAGCAGCAGCAGAAAAAGCTAAGGTGGAAAAAGCAGCAGCTGGTGGCGGAGAGGAAAAACCTTGGGAAGCGGCTATTAACACTTTGAAATCAGATTACGACAAGAAACTGTCAACTCTTGAAACAGAGAATCAGACTTTCAAAGCAGAAAAAGCAGGAACAGAAAGGGCAACTTTAATCTCTACACTTCAGAAAAAGCATGGTCTCTCTGATGAACACATGAAGTTTGTGGCAGTACCGGCGGATCAAGATCCAGACGTGTACCTGACCAGTTACAAGCAACATCTCATCACGCAGGGGCTCGTTCCGGCAGTTGCCGGATCAGCAGCAACCGCACAGCAAGCTTCGGAAGAAGCCGCGAAAGGGCTGCTTGCAGAAATTGAAGTTAAATAATTTTTAAAGCAAAAAAAGCTTATGAAATTCGGAAAAACAACTTATGGTGGTGGTAGAAATGTATACACGTCAAGCCCTTTAAAGGTTATTGGCGGTTTTACGTTGGATACCGTTACACAGGGTTTCAATGCAGGGGATAAGATTCCCGCCGGAACTCTGGCCGTCTATGATGAGATTACCCGAAAGGTGTTGCTTGTCAAGACTGGAAAAGTAAAAGCAATTGCCGCTGATCCAACAGTGGTAACGCTTGAAAGCTCGATGCATCTTAGCCCTATTTTCAAAATAGGTGACAAAGTGCTCAAAACTGTTACAGGGTTGCTGTCCGCGGCTCCTTCGATCAGTGCTATTGCCGTCAATGCTTCTGACGAATATGTTATTACCCTCTCAGCCGCTCTTGCAACATTGGCCGTTGGTGATATCATTGTACAGGTCGTTGCTGACGTGACTACACCCGCCAACGCGGCTCTTATCGGTTTGGCGAATGCCGCTGTCATTGCTTCTGTTGAAGTCAACGATGCCGCAAACGAAACAGGGATTGATGTAACAATTGATTCAGGTTCGGGTGCCTGGTACTTACGCCGTATTCCGGCTATCCCTACCGTGCTTATGCAGGGTAATGTGTTGTTGGCTAATCACAACATCAAATACACCAAATCGGTCTAACTTCTAAAAATAAGTAAGATATGCCTAAAAGTATTTTTACAACCCTGATTTTCCCCGGACAACCGATCGATCTTCTGAAGACGATGCAGATCATGTTCGATCAGGCTTCTTTGCAAAATAAGATCCTGTGGGAAAAAACCTACGTTGACCGTTGGTTTACTTCTAATCTGCCTCAGTACGGCCTTACTTGTGAGGGTATTCTTGGTAAGTACAAACTTCGCTTCCTGGCTTCGATCATTGGAAACAATGCAGCCACTCCGCTTCGTCCTTCTGATGGCTTCGACACCTGGAAAGGTGAGATCCCTCGCGTAGGTCACAAGTTCCTGATGACAGCTGATAAGATGCGTAAGCTTCAGGAAATCTATGAGTCCCCAAGACTTCAGGACGCTCAGAAGTTTGCCGAAATCAAAAAAACGATGATCTCAGACTTTCAAGAAGCCTATCTGGGCACCAAGGATGCTGTTGACCACATCATTTTACGTGCACTCTCCAACGGTGGTGTTGCTGACTTCACAAGTGCTATCAACCCGGATGGTCGTATCTACAAGGTAGACTACGAAATGCCGACTGAGAACAAGCTGCAAGCAGCTACTGCATGGACTGAAGCAAACATTCTCACTTTGGATTGTATGCTTGAACTTGGTAAAGCCATTTATGACTTTGCAGAGAAAGGCGTTGTTTTCGGAGAGGCTTTGATGTCCCCTGAGATCAAATACTTCATGAAACGCTCTGGCCTGATCAAAACTGCTATCCTTGGCACTGACAAGGGTAAAGGGGTTATCACAGACGCCGCTTTTGATGAGTATTGGGCTCAGAACGGTTTGCCTCCTATCACGTTGATCACGAAGAAAAACGCTGGTCAGGTAGACGGAGAACGCACCACGATTGACCCTTGGAATCATGACATGATTGTCTTGAAACCCGCTGGTACTATCGGAGAATTGCAGCCTGCTTTTGAAGACAGTGCAATTATACCTGAAGAGAACGTGAATTATACCGACGCTGGTAGCGGTATCCGTATGGCCAAATGGACAGTTGGCGAAAGCTCTGGTCAGGCAGCTGGCGAATACACTCAAGGCTCTTGGCGTGTAGTTCCGATCATCAACAGCATTAATGCAGTTGTAAATCTTCGGGTCCGTAACCTGGTTTAATAATAGTTGACTGTGACAAATTTAGAAGCACTAAAAGCCGAAATAGAGCCCCTTACAATCAGTAAGGGTGCTCTTAATAAAGCGTTACTCGATGCAGGACTTGACGCAACAGCTGAGTATACTGATGAAAAGTCAGTTGCAAAAGCTACTGTCAAAGCTCTCTCCAAACTTATGGTTTTGAAGTCAGAATCCGAAGGGAAGTTTGCTCAAAGCTATGCTGATGGAGTGATCGAAAAGCGGATTATCGGGATATGCAATCAATTTGGTTTTGATGTTTCCGAATTTGTCACATTCTCTTCAATTACTGATGGTTCTAATAGGTGGTAATCATGTCAAGATATAACAGCACACTGAAATACAAAACGACTATTCCCGGACAACTTGATCCTGTTTCAGGTTTTTGGGTTGAAGGGTTCGTGTCGGATTGGATTGATGCAGGTGATTGTCATATCGAAAAACATACCCCGCCTAAAGAGGTCAAAGGAGTTGACGGGTCAACTATTCTATATGTGTATGAAATATTCATGCCACAATCTGACTTGAATCTGTCTATTGGAGATCCTATTGCTCTATTTGATGAAGATGGAGTTCTACTTGCTGAGACTCTTGTAAGTGGCTTTGATCGTACCGGAAGAAAAAACATTTCGATATGGGCATAGTCATGACAACGTCTCCGGGCGATCTTGATGCTCATTTGCAGAAACAGATCGAGAGACGGTTAGCCGCGCTGTTGGTAAGGCTAAACTTCATCGGGGTAACCTGTGTGAATGAAGCAAGGACCGGAAGGACTTACACACCACAGACAAACGCTCTTCTGAATTCAACCGGCTATGTCATCGTAAAAGATGGAGTCATAATTGACGGGTCCAGTTTTCAAGGTAACGGCGGGACAGACGGTGAAGCGTATGCACGAAAGCTTACGGCTCGCTACGCTCAAGGGATCACGCTTATTGTCGTTGCCGGTGAGAACTACGCCGCTTATGTTGAAGCTCTTGGATACAATGTTTTGACCAGTGCTGAATTACTCGCTGAACAGCTTGTACCTCGAATGATGAAAAAGTTAGGCTTTACCAAATGAGAAAGACAGGCAGTCAGATTGAGTTCGATGTATTCAGCATCCTGAGGGGGAGTCTTTTGGCTACAACTATCAAAGGGTCAATCTTTCGTGAAGGCATGAGGCCAAACGGGGCTAAAACTGAAGATGCAATCGTCTCATTTATGACTGGTCTTGATGATCAGATCCAGACGGGGGTTGTAAACGTGAACATCTATGTTCCGGATATCGCAAACGGAAGCACTGTACTGATTAAAAACGGATCACGCTGTCAGGAGTTAGAGATCTTGTCCAATACCATTATTCAGTCGATCATACCTGGTGAATATCGATTCAAACTTGGGGCAACAATACAGACCTACAAGGCTGAAGGCATTGACCAGCATTTTGTGAATTGTAAAATTAAATTCGAATTAACAACTTTTTAAAAATTAAATATTATGTCAATATTAAGTTGGGGTAAACCGAAAGTGGAAGTTGTTGCACATGTGGCAGGTGTTATTCCTGCAGTCCCAACATGGATAGTGTTCCCTGTAATCGTTGAGAAAACAGCGACACTCGCAACAGAGAAAGGTGCCAAATCAGAGGCACTCGGCGAAGGTGGAGAGGTAATTGACACCCGTTATGCAAAAAACAAATACAGCTTTTCGGCTGAAGTATTTGTGAAAAAAGGTGACAGCAAGCCAATCGTTGATGACGATGGTCTTATCGTTGCCAATTACGGTATCCGGATGACTCCTGAGGATGTCACACTCGAAGGCTGGATCATGGAAGCTGCAGCTGTATCAGTTGAAGAAACATGGAGTTCTGAAGCTGGTAAGAAATGGAAATACACCTTTGACGGTGTGAAACCAGCAGCAGGCGCAATTCTGAAACCTTACACTCAGGCGTAAAAAATAGAGGCAAACGGATAGACGGACTTATGGTGGAGGTAAACCATTAACCCATTATTAATTAATACATTCAATTTAATGAAAAAGATCATTCTTCTTTGCTCGATGCTGATCCTCACGATAGGACTCAATGCATCACAGGTGAATTATCACCAATCGGACCAGTTGCAGACCTTTGGCTTTAATGTCCAATCACCTGCTCAGGCAATGCCTTTTACGGCTGTTGACGTCTACATGATCACCACCAATGTAGTGCTGACCTGTCAGATTATCACAGCACAAAATGAGGGTTTAATCCGGGACCAAAAGGGAGTAACTAAAAAAGTGGTCAGCGATTTTGACTATGGAAATACTCTCAAATGTGCGACTCTTCAAAAAAGATTAATACAAAGTTTTTGCAGCCAATTGAGATATAGGTACTCTCCAATAAGGTTAGCGAAAGACTATTCTAAAATAACTAAGCCTACAGTCCGACACGTTTAACTAAAAATCAAAATATCTAAAAGACAGCTCTATGATGAGTGGAGCTGTCTCTTTTTTGCCGGAGTAGTATAAGTGGTGAACAGGCGGTTGAACTATTACCCTACAAATGGGATGTTACTGCCAAGGAATGGGTTCGATTCCCGTATTCGGCGCAAACATGAAAACGACTATGAAAAAAGCAGAATCAAAGGTTGCTGAAACGATACTCCAAAAAACACAAGAGGTTACCATTGGGAATCAAACTTACCTGGTGGCCCCTCCATCCACTGCAACGCTCATTCTTGTTTCGGAGTTGGTTGCTCAAATGCCACAGATCGAATTGAACACACAGGAGATAATGAGTGAAAGTCTGAGAATTGCAAAGGACTGCAAAGTATTGGGGGATATTGTTGCAGTGCTGATTCTTGGGGCGAAGAACATTACCAAACAAATGGTGAAGGTTAGAAAGTATTGGTTCTTTGGCCTGATCCCTTGCTTCAAAGAGGTTGAAATTGACAATCAAAAAATACTCGCTAAAGAGATCTTGGAAGATGTCCCGCCAATCGAATTAAACACGATTGTTCAAAAGCTTTTATCCGGACTGGATACTGCTTTTTTTTTCAGCGTTTCAAGTTTCCTAATCGGTGTAAATCTAACAAAACCGACAAAACAGGAGGAAACGATTCAATCTGGGCAGTAATCGCAGGAGTAGCCAAAGGGTATACGCTGACTTTTGACTATGTCCTTTATGAAATGAGTTACGCAAATACGATCATGTACAGCTCAGTGTTGCCAAGTTACGACGATGAGAAGGAAGCGGACACAGACACAGACAAGCAGAAAGTAATAAACGCTGACGATCCAGCAAACAGAAACGCGATTAGAAAAGAACTCTATGAATAACGACGAAGGAGCAATAAGTTTTGCAACGAACATAGACAACCGGCAGCTTGCAGCAGATGCAGCCAGATCTAATGCTCTTCTCAGAGGGATAGGTAACACTGCCGCTACAGAGGGCACCCGTATGGGTAGTGCGTTCAATTCTGCTTCTGGTTATATCGGTGCAATGGCTCTGGGGGCTGTTGCTTCTATCGGGGTTATTGGTAAAACGATTCTTGACACAACCGCGAAGTTTGAAAAGTTCGGGATTGTCCTTAAAAATACGCTTGGAGAAACTAAAGGAGCTGAGGCATTAACGATGATTGCCAACTTTGCGGCTACGACTCCATTTCAACTTGACGAAGTAACCGGCGCTTTCATCAAACTTGCAAATCAAGGTTTTGTTCCTACCTACGAACAAATGACAAAGCTTGGAGATCTTGCATCATCCACAGGTAAAAGCTTTGATCAACTTGGGGAGGCTTTACTTGATGCTCAAACCGGACAGTTTGAAAGGCTCAAAGAATTTGGTATCAAAGCATCCGCCAACGGTGACAGGGTGACCTTTTCATTCAAAGAACAGCAAACGACTGTTGAAAATACCAACTCTGCAATACAAAAATACATCTTAAGCCTTGGAGAGATGAAAGGCGTAGCCGGGGCGAACGCTTTAATCAGTGCTTCGCTTACAGGCCAGATGAGTAACATTGGTGACAAGCTCGCTGCAATGTATAACGGTATTGGAAAAGCAAATTCAGGGTTCCTGTATGCCGCTGTTGGTGGGGTTTCCACCCTTATTGACAACTACAAGTTAGTTGGTGACGTCTTAACCGGATTGATTGCCACTTACGGAGCTTACAGAGTAGCGATAATGTATATCGCCTATACTGAGAATTTAGCCGCCGCCGCGAAAACAAAAGGTCTTGCAGTCGAAACAGCTTACCAGGCTATTATTGCACAAGGTAATATTCACATGGCAGCAAGGGCCAGAGGTGTAGCAGTTGAGATCCTTCAGCAGGAAGCAAGAGTGGCAGCAACTCACCAGGTAATAGCAGCTGAGAGAGAATTGCAGGCTTCTTCCAATGCAAGCAAAGCAACACTGGCCAATCCGTATGTACTGGCTTTAATGGCTGTTGTTGCCTTGGGATATGGCATCTACAAATTAGCCACTTACCAGACTGATTTAGAAAAGGCAACATCTAAATTAAATGTACAGGTTGCAAATGAAAAGGACAAAGCAGCGGATCTATTTGCCGAATTAAATCATGCTACAAAAAGCACGGATGAGTGGAAAAAAGCAAAAGCCGGAATACTTGAGCAGTATGGCACCTATCTGACAGAGCAGCAAAAAGAATTACTTGGAACAAAGAACCAGGCAGAGGCTCAGGATGCGGTTAATAGAGGGATAGAAGAAAATATCTCCCTAAAAGTAAAACAAGAATCACTTGATGCTGCCCGGAGCAAGTACAACGAAATGATATCTGGCAGCGTTGACAATTTAGGTGAAAGTGCAAAATCATCGTTAGATCGTGATGCCTCCGCGAAATTCAACAAAGATCTAAAAGTACAAGTAGAACTAATAAAATACGAAGTTGATCCTGTAAAAAAGGCCAAATTAATAAGTGATTATGACGAACTTATTAATGTTCTCAAGGCAAAAGTAATGAAGGACGGGGGCTTGCTTAAAGGGTATGCCCTTACAAATATAGCGGCTTATGCGGGGCAAGTTAAAACAAGTTTAATTGAGCTATCTGGTGAAACAGTGGCTATAAACAAAGCCTTTGCAGCAGAGGGGGTAAAATCGGACGCCAAAAAGGTTGATCCCATCCTCACTACCTATCAGGCTCAATTAGATGTAATAAAAGGTAAAAAAGCAAAAGCTGAACAGGAACTCGCTAAGCTGAAGTCAACCCCGGGTGAAAACCCGATGAAGGATATTGTTGCCAAGCAGGGAGAAATCGATGAATACAATAAACAGCTTGGCATTAAAGAGTCAGAGGCCAAAAAGAGTGAGATCGATCAGATCAAGAAATTGATGGAAACCGCTCACGGTCGGACATTGGCACAACTCACTGAACGCCTGAAGAAACTTGAAGAAATAAGGGCTATTGAGGAAGACATTGCCGGTGGTACTAAGATGAAAGGTGTTACCGATGGAGTCAACCCAAGTGACCAGGCTAAAATAATATCAGAGTACACCTCCGCTGTTCAGGGAGCCGTAAAAGCCGACGTTGCAAAAAACGATAAGGAGATTCTGCAGGCTAACGAAAAGATGAAGAAGGCCAATGATGCTTATCAGAAAGACAAGGATCATCAGCAGTGGCTTTATGATGATAAATTACGAAAGGAAGAAGCTGAGAAAAAACGACAGACTGATCTTGCAAACGGTTTCTTCGATATAGCCGATGCAGCTGGTAATCTATCCAAGACCATTGGGGACTCAAACCAAGGACTTTCTGATATGCTTGGAGGTATTGGAAAGATTGCCGGAACAATGGGAAACCTGGTCAACCTTGGAGCTTTTGCCAAAGGTGGAAGCAAAATGAGTAAAGGTGATGCTATCAGTATGGCCGTTGGCGGGGCAACTGATTTAGTTGGCATTGTGATAGGAGCAGCAGCAGAGCGTAAAAGGGTAATGACCGAATTCTACGCCAACATTATAAGCCAACAACAGCAGTACAATGTTTTGCTTAACGATCAACTTAGGATCAATTCAGAAATTAAAGGAACCTTATTTTTAAAGGATTACGAAGGATCGCTAAATGATGCAACCGCCGCTTATAACGATGCTCAAGGCAAATATAAAGATGCTTTAAAGAAGTTCTCATCCGCGGAGGCTATCACCGGAAAAAAGAATGTTGTTGATGGTAAAAATGTTTTAGGAGGAATCGGGGCAGGGGCAGCAGTGGGAGCCGGAGTAGGATCTATTGTTCCGGTAGTCGGGACAATCATAGGGGCAGCAGCCGGGGCGATCATTGGAGGTTTAGTAGGTTTGTTTGCCAAAAAGAAAAAAGATATTGTTGCACCCCTTTTGGAAACTTACCCGGGCTTGATCAAAGCAAACGGCGAATTTGATGCCTCGTTGGCAAAAACATTGGTGACCAATAACCAGGTGACAGAAGCGACAAAGGCAACTCTGAACACTATGATTGAGTGGAAAGATGCTGCAGACAAAGCGACAGCCCAAATCAAACAAGTTATTACAGACTTGACAGGTGGTTTAGGGGATGATTTGAGAACCGCACTGGTAGCAGCTTTTACAGACGGTACGGATGCAGCCAAAGCCTTTGAGGGATCAGTCAATAAAGTTCTTGAAAATATTATGTCGAACATGATTTTCAATAAAGCGTTTGAAGGGGCTTTTAGCCAATTGGAAAAGGCAATGGTCGACAGTTACGCAGTCGGAGGGGATCAGAGTTGGTTAAATGATTTTCAGGCTTTCTATGCACAATCCCCAGAGCTGATCGCACAATTCAATCAGGGGATGTCGGACGCGAAGAATGCCGCTTCAGGTGCAGGATTCGATATTTTCAAAGGGACTGACACAGCGCGAACCGCTTCATCGAAGGGATTCACCACTATGTCTCAGGATTCAGCGGATGAATTAAACGGACGATTTACCGCAATGCAGGGACACACTTTCAGCATTAACGAAGGCGTGAAGATCCTGACAGCGAATAGTGCAGGGATTTTAAAACACCTGGCAGGGATTGAATCAAACACAGGACGTCTGGAAGCTATTGAGAACGGAATTGGCGCTATAAAAGGCGGGATCGATGATATTAACCTCAAAGGAATAACACTTCGTAAATGATAGGACAGAGCTACATAGACGGGATCGATATATACGCCACCTTCGGGATATTCATAAACGAAGGAGGTTATGATGGAGTAGTGACCTTTCCGCCATTGAAAAAACCTGAGTCAAACGACTGGCAGGAAGAGGACGGGGAGGACGTGGATCTCTCAGCCCCTACACTTGACTCAAGGGAATTCTCTATCACGTTCTTTGCACACAAAAACCATAACGTCAAAGGTCTTATTGACCTGCTTTCGAACGGGGCCTATCATGAATTTAACCTCACCGAAATTGGACAAACTTTCACATTGCGGATGCTCGCACAACCGGCACGCCAACTCTTTATTGGTGCGGAGTCATTTACACTCACATTTGCCGATGACTTCCCACTAAAGAATTATGCCTATGTAGCGCCAACACCCACAACCGTAACACAGACCGGATATACTCTTGACGCAAAACAGTTATCTTCTTATGGTATTTGGGTAGTACAGGGGACAGAAGCGGAAATGAGAAAGACCCCAGCTGTCAAAAAGAATCTTCAACGCGA
>Ga0209100_1000598_pt1 | contig 29909 bp, 42 predicted proteins | sample lystaG_FD_185480 | JGI IMG/M metagenome (GOLD analysis project Ga0209100, IMG submission 185480) | Glacier valley bacterial and archeal communities from Borup Fiord, Nunavut, Canada, to study Microbial Dark Matter (Phase II) -... | ecosystem: Environmental > Aquatic > Freshwater > Ice > Glacier ... | reverse complement strand
AGACCGCTGGGTAGGAAGGAAGAGCGCGGGGTCGTTACGAGCCGCTTCTACGCTCTTCCAGAAGTTTTCAACTGCAAGCATATTGCTCGCTTGTTCTTCAGCGAGTTCGGCACCAACCGTGAAGTGGTATTCACGGATTTCGTGGTCATCGAGAAGAGCCACGACGATACCCTTCTTGAGCCCCGCCGCATGCAAGTACCACAAGACCTGCGCGCGGTACTGGAGAGGGATACCGTCAATACCATCGCTGGCAGGACCCCACTCTTCTGAGTCGTTAGACCCGGCGAACGCTGGACCCCACTTGGATGGTTCGGAGCCGGTCTTGATCTCAACGATTCCCTCCGGCTTACCATTGGCGTCGAGGAACATCCCGTCGAAGTTGGCATACTGGAAAGGACGCTTAGTGTTATACCAGGAGGTTTTACAGCGCGCCACATTGAGTTCTGGGTGGCGCTCAATGAACGAGCGGAGGATGCTCTCCTCCCATGCGTTGCCGCGACCGGTGTATGACTGGAAATCTTCACCGCTCTGTTCGGCAACCTGCTCATCACTAACCGGGTTTACCTTCGACCAGAAGACTTCCTTGGAGTTCTCATAGCCGAACTCCTTATCGACCTTGAGAATGGAGCCTACGTCGGAGCCGCCGACTCCACCCTGGCGCGATTCGAGCCACTCGCGAGACCCGGAGGTAAAGGCTCCAAGTGCCTTCATTTCGTTGAGCGTCTGCTTAGTGTAGTAGACGGCAGTGCCGTCCGCAATGTCACGGGCGATGAGAAGTTCTTCGAGGCGCGCGCTGGCGCGAGCGGTGACAGCCTTATATCGACCGAGGTATTCCTGCAAGATGGCGAGGCGTTCGTACTCCTCAAGAGCCGTTCGGGCACCGAAGCGGACTTCTTCAATCTTAACCTCAGACTTGACGAGTTTCGCATCGTAACGCAACTTCTCGTAAGAGCGCCTGATTGACTTGAGGCATCGACGCTGAGCATCGCGGATTTCGAGAGCCTGGAGGAAGATAGGAGCGTTCGCCCTACGTTCGATGATCTTTTCCAACGTAGAGACGTTCCCGTTCGATACGGCGTGAGTCACCTGTCCAGATGAGGCGGAGTTACCCGCCTCAAGTGCGTCACAGAGACGCAGGAAGTGAGTGTCTGACTTCTTTGCCACACGAGTGATCACATCGCGTGCGTCATCAAGTTCCGCGATGTCGTCTGTCGTGAGATAACCAGGGATTGAGGCGGTAATGTCGTCCACCTTGAAGTTGGCGACATGGGTGGAGCCAGATGAGGACGAGGCGCCGGACCCCTTAGAGAGAGTTCGTAGTCGTGCTCGTGTCAACTCTACGCGCTTACGAATCAACGCTGGGCGCTCTGCGTCCGTTGCGGAATCGATCTCCTTGTTCACCGTCTTCAGTTGAGACGACAGAGAACGGAGACGTTGCTGGCGGTCACGAGTCGATAGATCAGTCATGAAAATACTCTAGCACATGTCCGCCTATACCTTCTGCTCGTCAGATAAAGTGGACGGCGATATTAGGACATGATACGATTCTCTTGGACACATTTGTCATCTATGTCGAGAGGAAACCCGTTCCATGAACATCGCTAAGCGACTTGAGGACATCCAGGCAGCCGAGGAAGCCGTCAACCAGGCTAAGAGTGAAGTGATCGCTCGACTTGAGGCTTCAACCAAGATCATCAACGCAATCAAGCAGAAGCGATTTTCTCATGAAAAGTTGCCTAGTCCTTTCGAGTGGACGCTGGTATACAAGAACCCGAAGACTCGCATCGCTACTTGTACGCGCCCAAACTTCTCCCTCACCCTGCACTACGACGGTAAGCAGTTCGACATCGCAACCGTCTTCGTTACCGGAAGTATGTGGGATGTGGCAAAAGCCGCCCGAGAGGTCTTCTACTACAACAAAGACCTTCACGCGAGGATTCAGCACAGCGAATGCGAGCGTTTCGTTCGTGACGCTGAGAAGATTGTGGCAAAGGACATCGCCGACATTCAGAAGGATGCCGACAACCAGATCACTGCCATTAAGAAGACGCGCGGAGCAGAACTCGAAGCCCAACAGAAAGACCTCGTTCGACTCGCGAATCAGGTCGTGCGCTATAGGGCATGGCGCGAAGGGGTTGTGAAGCCCGTCCCGTCCGAGGAAGGTTTCACCGCTTCTCCTGGTGCCGGTCAGGTTTTCGCCGCCGCCGAGAAGACGCCCATTAACGAGCGGCGTACCGGAGTTTGGACTCACCGCGAACAGCCGAAGAACTAACCGAAACATTTCGGAGGGAAGGGATTCATGTCTGGATGCATCGTTGACATCAGTGCAGTCAATCTGCAACTCCTTGCAGCGCTGAGAGCCAACGCTTTCTGGGGTCACGACGGCGAGCCTCTATCCCTCCTAGTCGAGAAGGATAGGTGGGCACATGAGGTTGCTTGTCAGTACACGTGCTTCGTTAGCGAGCGATCCTCTCTTGAGACGCTCAACCTGCTTGGCAGGCTCGTGAAGAATCTCCACGCCATCGCTAGCCGCGAGTTGCTCTCTTCCGATGGTGACTACAGGGATGCCATGAGGTCTCTGCGAGAAGTGACTCACTACATTGAACTCGCTGAGGACAATCAGAATGTCTACTTCGACAACGAGACTGCGATCCTTGCGCTTGTCACGGCGATGAGGCATATCGCCGCCGCCATGAAGGACTTCGGTCTTTGGCAGTGGGTATACCGCCACTCGAATATCCACGCAACGTGGGTCGTCACCGACTAGGGGTCGATCAGTATGGGAAAGAAGGTCATCATTCTTAAGCGTCTAGAGACGAAGTATGCTCGCAAGTTTCGCAGGAAGCACAAGTCTGCTATCGCGAAGCATTGTGCCGATGGTTGGTGCCCCTCGACTGGTCCCTACACGGGAGTTCCGTGCCAGTTGAAGAACCGTCATGCAGGGAACCACCGAGCCGAGGATACGCTCGATCCAGTGGTTATCGAAGAGTGGTGCGAGCCGCGACTGAACGAACGATACGAAGACTAAGGAGTCATCATGAGCAAGTCCGAGGCATACATCATCAGCGAGGTTGTCATTGCTAGCGATTTCGATCACTACGAGGAGCGTCAACATGCGCACCTTTTCGATGAAGGAGTCTTCCTCTCGATTGAAGACATCGAAGAGCGCATTGAGGCGCTCACTGAAGATGATGTTGCCGAGGCGCGTGCTCTTTATGACGAAGATGTCGCGGATCACGACGATTTCTTTGATGGACCTATGGACTCTTTTGAGCAGTGGCTACTCCACCCCACTCGCACGCTGAGAGAGTTGTCGATAAAGACACTGCCACTTCATCAGATAACAAAGAGGGATCGACCTAAGCGTGCGAAGACGATTGGCTCAAGCCCCCTATTGCGAGGAAGTGTTAATGATGAGTGAAGACCAGACCGCACCCTGTACTTCAGGTCAAGTCTTCCTCGTGTTCGAGGATATGGCGATTCCAGGACTTGACTGGGACGACTCCGCACCCGAACCGCTCCTGAGCGAAGGAGTATTTTTCTCGCGCGCTGCTGCTGAAGAGCGGGTTGCTGAGTTGTCGGCAACAGACCTTGCCGCACGCATGAAAATCTACGAGAAGCGCAGGCTCGCGCATGAGCACATGATCTACCTTGCCGTGCGCGATTCGTATGAAAAAGCAATCAGCGAGCACCGCATTCTCGTCAGCGCTGGAGTGAGAACAACCGCTGATGAGCCCGTGCATCCCCGCACTACGCTTGGAGAGTTTCCCGATGCGGAGACCTATCTCAACCAGTCTCATAGCGGCATTCCGACTGAGAAGAGATTTTTCACTCAAGGCGTTACGGCGCATACGGTATAGGAAGCGAGCACGTCATGAATGACAAGCCTTCAGTCGAGTTTCTCTCGGACGGAAGTAACTTTGAGGAGTGCATCCGGTTCATCAATGGGTACGGGTTTAACGCGAGCGACCAGGGAGGGATCGCGTGGGGTTTCGATGATGACAGCCCCACGGACGGCGGTTATGCCGAACCTGGACACACCATCTACGAAATCAACGGTCAACTCTTCACGAAGCGCACTGACCCTAGAAGACTATCCGACATCTACCATATGGTGTAGGATAGTACTAGGAGTATCAACGATCAGCAAGAGAAGGACCTAAACATGTCAGCACAGTCGGCATATCTCATCCTCCAGACATACGCGGAGGATTGGGGCGACGAACCCACTCCGATGATCGAGCATGGCGTTTTCTTGACGACTGAGGCTGCCGAAGATCAGATTTCTACGATTATCCTCGAAGAACGCGAAGAGAGGCTCAAAGAGTATCGAGAGGAGTACGAAGACCAGATCGAAGTGGTCGAATCCGCTCAGGCGGCACGCGACCACGCCGAGGCTTCTCATAAGGTGCTTCTTGCGGCGGGACTTGCCACCCCGGATGACGCTCTCAACTTTCCGAAGGTTCCATCCAACATTCCGATCTCGTTCGATCAGTGGCTCAAACAGAACAGCAGTGATCGCGAATACACTATTCAGGCGATTCCCCTCCGCTAGCGCTTGACACTTGCGCTTTCAAAAGCGTACAATGTGGCTAAAAGCATTTCAGCACTATCAAAATGGAGTTCGTCATGGCAACAAATACCGGCAAGGTATTCCTCATCGGGTCGTACGTCACCAGCGATGGCGAGTATGGCGCGGAGCCTACTCCTCTTCTCGACATGGGGGCGTTCCTCACGCGCGAGGCGGCTCAGGACATGATCGACCTCCACAAGAATGCTGCCATGAAGATTCGCCGAGAGAACTATGAGGCAAGCAAGAAGTCTCACAGCCGCCTTGTCGAAGACGCCGCCTCTCGCTACGAGAGCGCGCTGGCTGAGCACGGTGTCCTCGTGAAGGCAGGAATACGCAAGGCGAACCAGGCTCCACAGAAGCCCGATATTCTCTCGGAGAAGTTTCCGACCGAGAAGGAGTGGTTCGAGATTCCGTTCAACAAGTACGTCAATGACCTCACCGTCATCGATGTCCGAGTCAACTAGCACTACAACTCAACCAACGCCGACAGATGTCGACACTGAAAGGATAATCCCATGAGCGTTTCATATTCAGCACATGTCGGCTTCGGCTTCAAGACTTACGTGCTTCATCAGGATTTGACCGAAGAGGGTTGGGAGGACGTACTCTTCGCCCTGTCGAAAATACAGACTCCATCGGGGAGCAAGATCACCTCGTTCAACTATATTGACGAACTCGAAGAAGTTCTCGAAGCAGCCTTCCCGAATCTCACTGTCCTCGCTCCCGATCCAGAGGCGAGCAGGAGAGACGATGGGTACCTCCTCATCGTCGCCAAGGAATCTCACGCTGAGGTGAGCGAAGGTGGCATCATCTCCCTTCCCGACCCAAAGAATATTTCAGTGGCGGCGCGGAATGAACTAGGCAGAGCCAAGGGGCTCTTCGGAGAGCCGCTTGGGGCTACTGAATGGTACCTCTGGGAATACTGCTCATAACTCGAAGAAGCCCGGCAGGAGAGGAGAGTCCTCACTGCCGGGCTTCTTCGCGCACCCACGGAGGGACATAGAGATGTTCGCGAGTGATGGTGAGCCTGCCGAGTGATTGGAGCAGCATAGTGATAGTACTGGCTCTGAACCTTACATGGTTTCGCTGCCTATTTTCTTCGATCTGCATTCTTTGGCGAATCGGCTGATATACTTAGGGTAACTGGTTCGGTTCTCGGAGTGATATGCATGCTTACTACGCGGACGGATCGGCGCTTCACTCGAACTTTGATAAACCTCATAGCACGTCAACCAGGATCGAATCGCCCAGTAGCGATTTAGACTTTCGACTTTCTCGATAACACTCCTGGTAAAGTAGAGTGTTCCCCACGCACGTGGGGCTGAAACCGAGGCAAGCGATTCAGTCTTCGCTACCGATGAGGTGTTCCCCACGCACGTGGGGCTGAAACCAGGAAACGACGCCACGACGCTCGTACGCCCGGGTGTTCCCCACGCACGTGGGGCTGAAACCTCAATCTTCGAGAGGTCCCCAATCCGCAGCCAGTGTTCCCCACGCACGTGGGGCTGAAACCCAGGTGCCTCCGAAGCGTCGAGATCGATGCCCCGGTGTTCCCCACGCACGTGGGGCTGAAACCGACCTCGTCATCGTCGAACCGCTCGTCCTCATGGTGTTCCCCACGCACGTGGGGCTGAAACCCACCCCAATCGTGGTCGTACGGAGGTCTTGAGAGGTGTTCCCCACGCACGTGGGGCTGAAACCCGTCATATATTGCTTAAGGAGAAGCGACTACGCGAGTGTTCCCCACGCACGTGGGGCTGAAACCACCTTCGAGATTGTTGTCGCTCATGCTAACTTCTGTGTTCCCCACGCACGTGGGGCTGAAACCTCTCTCAGTAGCGCAGGAACGTCAAGACCGACTCGACGGCTTCGGAGCCGTAGGTGGCTTCCAGACGAGCGCGAGCGGCGCGGTTTGTCGCTTCGATGAGGACGGCAATGTCGGAAGAGGTATCTTCGTCGTGGTCGACCACGCGATCCCAAGTGACTTCAATGTGACCGGCGCTAACTTCTTCGCGGTCGTACGCGCTCATCCAGTCACTATCTCCGAGGGGGAAGGACCTGACAACCATTCCGAGGTCATCTGCGTCACCTGAGAAGTCGTCGTTCATGACTACTTCAGTGACGAGCGTTGGCGTCGTGGTCGGGTCGATCTTACGGGCGACGCGCGCGGCGTTCGTCGTGTCTTCCACTTCGAGGGTTTCGATGCCAGCGAGGTAGGCGGCTACGACGCGGTGAGTACCGTCCGTAACTACTGCGTAGTTGTCTTCGGGGTAGCGGTAGATACTCACCGGCTCGCGGAGCCCGATGGTCTTTGCGTCTTCGATGAGGGCTGCCATGACGAAGGCGTCGTTTTCCATGACGAACTCGACCGTGGTCTCCCACTTTTCGTCACCAGGAATGACTGGACAGCACTCTTCCATCAACTGCTTGACACTCATCGGTTGGCTCATACTGGGGAGCCTAACAGACATTGCGGAAGAGTGCAACCACAAATCACATCTTTTCTGCGCGAACCTTCAAAAACTCCTGCATTGACAGGTTGCCGTCCGGGCGGATGTGAGCCCAGGGTGCGGTGTAGAAGAGTTTGAGTTCCGAGTCAAGGTATGAGAAGACCATGCCGAACTCCACCTTGCTGTTCGTCACCCTGCCCACCTCTTCGGCAATCTCGCGGCGCGACGGAGCGTTGGGAAGAGACATCTTCGCGGCAATCGGGAGAGCCAACACGAGAGCCTTCTCAACAAGCACATCCCTGTCGGCAATGAGAGCATCTGCGGTAGCGGTGACGAGGTCAGCGAACTCGCCAGGAACATCCTTGAGCCATGAGTCGATGTCATGACGGTCGGACAGACGCGTCCATACGCTCAGGGGCGTTACGCCAAGGATGATTGAGTGAAGGCGGCAGTACTCCGCACCCTTCAACTTGAGCCTCTGGTCGCTGTCGCGGAAGTGAATGACGAAACCTTCGTGGTCGTCAGCGACTTTAGCGCCGAGCGCGTCAGCGAAAGAGGCGAACGGGTAGGACGGTGCGGTGTTCCAGTTCCACTCGCTAGCCTCCTCGTTTACGACGAGTGAGCGACCATTCTCCTTTGTGATAACGCCGATGAGGATGATGTCATCCGTGTCGCCGTAGTTGAGGACGATTCGGTTTTCGGGGTAGATGATCTCGAAGACGTAGGTGACGTCAGTGCGGGGCGTCCACTTACCGTCGTACAGGTTCCTGTACAACTCGGTGGCGTGCTTAGCCTGACGCGAGTTCATTGAACCACGAGTCGAGATGGACCATTCTCCGTTGGGGAGTTGGTAGAGGATACCCATGCTGCCGTCCATCTTCTCGGTAACGCTTACCGAGCCAGACAGAGAGAAGTCTGTGACGCCTGCGATGTCTTCGCCGTAGTTGAAGAACTTCGCAAACGGACGCGCTACGATCTCGCCCGTTTCTTTGTTGACGATGAGACCACGGCTTGCAATGGTGACAGGTGTCCACATGCGAGCGCCAGCAGTCTTCGGCGTGTAGTCATAGATGACGTATGGGACGGTGGGGTCATCGTGGAAGCGCGCGTTAATCCAGCCCTCAGCGATGTGAGAGGCGAAGTCTTCGCTACTTGCGATGGTGTCGATGTGCGTCATAGCGACATCGTAGCACGGAAGGGCGATTTATCCAAGCGGGTCACGGATAGGGAGGAGAGGCTCTCCGAGACCCGCACCGTTCGTGTTGCTATAAATGGTCTCCACTCCATCTATCGCTGCTGTTACTGGACCAGCGTTGTGATGAAGATCAAGATGCACGAAAGCGAAAGATGCGAGCGAGATGATGACCGCGATCTGTAGAGTGAACGCCCTCTTCCATAGCGCCGACACGTTCTGCTGGAAAGCGGGATGTTCGCGGATTCCCTTCGGCGCCGAAGTAGTCATGCCTGCATACCGCCCGATCTCCATCCACTCGCCAACGAGTGCGAAGAGGAAAAGGACACTAGAGAGGACGTAGGCGTACTTAACCGAGTCGGCGTTGACGTTCATGAGATCAATCACGATAGCGGCAAAGAAAAATGTAGAGGCGATGATGATCCGTACGTTGCGCGGCTCCTTCGAGAGGGTGGACCGGTATGGCTCATTCATATCCTCTACGCGCTCGTATCGTGGCAGCCCGCCAAGCATAACGGATACGTACTCCTCGTTGATCTCTGTCACGAAACTGCTCCAATCTTTCGTAGGGTCGTCACTCCGAGGTAGTGGATTTCGTCCTCGGGGGAATCCTCGCTGCGATAGAAGATCGAATCGCTCGAAAGGAGACGGTGCGGACTTAGCGCGGCGCTGAGATTGTGCGACAGCCCCAGCCATACTCCCTGACGAAAACCACCTTCATCGCGGAGAACGCTCAGGCAGTGACGCAGTCCGTCCTTAAGGAAAACGTCACCAACGAATACGTATTCCCCTCGGTAATAGGATGCGCTATGGAAGTTGCCGCTGAGCGGGTGGCGGAGAACGGTTTGAGGGTCACTGACCTCATAGTTGAAGAAGAGGTAAATCGACTGGAGAAGACCACTGAGAACCTCGGCGCGCATGAGGATTGATTCTTCGGACCATAGCCAGTAGATATGTACCGAATCTTCGCTCTTTTCGGCGTTCACCTGACCGACAATCGAGAATCCTTCTTCGCCGAAAATCCTGAACGCACTTTCGGAATCAATGTGGTCGTAGATGTCGTCACGCAAGAAGAGTTCCTGCGCACGGTAAGTTGCGTTGATGTACTTCGCTCTGCCTTGAGTTTCGCTCTTAGTGGCGGTTGTCCGACTTTCGGCGAACGGCGCGCCGCCGAACCCGAAAAGGTCGTCAAAGTCGCCAGAGGCAGAAAGTCCAGTTGTCATAGTGACAGCGTATCATGTGGCGTTTTCAACAAATCGGAAGAAATATGCGGACATCTATCGATTTGACTTGGCACGTGTCAGACGTGGAGTGTAAGATCACCCGTAGGCACTGAATCAAGAGTGCATCACTTTAAGGAGCAGTACCGCAATGACTAGCCAGACCCAGATGCTTCCGTTCTTCGTTTACGGAACGCTTCGCCCTCTCGAAGGTAACCACGGATGGGCTGTGGCTTCTTACGACCGCTACGAGTACGACAACGTCGTGCTCAAGGGTTTTGACATGTTCCTCAATCGCGGCTTCCCGTACATCGTGGACGGTGATGAAGACTCGAAGGTCATCGGTACACTCATTGAGTTTTCTCCCGAAGACTTCGAGCAAGCCCTTGAAGGTCTCGATGGTCTTGAGGGTTACCACGAGGACCCGACCTACAAGTATAACAACCACTACGACCGCAGGATCGTCAAGATCGAGATCGATGGCGAAATGGTTGAGGCGTACACGTATGTCGCATCCACGACGAACGCCGAGCGCATTAAGAGGACGATGCAGAAGTCGAAGAGCGGCAACTGGTACAACCACCGTTCTGAGAATGTTCACGCGACGGACGCTTCGCGTTACATGACGGACTCTTCACGCTACGTGACGTTCCGCGAGCAGTACGAGCGTCAGTCCAACTAGACAAGAAAGACACGAAGCCTCCGCATTGGATTTCATGCGGAGGCTTCGTGTTATCATAGGAGGACCATGTCTATCATCCCGGTTCAACTCATCCTCGCTAGCGACCCGTCCATTCTCTCGCGCCTGGCTGAGGAAGCCGTCAACGCCTATGGCGCCACAGAGAACAACATCACGCGGAACCCTCGCGACATGAGCACTCTGTATAGCGCGTCACTCTTTGGTGAGGCTCAGGCAATCATCGTTACCGAGCCGGATGCCGCAACTGTCAAGGCGTTGTGTGCGTACTCGGAGAACCCTCTTGATGACCGTATCGTCATCGTCACTTCGACCAAAGCACAAGCCGTCCTCAAGAAAGCGGTACTGGCGAACGGCGGAGCCGTAAATGAACCTTCGAAGAAGTCGGCAGATGCGGTGAGCGCGCTCTTGACTCGCGTGAACCTTACCCCTCAGGCTAAGCAGTTCATCATCGATACAACTGGCGACACTGTCTCCCTCGTGCCAGCCCTACTCGACACTCTTCAAGCGGTGTATGGAAGCAACTCTGTTGACGTAGACGATGTGAGACCGTGGATTACCACCGGATCACTTCCTATTTGGTCCCTCACTGGCGCTGTAGACGACGGCAATGTGGTCGAAGCACTGCACGTGTTAGACCGCATCTGGGGAGACGCTAGCCCAGTCGCCATCGTTGGCGCGCTGAAGGCTCACATGTACCGCATCTTCGTCTTACAGAAAACTGGAATCCGAGACGAGCGCGTAGCAGGAGATTTCCTTGGCATGAAGGGTTCCACGTATCCAGCCAAGAAGGCTATCCTCCTTGGCTCTCGATACAAGGGAGCGGTAGAGCCACTTTTGAACTACACGATTGAAGCGGATGCTTCATTGCGCGGCGGAGACGGACGTGGTATCCCTCAGAGGATTCTCGTTGAAGTTCTCGTCGGGCGCATGTGCGCATACCCGCGCAAGTAGGTCGTGCTATGATTGTTGAGAGAAACCGAAGGAGTACAACAGGCTCATGAGTGAAACTGAAGCGGTCGAATACAAGGCTCTGTATCAGCGCTACCGCCCGATGTTGTTCAAGCAACTCATCGGTCAGCATGACGTGGCTGAGTCCTTGCGTATCGCGGTTGCGGAAGATCGCGTCAACCACGCCTACCTATTCCTCGGTCAGCGCGGATGTGGAAAGACATCCTCCGCTCGAATCCTTGCTCGCGCCGTCAACTGCGAGAACCCCGACAACGGGGAGCCTTGCAATGTGTGCGACTCGTGCGTGGACATCACCAACGGAAGTTCGATGTCAGTCGAAGAGCATGACGCTGGGTCGAGCAGTGGTGTAGACGCCATGCGTGAGATTCTCTCCAAAGTTGGCTTCGTCGTACCTGGTAAGAAGAAGGTCATCATCATCGATGAGGCGCACCTTCTTTCCAAGTCTGCTTCTAGCGCGCTTCTCCTCACGCTGGAGACGCCTCCTAAGGGTGTCATCTTCATTCTCTGTAGCACTGAGGGTAACGGCATCCTTCCCACTATCGTTTCTCGTTGTCAGCAGCGAACCTTCCGTCTCGTTCAGCCGGACATCATGAAGAACTTCCTCGCGCGAATCTCTACTCACGCGAAGTTGAACGTCTCCGAAGAGCAGATCACTCAAGCGGTTCTTGCAGGTGGCGGTAGCGTTCGCGACAGCATTTCCTACCTTGAAGCAATCGCAGATGTTGGCGACATGCAGACATCTTGGGAGCACCAGGTTGTCGAGGCGCTTGCCACGGTGGACGCCATGAAGATTCTCTCCTCTGTTGCTCTTGCAACTCAGGGTGGAGCAGCCCCACGCGACCTCGCCGAAGGAATGTTCGTCGTACTGCGTGAGTGCTTCTTCGTAGAGATGAAGGCTACTGCCCTCCTCACCACTCCCGACTGGGGAAAGCGTGAAGAAACCGCTCACGCCCTCGGCGCGAAGAAGATCACTCAGGCTATCGCCCAACTTGGCGAAGCCATCAAGGGTATGCAGCAGGGTGGCGACGGTAGGGCTAACCTTGAAATCGCCCTCATGAGGTACTGCGCACTCTCCCAGTAGTGGACTCAGAAAGTCTGTCTTCTTGTCTTTCTGTCTCATATGCCCGATAGTACATGGTAGAAAACTACAGTCGTCAGGAGACGCATCATGTGCCAACCACTACCAGGAAACCGCTGTTCAGCACACAGCATTCAGCGCATGGCTAACACGGCGCAGCGCGCCAAGGCTTATCTCGATAAGCATAGTGCCGAGAACCGCGAAGACCTCACCGTCGAGCAGGCGCGCTCATACGACAAACTCGCCGCTCGGGCTACTCAAGCGCGTGACGATTATGACTCAACGGCTAGCGGCGCAGCAAACCTAGCGGCTCACATTCGCCTCCTTGATGACACTGTAGATTCCCGCGAAGAGAATGCAGAGTTGCTCTCTCGCCTTCGTGCGCGCAAGGAGCGCGGCGCCAAACTTCGCGAGGCTCGAAGGACAGCCCTTGCCCGCGTCAAGTTGGCTACCCTTGAAGGAAAGCAGGACGCAGCGACCGACTCTGAAGTAGAGGGTCGGATCAACAGGCTCATCAATCACGAGATTTCTGGCGTTCCTCGCGACTCCGACGAGTACGCGGTTCACAAGGCAAGTTTCCTTAACGGTCAGTTGCAAGCCCGAGTAGAGAGCATCCGCTCCCAGCAGGACACCTACCGTGGGCTCATGCAGCACATCTCCAAGGAGATCACCGACAGCGAGGACGGAACAGTGAACCCTCGCCTTTACGAACTCTGCAAGCAGGTGTCTTCCGCAAAGTCTACCCGCGAGCGCGAACGCGACGCTCTTAAGACCCGCATCCTTCAACTCAACCTCCAGTCCCAGTAAGGGACATAGAAATGTGTCAGGCGCTACCAGGAAACCGCTGCTCATCCCATGCTCTGGCTAGCCTCAACAGGAATGTTGAGAAACAGCGGAACTTCTTGCGCAACGCGAAGGTGGATTCTTCCAGTGAACTTCAAGGTGCAGATATCGACAAGTACGAGGCAATCTGGAGGGCTACCGCCTATGCGGCTCAGGACTATTCCGCGACACGCTCGGGACTAGACACGCTCACGCGGCGCATCGAACGACTGAGTGGTAACGACCGCCTGAAACGAGAGAACGCAGCAGAACTTTCCGATCTCATCAAGCAGCGCGAGAATGGCAAGAAGATGCGTATTGCTCGTAGAGATGCCCTCAAGCGGTCTCAAGATGAGGTCGCTGCCGGAAAAGCCGAAGCGGACGCCGACTCCGAACTCACTCTCCAGCGTATTCGCGATCTCGCCGATTCCTACGTTCACCCAGAAGGTATGGAGAGGGGCTCTCTAGGGTTCAGGGAGAGTAAAGTGCAGTACCTTCAACAGCAACTAGCAAACAGGCAGAAGAACCGGGCTAGCGAGATTGCCGCAAGGGGCAGGTACGGGCGCCGCATTGTCGAAGGGATTGCGGAAGACCCAAGCAAGCCCGTTGACGAGAGGTACTACAACCTTTACTGCGCGAGCGCTAGGCGTGACCGTACTGGCGAGATTGAGTGCCAAGCAATCGGATTTGCGCTCGTGAAGGCTGATCCGCGTGGAGACTTTCACTAGTGTTAAATGACGAGATCGTCGTTTCTATCGCGGATGAAGAACGATGGAGTGAAGGCGTCGACATCATCCTCGAATCTCAACGCGTTACACGCCTTCCAGACCCGGACACGTGGTCTCCAGAAAAACTAGCCGTTCATACCAGGGAACGACAAGAGAGTGCTATGGGCGTATGGTTGGCTACAGTCAACGGCGAGAGTGTGGGTCATGCACTCCTACGTCATGTGCCGCCCGACCACAGGGATTGGTCTCTCGTTCAGGACCGCACGATTACTAATGCCCTCTCAAGGGGTGATCTGATCGAGATGGGTGGACTTGCCGTATTGCCAGATTGGTATCGGCGCGGCGTAGCAGAGGCTCTCGTTAAGGCAAGAGTAGTAACTAGCGCAACTTTTGCAACACTGAGGTTGCCTGAGTCACACTAACTACTAGGAGCGGCGCGGTCGCCGTAACACCTGGGATTGTCCCTACAGTGCCGCCAATCGTGCCCTCTAATGGCACGCTGGCTCCCTTGTTCTTGGCTATATTCAAAGCGGCGTTCGTGTCACGATCTAGTCGTGAACGACACATGGTGCAAGTCGCCACGCGCGTGAGCGTGTTGTGCGTCACTGGCTTCCCACACGCGTGACAGACCTGACTAGTGTTGCGTGCGCTTACTCGCTTCACCCGGATACCGGCACGAGCGGCAGTGTGCTCGATCTTCTCGCCCGTCGCCCCGTGAGTCCACTTAGAGCCATACTTAGCCCCAGTCGCCCATTTGAGGTTCTCAATATGGAGAATACTCACGTCATGGCGAGTGGTTTTCGTGACAATATCAGCCGCGATTTGCCCGGAGAGAGCACTCGCGATGCGAGACGCCTTGTTCTTCTTGAGGCGCACCTGCTCGCGCAGATGCGCCTCATCTAAACCAAGCGACGTATAAGCGGAGGCTTTAGCGCGAGTGAGTGTGACCTCTTGGAGAATGCGTTCCCTTTTGGCGTTTGTCGTACGCACTTGGGGACGCGCTCGATACTCCGCCTCTAAGAGTCCCCTACGGGAAAGGACTGCTAGCGTGAAAGGTTCCACCCTACCCAGGTCTACACCAGCGGTCTTCTTGCCCTGCGCTTGAGTGGGCGTTTCCTGCATCGTGAAGATGAAGCCCTGTTCAGACACTAGGGGGAGGGTCCATTTGGTGACCTCGCGTACCTGAGCGTAATGCGGGATGAGGAACGTCAACTCGTACTCCTCAGTCCAGCATTTCCATGTGAGGATGAGGAGGTTTTCATTGCGTTCCAGGTGAGCCATTTGACCATCCACTGCACCTAGGTTGATAGTCCGGCTAAACGCGTGGGCTTGTTTACGCGGGTTAGGGTTCCTCTCATATGCGGCAGTCTCGCTCATGAGTGCGTGACCAACGAGTTTATTCAGGCGCGACTTCGCTTTCACTTCGCGAGGGAGAATCATGTGATCGGCGACGAATCCTGCCTGTCGGGCGTACTCTGCGGCGTTGAACTTCAAGCCGCGCGCTGCTTCGTGCACGCCCTCTTTGTTCTCGGAATACAGGCGCTGCGTCTCGGCGGACACCCACTCTAACAACGCTGCGAGGGATTCCTCTTTGAACTCATCCCATGAGAGTAGTTCCCCAGTCTGCGTGTTTACGACCTGCACTGGAGTGAGCCGGGGGAGCGCTGAAACTACTGGCTTCATGTGCTGTAATATCGGTACGTTGCATTCGATTTCTCGAATGCTTGACAGTCAAGTAGACTAGAGTGGATTAGTGTTACGAATCCTCAGGTGATCGTATGTGCCTCTATATGGCAAGAATCTATGGGTTCTCAGGCTCTTGCAAATCGATATGCATCGCGTGTTCAAGCAAGTACATTGGGACCGTACGACCTCTTCGTCTACGAAACCTGACTAGCAGCGCTCTTCCGTCCATATCTAATCGCTGCGCGCACTGCGGCGAACTTCAAAAAGTAGATTCTGGCGAAACCCGCGCGCATTCCAAGAACATCGCGCGGTGCGAGTACTACCGCCTGTCCATCGATAGTCGGCTGCCACATCGGAAAACCGAAAAGCCCCTTAACGCGGCTGGCGCTTGCGATCCTCATTCTCAAACCCTCTCTTTGAGGTGGGTTGTCGACCATTCATCGAACTGCTCCCACATGGATAGCATAGCACGGGTATGCTGCGATTCGACAGAGTTGATCGGTAGCGTCTGGCGTAGAAGTTCCATCTTGCGCGATGCGCTAGCGATGTCTTCCTCTGTGATGACATGCGTGCAGGTGTCACCGATGAATACACCCACCTCTCCGTTTTCGCATTCGCGAAACCCAAACTCTGGCGAGGTGATCGAATGAGCGAACACGATATCCACAATGTCGGTTTGGTCGCGAATGTCATCCCTCTCTTCGTGAAGGATATTTGCAAGGACTCCGCCGCGCGTGATGATTCCGCTACAGGTTATTAAGGGGGCAACGACGTCTATCCTGTCGGTGATGATTTCTCCGTTGCGAAGGACGAAAGTTACTTCGTCTCCGGGTTTGACGTATCCGCGCGGGAACGTCTTCGGAATGAGTTCTGTCATGTAGGGTTCGAGTGCCTTAGTGTGTAGCGCTAGCCCTGGTAGCGCTGATGAGGGGATGTGCCGCGTTCTCAGTCTGTGAGTTGGTCTCGGCGCCAGTCCTTTTCCTCGGAGCGCCTAGCGCTGTGCTTCCATGAGCGACGAAGATTCCTTGAGTTGTGACATGAACACCCATCTGCAACGCAACGACGTGCATCATAGTGGGCACTTCCGTAGTTCTTCAGCATTGATGACTTCGCCATAGCGGACGCCTTCTTTCCTAGTTGCCGAACTCACATAGATATCTGACGTTTACCTGATTCGTGTTCCACACGATCATCTCATTGTTGAGAACTCCGCAAGTTCCACCCTTAACAGAGATGGAGTTGTACTTCCTTCCCTTATCGTCACTTCCGTGGTGAGCGGCGTTCAGAGCCACGCTGTCGAAGCGAGTGAGACCACGGCGGTTGGGTTGGAACTCCCATCCCATTGCCACATCAGCAAGGAGCATGAAGCATGTCTCGTTCCGGCTTGTCGATCTACCATTCATACCAGGTGCGACGCCACGAGCGTAGTTGAGACTCTTAGTTGACTGGTCTGAGAAATAGACACCATCACCGAACATGCGACCAGTGGTGACAATCGAAGTTCCGTGCGTTGGAGGAACGAAGAGACCCTTCCTGAGGATCGAGAGGACGTTGAAGGCGCGAGTTCCGTGCCATAGGCGCTTCTCGTTCCCTACCTCCTTGAGAACTCCGCTGTAGAGTTCGGCGCCAGCAGGGTCGGACAACACGTAGACGCGCTTGAGTTTCATCTGCGCAGTAGAGGCGTGATGAGTGCGATTTTTGGATGACTCGAAGTAACGCTCGATAGATGCAAGGACGCTTGCACTGCGAACTTCCTTGATCGTGTACTTAAAGAGGTTCTGGTACTGCTCTTCAACCTCAGCGTCGTTTGTCGGGTCGGCGGCGCGAGCCTTGCGCTCGGCTTCAGCCCAAGTGTACGAGTTCTTCAACTGGTCAAGGAACTCGGACTGTTTAGCGATGCTTTCAGGAGATGCAAGGAACACATCTTGCCAACCGCGCATCGGAATCTTCTGCGGAATGAAGGACAAGTAGGACTCCAGCATGGTCACGCGCGATTCTTTCGGCGTGCTGCGGTTAGCAAGCGACTTCAGGATTTTCTCGGCTGCGGTGATCGAGTCGAGAGAGATGAGACCAAGCGGAGTCGTGATAACTCCATCCGTGTTGATTTCGATCATTCCACCGGAAGCCTCGATGATCTCATGACGGTTAACTGCGACGAGACGGTCTACGAGTTCTGTCACTCGGCGGCTCTTACTGTCGGACGCGAGAGACTTCTTGGCGATCTCTGCGAGGCGAGTCTTGTCCGCACCGACTGCGCGGGCTACGGCTTTCGTGCCGGATGAGGTCACGAGATCAACCTGCTTGTATCCGTGACGGCTCTTCTCGCGAACAATGCGATCAAAAAGCGTTTGACCTCCAGGGGAGGATTGCTTCTGACCATCAGTTCCAACGCGACCCCAGCGCTTGTGAACGGTGGTGCCGTTGTCGTCAAGGCGCAGGTGATAGAACTTGTTGTTGTTCTCCGTCGCGCTCACCTTGATGAGCATGATTTCGTTAAGCACGGCTACCCCTTGTTTGATCCGAAAGTCATACTCGATTGTAGCACGTATCTGCGACATTCGCATCACCAACTCGCGCGCAAACTACTCTAGGGAAGAGTGATCTCTCCTCCTTCTGCTGGGGGACATAAAACGACATCTGTGGTGCATTAAATCCAGGCTCCCTTATTCGAGATATCTCCACTGATACGCTTGGGTAGTGCATCTTCCTAGCGGGCACCAAGAGGAGTTTTCGTGACAGTCACACCACAACCCATTCAGAACCCGGAGTATGCGTTCAAGACGCTTCCCGACACCGACGCCATTGCAGAGTTCATGCGCACGTTCGGACAGCCCGTCTATGACGTCAGACAAACTGACCCGCCCAAGGCGACGCTACTTCTGCGCGCACGACTGGTTCTCGAAGAGGCTTTCGAACTTGTCGCGGCGCTCGGACTCAAGGTCGCTTTCGAAGACGGTGAAGAGCCGCGCGTGATCGCTCCTAAGGCTGTCACCGTATCGGTCGATCCCGATGCGACATATGACCCCATCGAAACGGTGGACGCTCTCGCTGACCTCGTAGTAGTGGTCAAGGGTTCCGGTCTTCAACTGGGTCTTCCGGTTGACGAAGTCGTCTTGGACGAAGTCTGCCCGTCGAACATGTCGAAGTTGGGCATCGACGGCGAGCCGATCTTCGATGTCGGTGGCAAGATCATGAAGGGTCCGGGATACTTCGTTCCGAACGTTCAGCGCGTGCTTGATCGTCATCCTTCGAACGGCTAATAGCAAGGCAATACAGCAGGCGTAGTGCAACGGAAACAGAGCAGTACTCCGTTGCGCTACGCCTGCTGCGTTTTCGAGTGAGAAAGATCACAAAGAAAATCTCCCGAAATGCTTGCGCGTGTGTGCAATGGCGCGCTAGAGTATGAGACATGAACACTACAGAATGGTTCCACTCCACCACTCAGCCCATGTGGCTTGAAGTGGTGACGGCTGCGGACGCCTGGGTTCACGTTGGATCACGTAAGGCTGCGCAAGAGCGCGCGAGCCGCGTTACGCGCACTGGTCTCAAGGTTCTTGAGAAGCACTTACTCTGGGGAGTTAGCCTCGATGAGGACGCTCAGGTCTACCCGTCTCTCGTGGAAGACCTTGACGAGAACTGGGAGTCGCTAGAGACTGGCGACTGGGATGTGTTCCTCTACCGGAACCTTCACGAGAACGCTGGCGAACTGTCGATGTTCGTCCGCGCACGCATGTTGACAAACTCTGTTGAGTTGTCGCCGATCCTTCCATCGTAACACCGCGAAGAAAAGGCATGGTTTACAAGCCACTTTGCTTATACATCCGCGCGCAAAAATCTCCCGATAAAACATCGATTTTGCGCTATCTTTTCGCGAGACGTGTGCTATCATAGAAGTGTCGAGCAGGGGTCTAACCAGCCCCACGGAGCCACTTGTCAGTGGGTTCCAATAGGCTTGGCGACAACAAGGAAAACACCTACGAAAGGCAACATCATGAACACCACATACAACGCCCGCATCGTCACCACGGCGAACCGCATCATCACCGTCCTGACCATCGCTTTCTCCGCTCTCGTTCTCACGGCAGGCGCGCTCGCCGCGTCTTCCCAGGCTTCAAGCCTGAATGAGGCGGCTCCTGCCGGAATCCACACCGTGGCAATGTCTTCGGTTGGAAATGGCGGAAACCTCGGATCGATCCACATTTCAACGATCTCCTCTGGACGCGGCGGCTCGCTCGCGGTAGACACCAGCAACTAACACCCCTCCGCCTTCACTGGCGCACGAGCCCGAGGAACTAACCATCCTCGGGCTTTGTTGCGTCTAGGGGCTATTTATTAGCCGGGATGCTACGATGGATGTATGGATAGCAACCGACGCCAGTCGTCAACACGTAAAGAGACACCGCGTCGCACTGGACCTAAACAGGTAGTCATACCTGAAGAGCCAACAGACGAAGAGCGGGCGGCGCTACTATCCCGCGCGATGTACACCGCCATTTGGCACATCGAAAGGACGCGGAAGACATCCGGTCAGATTCGAAAAGTGTTGGAGCGCAAGGCGTTCACAGATGAGTACATTGATCCCACCATTGCGAGACTCATCGAAATCAATCTTCTCGATGACCAGGCATATGCGCACGACTACGTCAACTCGCGCAAGAGATCACGTGGAGACAGGTCTCTACGCAACGAACTTCGCACGAAGGGCATTCCGGTCGAGTTGATTGAAGAGGCTCTCGAAGAGGAACTCAGCGAAGATGATCAGGAAGATGCCGCACTGGCGCTAGCACGCAAGAAGGCGGCATCGATCCCTCGCGACCTTGATAACCAAAAGAAGACTCAGCGAATCGTTGGAACGCTCATCCGCAGAGGGTTCTCACCTTCGGTAGCGTTCGCGCTAGCCAAACAGGTCATCCAGGAACTGGTCGAAGAAGGCGAATAAGGCTCTCCTGGGCGTCACTAGAGCCCCTGAGCCTCTCTAAGCGCCTCAAGGTCTCCGTATGGCAGTCGTCACGTCTCATGGCGTTAGAGAGCCGATTCTCCACCTAGACAACATGGCGTGGGGCGTGCTACAGTTGACTACATGTATGATCTCAGCGAAGTTCCAGAGGGCGCAAGCGCTATTGACGCCGCCATGAAGATGAGCGGAAGTCCGAAGGCGGCTCACATTATGTGGGAAGTCCTGTCTCAGTCCGGCTTCATCGACGGCACTCTCGGATATGTACACACCGGCGACTACTCGACAGACCCTTTCATTTCAGAACTGCGTCTCTCGACAATGGATGGATCGAATCCAAACATGTCTCCCACTGAACTCTTCGACCGCCTCAACGAGATTTGCGAGCATGCCGCAAAGCATCCTGATCTTCGTCAAGCGCGTAGGGGAGTGACCAAGAAGGTTGCGGGCGTGTGGCTTCGCAGTGGAATCCTCACGGTGGACATGACGAGCCTTTTCTCTGACATCGCGCGCTCGAACTTCGGGCGTCATCTTTCCGCCGTTGTGATCAACACCATCATCTATCACTTCGACGTGCATGGAGCCACTACGACAGAAGCGCTTGTGAGAGACCTCTCGCGTTTCTCTCTTCACCGTGCCTTGACAGAAGACTTCGCTGACGAGATTCTTGACAAGGTTGCTTCTTACATTCCGTGACGTTCAAGATTGCTCTTGAGAAAGAGGTGGATTTCCTCCTCCTCTGCGATTTTCTTTCGCGCGTAGAAAGTAACAATAGAGGAGGAGGAGGAGCCCTTCTTTTTATGGTCGGTTGAAGAAAAATGCTTTCTTGTCGGTGGAATAAGTAGTTACTTGTTTGTTAGGCGGAAGATATCTTCCGGTGACTCCCCAAACCATAGGAAGATATCTTCCGGTGACTTTTGCAAACCATAGGAAGATATCTTCCGGTGACTCCCTAATGGGCGGAAGATATCTTCCGGTGGTTCGTGTGATACGCTTTCAGCAAGAGAAAGGAGGGCAGGATGCCAACCGACGACACTAAATGGGTCGCAGTAGTCTCGGGGATTCGAAGTTACGATCTAGGCGCTCTAGCCCTCACCGCCTCTAAGGCGGAAGGTATGGCTCAGTTACTCGGTGCATACCTCGCCCATCGCTACAATCACTCTCGCGGCTACGCTCATCCGTCTCAGGATCGAATCGCCTTCGACCTTAAGCGCTCTGAGAGGGCGGTTCGAAACATGCTCACCGAACTGGTGAAGACTGGCGAGTGGTACGTCGTTTCCGGTCGCGGAGGTACGCGCTCTAACCTCACGATGTGGTCCGCGTCTCGCTACTACCCGACATACGCATGGCTCGTTGATTGCATTGAGCAACTTCGCCTCTCTGGCGCAACGACCACCATCAACCGAATCGTCGCTCAATCCACCATCTTTGAAGTCAATGAGACTGGCGCACGCCGCGCCACTAATCTCACCCTCCATATCGATCTCGTTCCGCAGTCTGACCAGCCTTCGCAGCCCGCTTCATCCGAAGATGCTGCGCCCACTCGACGTCCGCAGGCTGCTTCGCCAGAAGGCGCCGTAACCGCTCAGCAATCACTTGAGCCATACATCCCAAGCATTCTCGAAGGACTTCTCAGTAAGCCAGAAATCGAGTCATTCCTCGCTTCGAGCGCCGTTGATCGCGCGCGAGCAGAAAAGGAATGTGAGACTGCCCGCAGGGAAGGATACGACCTCAGGGGCACTCTTGAGGCGGCTCGGTCCTCTGCGAGGATTCGCCCCACTCGATACAACGGTGGCGTCGCGAAGTGGGTATGGGACTTCGCTCTTCAGCGAGGGGTGAAGGAATCTCGCCCATCTAACTCTGGAGCCTGGGCTGAATCTAGTAGTGCGGAGGGTGAAAAGACATGGTAGCGGTTATCGACAAGGAGTCGAGTAGTACGCGATCTTTCCCTATGATCTCGCGCTCTCGCGCTCTCGTTCTCTTAGTCTTAGTGATGTTCAGCGTTGTCTTCTTCTTGAGACTCTTCGTGTTCAATCTCTACTCGGTCTCGACCGGCTCGATGGAAAACACTCTGATTCCAGGTGATCGCATCATCGTTACCGGAAGTTTCTTGAACCACTCCCGGCTAGGTGATCCAAAACGTGGCGACATCATCATCTTTCGCGATGACGCTGGTTGGCTTGATGGAACTCCATATGCAGGCGAGACGCTCAATAAGCGCGTGATAGGTGCCCCAGGAGACACAGTTATTGGTTACGAGGATGGCTCCGTGATGGTTAACGGCGCCGTGATAGACGAACCGTATCTCAAGTCTCCAGCCGAGACCGAGGTGTCAAAATCGCTCAATGTGTTCAACGTCACACTAAGTAAAAATGAGTTCTGGGTGATGGGTGACAACCGGGGCAACTCGGATGACTCGCGATCAAATGGACCCATTAGCAGGAGTTCCATCGTGGGGGTAGCGCTCTACCTTGTGTATCCCTTCAATCGGTTCACAAACTTCTCCTAGGAATAGTGATTCTCGCCTAGACAATACTCTCGTGGGTACGTTAGAGTCTTCTTACGACCTAAAAGGAGTCAGTGATGAGCCAGGTGAGCATCGGTCAAATGAAGACCGGAGGAGTTGCATACGCGACTCCGTGGGCATTCTTCTACGATCACGAAGGCAACGTTTGGATCGCGTCAGACGTGGACGTTCGCGATGAGCAGACCGGCTCTTACGCAGTTCGCGTATCTAAGATCGACGGCAGTGTCTATATCTCAGCCGCAGACAGCGACCGTTGCCGCGAACTCTGCCCAGCAACGTCACGTCGGACCATCAGCACTTCTATCGTGGCTAGGCGCTCACGCGTCTACTTCGACATCGCGGCGTGACACTCCGCGTTTGACGCTCTCGAAACGAGTGGCGTATACTGGCACTCATAAGGCATTCCCCCATCGGACGAGGAGAAATCATCATGGCTCAGGGAACGAACATCCAGAAGGTAGACGCAATCATCTCTCGCTCATTGGGCGGACTACTTGACCCGAAGATCGTGGACAGGATTTCTAGGGAGATTCTGCGCGAACTTGGCGTCGAAGAGGACTAGCCCCTCCCCACAATACGCAACAAGAAGCCCCGGTGAGGATTACTCACCGGGGCTTCTTGTTTGATTCTGGACCACCTCCTTATAGAGTGTGAACCGTAGTCTCTTAGCCTTAAGTTCGGAAACTTGAAGCGAAGTTACTGCTAGCGCTGTAGCGCGTACGTTGTTCAACCTGATCGGTCAAACTAGGCGTACTCCCGGTGGGGCGGTTTCCGCCAGCGGGATAACTTCTGTTCAATGCGATGTTCATGGCTGCGTTCACGTCACGATTTAGACGCGTTTTGCAGTCTTCGCACCAGACGGTGCGATTCTTAGTTCGGTGAACGATTTGCGTTCCGCACTTGTGACAGTGCTGGCTTGTCCCTCGCGGGTTCACTCGCTTGGTGCGCACTCCGTGACGGGCGTTCGTGTGCTCGATTTTCTCGGCAGTCATTCCATGTGCCCACTTCGACCCGTACTTCGCGCCTGTTGCCCAGCGTAAGTCTTCGATGTTAAGAATCGCAACTGAATGGCGCTCCAGTTTGACGGAAATGTCAGCGGCGATTTGGCTCTTGAGCGTGCCCATAATGCGATATGCTTTCGACTTCTTTCGCACCACTTCTAGTCTGTGGACCGTATCGTCCAAACCTAGGTGAGAGCGGGCGTCAGCCTTCGTGCGCGTTTGTGCCACTTCTATAAGGATGCGCTCGCGTCGTGCGTTCAGCGCGCGGACTTGTGGGCGCGCACGATACTCCGCCTCTATAAGTCCTCTGTGGGACAGTACAGCCATTGTGAAAGGTTCGACGCGCCCGAGGTCAACGCCAGCAGTTTTGGAGCCTAAGACGGGCAGTGGGTGTTCCTGCACAGTGAAGATGAAGCCTTCGGTCGTTACGACGGGCAGAGACACTTTCGTAATCTCGCGTGCGGAGACATACGAGGGTAGGAGGAACTCGCATTCGATTTCCTTGTCCCAGCACTTCCAGGTGAGGAAGAGGCTATCACCTTCCCTGTCAAGGCTGCACATTTTCCCGTCCACTGTACCCAGGTTGACGGAGCGAGAGAAACGATGAGGCTGTTTTCTTGGGTTGGGATTACGAGCGTAACTTGCGCTCTCGCTCATGAGTTTTGCAAGCGCTAGGCGCCCAACCCTCGACTTGGCTTTGACCTCATGTGGGAGAGACTCCCATTTCGCAGCGTACCCAGCATAGCGGGCGTAAGACTCGGCTGGACCTTTGAGATTAAGCGCATCCGCGAGGAGTTTCTCGGGGTTATCATCGTACAGCCTTTGCGTTTCGTCTCGAACCCATGTGATCAGCGGCTCAATGAGGGCGTCTCGGGCGACTTCCCACGAAAGGATTTCGCCTGTGGCAACGTCCATAACTTGCACTGGAGTGAGCCTAGAGAGGGCTGAGATTACTGGCTTCACGTCATCCTCTCCGTAGCGCTACTATTACCACCAGTTTACCACGGATGATTGCATTGCTAATGCATATGCAACGAGTAATGCAAAGGAATGCCGACTGTTTTGATTCTTTACTGAAATGGGCGGCTGTGGTTAACCCTTCTATCGCGATAAGCCGCTCCCGCATCTACTTCGAAATCGCGGCGTAAAACGAAACAGGAAGCCCCGGTGAGGATTACTCACCGGGGCTTCCTGTTGATTCTGGACCACCTCCTTAGAGAGTATGCACCCACTGTTCGATCACAGTGACGGGAACTGGCGCATAGCCGTGCGCATCGACGCCTACGTGGAACTGGCGCGGGAAGCGGTCATCGGTTGCCGCGTGAGCGTGAGTGTGCCCGTGGATCAAAGGCTTACCTTCGTTGACGGGTCGCAAGCGCACGTGACGGTCGAACTCGTGCGTTCCGCTATCACCCTTGTAGGGGTAGTGAGACGCGAGAGACTCGACGCCGTCAATGACGATCTCGATCACCTCGTCAAGGATGGTGAATCCAGCATCCTCGTACATGGGGCGGAAGCGCTCTTGACGTGCGGCGCTTTCGAGCGAAGACACGCGGTCATGGTTTCCTGGAACGAGGAAGAGCGTACCGTTGAAGCGGTGCCACTTCTGGATCGACTTCTCGAAGGTTCCCAGCGCGATATCACCAAGGACGAGTACGTTGTCCGTGTCGCTAACTAGGTTGTTCCAGTTGGCGATAAGGGTCTCATCCATGTGGTTCGTGTCGGCAGTGTTATCAAAAGGACGCTCTGCAAGCCGGGCGATATTCGTGTGCCCAACATGCTGGTCGCTACTGACAAACTGTACGGTAACGGTCTCTCCGTTAACTCGAATCTGAGTCGTCATGATTGGCGCCTCGCTTTCTCTATCAATCACAGTGTAACAGCACAAGCCTGTATAGCGCAACCCGCGAGACCGTGCAGTGTTCCTCCGATAAGCCAAGTATGAATATTGTGGACATCCAAGAACCTGAAGCATCTGAGGAGTCTGTCATGCGCACTGCGCTTGACACTCTTCAGTCAAGGGTTTTTGACGCGATTGTGATCGGCGGTGGCGTCGCTGGAATCTCGGCAGCGATTTCGGTCGCGAGCGATGGTTGGAACGTCCTACTCCTCCAAGGGACACAAAACGGTTTCGAGGACTATCCTGGTGGTCTCGTCGCGCTATCCGAAGAGGTAGAGAACTACCCTGGATTCGGCGGAGCAAGAGGTATTGATCTCATCTGCGACCTTCACCTTCAAGCCCGCAGGGCTGGAGCGGTAACGCTGAGAGAGAATGCAATGCAGGCGATCTTCGACTCGGAAGGTGAGAGTCATGAAGTGATCGCTTCGGATGGTAACTCCTACTTTGCTCCGCAGGTGATCATTGCCACTGGTACTCGCCCTCGCAAGTTGGGAGTAAAGGGTGAAAGCGAACTGTGGGGCAGAGGGGTCTCTCACTACGCCGCTCTCGATGGCGAGTTCTTCCGTGGGGAAGACGTGATCATCGTCGGCGCCGGAGGAACTGCTTACGAGAACGCTCGAATCTTGAACAAGTGCGCCAAGAGAGTCACGGTGATGTTTAGGAGTGAGAGTCATCTCGCAGAGAGCCGCATCGCTTCGATTCCCGGTATTCGTCTCATCCCCCAGTCCGACCTTCTCTCGATTAATGGCGTGTCTACCGTTGACTCGGTAACGATCACAACCCCCGAGGGACCACGAGACCTTCATGCGCGTGGAGTGTTCATTTCGATTGGTCACGACCCGCATTTCGGCTTCTCTCACAACCTCGATATGGACCAACTACTCGACGTAAGTGACTTCTATGCGCCATATCTTGTGGTAGCGGGTATTCCTGGAATCTTCGTTGCTGGTAGTCTTTCAAGTCCAACGTCTAGTCTTGCGATTGTCGCCGCTGCTTCTGGCGCTACGGCTGGCAAATCCGCTTCCAGACAACTCGAATACAAGGTGGATAGATCATGAACTCTGAAAACCTGTTTTCCCTAGTCGTGCTCTCCCTGGCTCTGATTGGGGTTGTATGGTCACTGATCGCACTTTGGAGGTTGGCTTTGGCATCTAAGCGAAAGAGGACTCGCATGCTCTTATTTGCTGGCGTTATCGCACCCGGTATCTGGGTCGGGATGTTCATCCTCGTCTACATTGTCAGCCTGTTAGGTATCCCTAACATGATTCTCCCTACGGTGAGAAGTTAGCCTCGTGAAGTTGCACTCTACGATCACAATGGCACTTGTCGCGCTCGTTGGAACACTCGCCCTGTCTGCCTGCACACCTGCCGACAATCAGTCGACTCTTCAGATTGACACGCCTGTTGTGTCTCCTCCAGTAGAAGAGGCTCCCAGCGGTCTCATGCCGAACACGGCGATCATCAATACTAGCGGAGAATCATCGTCATACGTCACAGTCTTCTACCCTAGCGATTGGCAAGAGGTTAATGCAATCGATCTTGGTGCCGTTGTTCCACAAGGCAATACGGTGATCGCTTCGTATGTTGGACCTAACGGTGAAACGCTCGTCCTTGAGGTTATCGCGCCACTAACGAGCGGAGCAGTTGAGGTTGCGAATAACATCTCAACTGACGCTCTCACACGCATCGGGAATCATGGTCTTGAGACATCTATAAGGGAAAGCGATGATGGTACTGGTATTACTATCGTGTCACAATCTGGAGACACGTCCATCAATAGCAAGGTATACAAGTTCGGAGCAATAACGGTAGCGGTCACCCTTTCTACGGTTCAGCCTAGCGACATCACCGATAAGCAACTCGACTACATTGTCAACTCGGTGTCGTTCGACTAGTTGAGCCATGTTCATAATGCCTGATCTCTCGATAGAGACGTGTTAGATATCTAGGAGGTATTCACTCTCATGTGCGAAGCGAAGCCAGGTCCACGCTGTACAGCCCACGCCCGCAGAAACCTTGATTGGTCTCGACAAATGCTGCAAGAGACAGAAGACAAACTTCAGGAGCATCTACGTACCGGAGCAAAAGGAGAGTTTGTGTTCCGCGACAATGATGGGGAGTATCTCCCTACTTTGACGGACCTTTCCCGGAGGGTCACTCACGCACAAGCGGAAGTGGACAAGTCTCTTGTCGCCTGGCACGAGACTCCCGGTGGTATGGAAGAACTCAACTCTGAATACAAGACTGCTCGTACAGAAGGTCGCTTTGAAGATGCCGAGAAGATTAAGGCTGAGTTCATGCGCGGAGACGCGGCGCGCGAGAGGTCTAGGTTCCTCTTGGCTGCGACGAATGCACAGAAGGCGACCACTCGAAACGTAGAAGATGTCATCGCGAATAGTAGTCTCGACGGCAGGTACATCCAGCACGTTGTTCGCGGTGAAGTCGGAGCACAGAAGAACATCGTTTACATCGGAGCACTCTCTGGAGTAAGCGCACGCCGTATGCGCGGGTCTCTGGACGCAAAGGGGTTGACGAACGTGGAAATCGAATCTGCGCGAGCCGAAGACCGACAGCCACAGAAGGTTCCTGTAGATGACTTCCAGATTTGGGATGGAGAGGCGTAACTCGCCATCCGTTCCGCTTCATTCCGATATAGAGCATGTAGATACCTAGGAGGACTACCTCATGTGCCAACCGAAACCAGGTCCGCGCTGTACCGGTCACGTCCGCACCCAACTCAAGAAGTTGCAGGATTTCGTTGACACTACTCAGGCTCAAGTCGATGCATATGGAGGACCGGCTCAACCCAACTCTGATAGGTACAGTAAGTCTTCTCAGGAGGCTCTCGCCGGAGAAGTTGAGCGACGTCTCGCTAGGGGTCAGAAAGCACTAGCACAGATGACTTCGCTGTGGCATGAGACTCCAGGCGGCATGAAGGAACTGGACGAGCAGTATCAAGCAGCAGCGGCTCGCGGGGACATAACTAGCGCTAGGGCGTTGAAGGTTGAGTTCCAAAGAGGTAAGGCGGCTCGCGCTCACTCGAAGTTCCTTCTTGCTTCTCAGAGGGCGCAGAACGAGGTGAGTGAGTCTATACGCATCGCTCTTGAATCTCTCCCCGATAACGACGGCTCGGTTCAACACGTGGTCGCTGGCTCTCCTGGCTCATACAAGAACGTCGTCACTGCAAACAGTTTCGCCGCCGCCGCGAAGGCAAAAGAACACTTGAGCGCTCACGGTCTAGAAGACGTACGAGTCGAGCGAGTCAGCGTTGCATACGGACCAGAGAGCACGACCGAGTTCGACGTGTGGAGCGAGCCGGACATGCTCATCCGCGAAGACTTAGATGCCAAAGAGTGGGGAATGTGATCCGTCGTGTGCAAATCTCACGAAGATGGTGGAATGCGTTGCGAGGTAACAGCCCGCACGAGAAAGATGGCAACTGTACGTAGGCGCCTCTTGAGGACGAACGCGCTCCTCGATCAAGATGACCTCCCTCAGGACCGCCGCCAAGAGTTGGTGCGTCGTGCCCTGAACGCGCGAATCGAACTAGGAGAAGCGAAGGACTCGAAGGACTCGAAGGACTCGAAGGACTAGTAGCAGTCATCAGACCAAACAGGCGCCTTCAACGGTGGTATACCAGGAGCGAGATTGATCCCAGAGTATGCCCCGAGAAGCCTCAGGAGGCGCTCACGCGGCAGATATGGTCATAGGGGAACGAGACTTCATGGTCGTCTCCGTCGTACAGGGAGACGCCGTCTTCGTTTTCGACATAGTCGACCACTTCGAAGGGGGATTCCGTGTCGACACCACTGTCTTCAATAGCCTGAGCGTCCTCGTCTTCGCTGAAATCTAGGACGTCGCCAATCATCACGCGTGTTACTGGTGTCATACGTACTCTGCTGATCACGTGTTATCTCCCTCGCATGTTGACGAACAGACGCTCGCCTGTATGAGAGTAATCGGCAGAACGGTGGTTAATCAGCCACTACTAAGGGACGATCAGGGGATGTCCAGCCAGGAACGCGAAGCATAACGATCTCTCCTTGGACGATATAGTGAGCGTAGTCCTGTCACCTAGAGGAGAGTCACCAAGAATCATGACACGCATA
>Ga0209100_1000597_pt1 | contig 29965 bp, 26 predicted proteins | sample lystaG_FD_185480 | JGI IMG/M metagenome (GOLD analysis project Ga0209100, IMG submission 185480) | Glacier valley bacterial and archeal communities from Borup Fiord, Nunavut, Canada, to study Microbial Dark Matter (Phase II) -... | ecosystem: Environmental > Aquatic > Freshwater > Ice > Glacier ... | reverse complement strand
TTCATGGTTCTTAGTCGCTCGAGCGGGTAAGATACATCTACACAACTTCAACCTACAGCTCGTCGCACCGCGCCGCTCGAGCGGCTTTTTTCACCCGCCCGTTACTCTTTTGTGGAGGATTTATGGCCGAAAAAGTACCCCTGACCCTGGTTGTAAACGGCATTGAGACGCACTCGAGCGTGGAGCCACGCACCCTGTTGGTTCAGCACCTGCGCGACGAACTCGGCCTGACTGGAACCCATGTCGGTTGCGACACCAGCCAGTGTGGGGCCTGCACGGTCCACGTTGACGGCGTGGCGGTTAAGTCCTGCACGATGTTTGCGGTTCAGGTAGACGGCTCGAGCGTGACCACCATTGAGGGTATCGGCAGTGTAGAGCACATGCACCCCTTGCAAACTGGATTCTGGGAAACGCACGGCCTCCAGTGCGGCTTCTGCACCCCCGGCATGATTATGAGCACCATAGATTTGCTCGAGCACAATTCAGACCCCACTGACGACGATATTCGCCATGCGCTCGAGGGCAATTTTTGCCGCTGCACTGGGTATCACAACATTTTACGGGCGGTGCATCATGCAGCGGCAGCGATGAGCGCGGCCAAGATGCCAGAAGTTCAGGCTGCGGATGATTGAGTGAAGGCGTCAGAGGTCAGATGTCAGATGTGCAACCCAAACAGACCGTGTAGGGGCGAGTGGCAGCTCGCCCACTCCGCTCGAGCTTAAGCTTTGTAAAACTCTCGAGCACCCGAACACCTGCAAGAACCGGAGGCGATGAGCATGGCGGATAACAAAGGGGCCGAAAAATACTTCGGAAAAGCCATCAAGCGCGTGGAGGACCCACGTTTCGTAACAGGAGCAGGGCATTACACCGACGATTTCACCATGCCCGGAATGCTGCACGCGGCCATGCTGCGTTCACCTTACGCGCACGCCAAGATTGTTTCGGTGGACCAGAGCGCCGCTCGAGCGCTGCCCGGTGTGATTGCCGTTTACGTGGGCAAAGATTTGGTGGACGCGGGCATCAACCCGATTCCTCCCGGCTGGCTGCTGGACGGCCTGAAAATCCCACCTCACCACGCCATTGCACCGGAAGAAGTTCACCATGTGGGCGACATTTTGGCCTGCGTGGTGGCCGAGTCAAGGGCCATTGCCGAGGACGCGGTAAATTTGCTCGAGGTGGATTACGATGTTTTGCCCTCACTGAGTTTGGGCAGCAAAGCGCTGGAAAGTGGAGCCGCCGCCGTTCACCAGGACCTTGCCCCCGACAACGTGGCTTTCAAATGGGAGATTGGAGACTCGAGCGCGGTGGACGCGCAGTTTGCCAAGGCCGATAGGATTGTCAAGCTGACCCTACGCAATCACCGACTGGTTCCCAACGCCATTGAACCTCGAGCCAGCCTCGCTTCTTACTCCAAAGGTGACGGCGAATATACGCTGTGGACCACCTCGCAGAACCCGCACATTCACCGCCTGATTCTGGCTGCCTTCGTGATGGGTATTCCCGAGCAGAAGCTGCGGGTGATTTCGCCGGACGTGGGCGGCGGTTTTGGCTCCAAAATATTCCAGTACCCCGAAGAAGCGGTGGTGCTGTACGCCACCAAGATGCTGGGTAAACCCGTGAAGTGGACCGCGCGGCGCTCGGAAGCTTTTGTCAGCGACTCGCACGGGCGCGACCACGAAAGCGTGGCCGAACTGGCCATTCAAAACGATGGCACGGTGATGGGGCTGAAAGTCAATACGGTGGCCAACCTGGGCGCTTACCTGACCCTGTTCGCCGCCGCAGTCCCCACCTACCTTTACGGCACGCTGATGAACGGCTGTTACAAATTCCCGGCCATTCACTGCCAAGTGACGGGCGTGTTCACCCACACCGTTCCAGTGGACGCTTACCGAGGTGCAGGGCGGCCCGAAGCGACCTACCTGCTCGAGCGAATCATGAGCAAGGCCGCCCTCGAGCTGGGAATGGACCCCACCGAATTGCGCCGTAAAAACTTCATTCAGCCCGAGGAATTCCCGTATCAGACCCCAGTGGCGCTGGTTTACGACAGCGGCAATTACGAACCTGCCATGGACAAGGCGCTCGAGATGCTGGGGTACAAGGAACTGCGCCAGCAACAGCTCGAGGGGCGTAAAAACGGTAAATACATCGGCATTGGCGTCTCGACCTATGTGGAAGCCTGTGGCCTTGCGCCCAGCGCCTTAGTCGGTATGTTGGGCGCGCAGGCGGGCCAGTGGGAGAGTTCGCTGGTGCGGGTTTACCCCACCGGCAAAGTCGAAGTGTTCACCGGAAGCCACTCGCACGGTCAGGGCCACGAAACTGCCTTTGCTCAGATTGCCGCCGACGAACTTCAGGTGCGGCTCGAGGACATCACCCTGATTCACGGCGACACCGGAAAAATCCCGTTTGGCTGGGGAAGTTACGGCTCGAGGAGCGCTCCGGTGGGCGCGTCGGCGCTCAAGATGGCCCTGGGCAAAATCGTCAAGAAGTCACGCATCATCGCCGCACACCTGCTCAAAGCAGTGGAAGCTGACCCAGACCAGGATTTAGTGTTTGAGGACGGCAATTTCTCGGTGCGCGGCGTGCCGGAAAAGACGGTCAGCTTTGCTACGGTAGCCTTGCAAGCCCACCTGGCCCACGATTATCCCGCCGACCTCGAGCCGGGACTCGAGGCCACCCATTTCTATGACCCTAAAAACTTTGTTTTTCCGTTTGGTACGCACTTGGCGGTGGTCGAGGTGGACCGCGATACCGGAAAAGTGAAACTGATTCGCTACGTCTGCGTGGACGATTGCGGTAACATCATCAACCCGCTCATTGCTGAGGGACAGGTTCACGGTGGCATCGCGCAGGGCATGGGTCAGGCGCTGCTCGAGAATACCGTTTACGACGACGATGGTCAGCTTCTGACTGGAACCTACATGGAATACGCCATGCCCAGGGCCGACGACCTGCCGATGTTCGAGATTGGGCACACCGTCACGCCCAGTCCGCACAACCCGCTGGGGGTCAAGGGTATTGGCGAAGCCGGAACCATCGCCAGCGGCGCAGCGGTGGCCAACGCAGTGGTAGACGCGCTCGAGCCGTTTGGAGTGGCGCACCTGGACATGCCGTACACCAGTGAGAAAGTGTGGCGGGCGATGCAGGCGGGGTCGCTCGAGAGTATGCCAGCGGCAGCGGACGATTAACAGCGATGAGCAATAAGTAATGAGCTATGAGCTAAAAATTTGCTCGAGCTTTGGCATGTTTGCTCATAACTCATTGCTCATCGCTCATTGCTAGAACCGGAGGTTCTCCATGTACACCACTGAATTCGACTACTTCAAACCCTCGAGCGTTGGGGAAGCCCTCGCCCTGCTCGAGCAGCACCCAGACGCAAAACTTTTGGCAGGTGGACACTCTCTGGTTCCCACCATGAAGCTGCGCCTCGCCTCGCCCAGTGCCTTAATTGATGTTTCCAGGCTCGAGGGTCTACGCGGCATTCGCCTGAAGATGGATAAAATCGTAATTGGCGCGATGACCACTCACCGCGACATCGAGTTTTCACAGGACCTCAAAGATAAGTGTCCGATTCTGCCCGAGCAAGCGCGGCTGATTGGCGACCCGATGGTGCGGAACAAAGGCACTCTGGGCGGCGCACTGGCCCACGCCGACCCCGCCGCCGACTATCCCGCGTCCATGCTGGCCCTGAATGCGTCCCTCAAAATTGAAGGCAAAAGCGGCGCTCGAGTGGTCTCGGCCCACGATTTCTTTCAGGGGATGTTCGCCACCGCGCTCGAACCGGGAGAGATGCTCACCGAGATTCACATTCCACTTCAGGGCGCGCACATGGCCTACGAAAAGTTTGCCCATCCCGCCTCGAGATACGCCATCGTGGGCGTGGCGGTGGTGCTCGAGATGAACGGAAACACCTGCTCGAGCGCCCGAGTTGCCCTCACTGGCGCGGGTCCGGGTGCGGTGCGCCTGGGAAACGTCGAAGAGAAACTGGGCGGTCAAGTCCTCTCCTCGAGCGTCATCGAAAACGCTGTACAAGACGCGGTGCAGGCTAGTGAACTGCTCAGCGACCCCTTCGCCTCGAGCGAATACCGGGCGCACCTGGTGATGGTAATGGCTAGGAAAGCACTCTCGAGGGCAGCGGGGATTTGAGTGATGAGCGATGAGTAATGAGTAATGAGCCTACAAAAGTTTCGGCAGAAGCTTGTTTTTGCTAATCGCTCATCGTTAGTCACTAACTGCTTGCCTTGTCTTACTCATCGCTCATTACTCATCACTCATTGCTAAAAAATGCTCCAACCCCTCCCCACGCTCCTAAACCAGCTCGAGCAGATGCGCTCGAGGGACGTTCCTTACGTGCTGGTCACTTTAATTGGGGTTCAGGGCAACTCGACCCGCAAGCTGGGGGCGCGGATGTGGGTGGCGCAGGACGGCTTTACGCTGGGTTCGGTGTCGTTTGGCAGTTGTGGCGACGGCGAAATCAAAAAGCAAATTGAAAGTGTGCTCGAGGCAGGAACCGCGCGGCGGCTTTCCTTTCTGGTCGGCGAAGACGAGGACACCGAGTTGGGTCTGGCCTGCACTGGAGATTTAGAGGTGTTTCTCGAACCGAATCCAACTCAACTTCAAATCAACTGGGAACTGGCCCTGAATCGGCTCGAGCGGCGTGAAACTGTGGTGACGGCGGTGCTTCTCGAGGAAACCAACCAGGAAACCAACCAGGAAGCCAACCAGGAAGCCAGACATGGCTTTCGGGAAGAATCCTCCCATTTGGGCCTCGCTCGAGCCAAGATTCAGGAAACTCCCAAACACACTGCCTTTCTCGAGCGCTGGACCCCCCCGCCCCATCTGGTCATCATCGGCGCAAACCCTATCTCGGGGCCACTCTCGAGGATGGCTCGAGAAGTGGGCTGTGTGGTAACGATTTTTGACGCCACACCTGAAAAGTTGAACCCCGAGGAGTTTCCAGGCGTTCAGAATCTTTTGACGGGCGACCTCGAGCAGGTTTTAAATCTCGAGCAATCCGATATCTGGACCGCTGTGGTGGTGGTTTCGCACAACTACGCCGATGAGGTGTTCGCGCTCCGGGCAGCTCTCTCGAGCGCTGCCGGATACCTGGCGGTGCTGGCGAGTGAACGGCGAGGACGCGCCCTGCTGCGCTTTCTCGAGGATTTGGGGTTCTCTAAAAATCAGCTCGAGCGCGTCCGAACTCCGGCGGGTTTGGATTTGGGGCTGGACACGCCCGCCGGAATTGCCCTGAGTATTCTGAGCGAGATGACCGCCACGCTGAACCGGAGAACGGGCGTTCCTTTCGTACAAAAGCAACTGATTGAGCGATAATATTTCTATGCTCGAGCGGTCCAGAATTTGCGCCCTTGTCCTTGCTGCGGGGCGCTCTTCGCGTTTTGGGGAATCCAAAATGCTGGCCACGCTCGAGGGCAAAGCTTTAATTCGTCACGCGGTGGAAAACGCCCTCGAGCACCTCGAAAACGTTTGCGTGGTGTTAGGCCGTGAAGCAGAAAGAGTGAAAGCCACGCTCGAGGATTTACCGCTCGAGTTCATCGAAAACCCCGATTTTGCCTCTGGAATGAGTTCTTCCATCAAAGCCGGAATTCAGGCGCTCGAGCCTACCCGTTTCGATGCGGCGCTCATGGTCCTGGGAGACCAACCTCGAGTACCACATGGCGTTTTCAAGACTCTGCTCGAGGACTATCAACACTCGCTCGCCCCCATTCTGGTTCCCATTTTTCAGGGTGTGCGCGGACACCCTGCACTCTTCGCCCGCGAAATCTGGCCCGAACTGCTGGCGCTCGAGGGCGATTCTGGCGGTAAATCGGTGATTGAGAGGGACGCCGCTCGAGTGCAGCGCGTTCAATTTGATTTTCCGGTTCCAGACGATGTGGACACGCTCGAGGATTTGAAAAAGCTTGGGTATTAAGCCAGTTTGCTTAGGCGCTCGAGCGAACCACATATTTACTTCCCATCCAGAAAAGACCACACTGAACCTAGCCTGCTCGTGGGACTCGAGCGCGACTTCCGAAACCCACTTTGATTGGACCCTTCCCGTCGTGCCACTCTTCCCCGAGCAGGCCCTTTCATGGACTTTTAAGCATTTTTCACTACCATTGCGCCCCTTCCGCTACGCTCCAGTCGCTCCATTTTCGTGAAAAATGCTTTGCTGTTGCCACTCCCGTTGGTCGGGAAGTCTTTCGCTTACGCTCCACACTTCCACAAATTTTTTTATGACCCCCACCCTCGAGCAAACCATCCCCCGCGAAGATTTGGCGCTGTTCGTCAACGCTTGCTTTGTTTCGACGGGCCAGAAGGAGTTTTACAGCACTGCTGCCGAGCAACGCATCTCACTCGAGTTTTTGCACAACTACATTTGCACCCATTACCGCCGCTTATACACTCGATGTCTGGCGGTGGGCGTGAACCACTACGCCCGAACCGAAATCGTGCGCCATCTGCTCTCGAGCGGTAAACTCTGCCCTGACGATTTCAGGCTCGAGGAGGGGCGTCTTATCCGCGCCTCGCTACGGAAACTGCCGCCTCAGCGGGTGTGGAAACTCTTCGAGCGCTTGCGAAAAGATGGGCTGAACAACCGTCGCACCCGCGCCACCGTGCGCGAGTATGTGATGGGCCACCCGGAATTGCCGTTCCAGGCCATCAAATACCGTCACAAGTTGCGCTCGAGCCTGATGCACGCGCACATACACCTGGATGATGAACTCTCGAGCTTCCTGTTCGAGAGTGGTTTTAAAAAGAGTGTCAAGTTTGAAACCCCGCTGCTCGAGACCTTCCGCGCCGCGCACTACAGCATGGAAAAGGTGTACGAGCTGCCCTATTCGATTGCTGAAGGGCTGGCCGCCAAACACGGTATCCCTCGAGCGAAGTTTCTCCAGCGCATTCAGCCCCGCATGACCGAGCGCGAAAAGCTGCGCCTGCAAGCCTCGAGCGGGGGGAAAATCGCGCTCGACCCTTCAAAACTCGAGCTGACCGAGTTGTGCGTTTACCTGCTCAGCCTGACTTTTGACCAGCGTGTGCAAAACCGCGCCCAGCTCGAGGATTACTTGGAAATCGCCACCCGCAAAGCGGCGCGTTCGCTCGAGCCACTCGAGGGCAAGGTGGCCGCTGTGATGGACAACTCTTTCTCCTCGAGTGGCTCGAGCGAAAAGAAAAACCGTCCACTGGCCCTGGCCTACTCAATCCACCGCCTGCTGAAGTCCGTAGCGGCAGACTATCGAGCGTTCTGGACTGCGCCCATGCCAGACGAACTTTTGCTGCACGCCAAGGGTCAGAGCAACCTGACTGAGCGCTTTTTAGATGCCCTGGAAACGGGCGCTGAAACGGTCATCATTGTATCCGACGCAGCCGAAAACGACCCCTCGAGCGCCTTTCACAGCATTTATAGCGCTTACCGCAAGTTGGGTGGGAAAGCCGCTGTACTCCACCTCAACCCCTTTTTCGATGCCGAAAATCTCGAGGTGGCCCCGCTCAGCCCGGATTTGCCCGCACTCGGTCTGCGCTCGAGCGAGGATTTGTCCGCTCTGCTCGGTTTTGCCCCGTTTTTCTCGGGTGAGGCAACCTTGCAGGACCTCGAGAGTTATCTGGGTGCTCGAGCGGGGAAGTTGCTTGAAACCGTGGCTCGAGATGTGGTGGACGAACTTTAGTAGGTGGAAAGCTAAAGGCACTGCCGGACAAGTCGGGTAGGTCAAAGGGTCAGAGTTGAGAGAGGTTCACCGAATCAACCGAATACTGAGCAATCTTCTCGATAAATAACGTGCCAGACAATTTCTCTGCCTTCTGCTTTCCGCCCCCCATAACCAAGGAACCCCCATGACCTTAAAGCTCACCGGACTCACCGCCGCACCCGCACAAGTTTGCGGGGGCATTCGCCTGGTGCCGTTGCTGCGCGACCAACCCTGCCTGGACGTGCGGCTCGAGCGCCAACCCTTCGACGCCGATTTGACGGTGGTCAAGACAGGTGAAAAGATGGCCTACTGGGCCTTCGTGCCGCACGGTCTGGTCTTGCATTGGGCCGACGACGGTGAGGAAGTCGAGGTCGTGCAGGGCAGTCAATTGCTGCGAGCGGACGGCAAAAAATCTAAATACAGTTGGGGAAAAGTGCAGTCCCTGCACCGCATGGCGAGGCGGGTGGACAAAAAAGCGCTGCGCTTTTTACCGCTGCACACCGCGCTCGAGGGTTTTCTAGCCCTGCATTTCGGCGGCCCCAACTTCAAGTGGCCCGAGTATTCAGGATTCGCGCTGAGCCACGGTCTCGGCTCGAGGAGCGAGTGGACCCATCCCGGTGGCTCGCTTTACGGTTTCGAGCAGGCGCTAAGGACCTTCGAGATTTACCAGGGTCAGGTCGGGGTGATGATTTATGTGGCTGGCGCGCTGGCGAGTGTGTCGGTGTTTCCATCGGCTCAGGATTACCGCCGCCTGCACGCTGCCCTGCTCGAGGACGTGTACGGCGAACTCATCTGGCAGTACGCGCTGATGTTCCCCCAAACCCAGCGGCTCGAGAACCTCCCCCGAGTAGAGAATGCCAAAACGCTGGCAGATTTACGAGCGGCTTTGAATCTGGCGAAAGCCGAGGAAGCCCAGTTCTCGCTCGAGGTGATGTCCGGCGACCTGATAGGACGAGACCTGCGGCTCGAGAAGGTATACGCCCCGGGAGAGTTGCTGCTCGAGCGCTTTCTCACCGACCTCAACCCGGATTTGCCCAATCACATCGGGGAACGGCTCACTCGGGAAGGTGACGAGGTGCTCTACCTCAAGACTTTTCTGCTCTCGAGTGTACAAACCCGCCGCGCCCGCCTGCTCTCGAGTCTGGCGGCGCAGGACTGGCACCTCGAGCGCACCGCCACTTCGCTCAAACTCAGTCTGAAACAGCTCGTGCTCGAGTTTGAGACGCTAGGATTCGGGTATCTACTCAAAGCCCATGTGCTCGAGGCGGCACACAGGCGCTAACCTCGCAGAACTCGAGCCACATTCCCAGTATTTTAAAAGTATGACCCTGCTCGAGGCCGTCCCACTCCCTCCTTTTGAAGCTGCGCTCACCCCAGACTTCTTCAACCGAAACCCCGTGCAAGTCGCTCGAGAACTCATCGGCTGCCTGCTGGTGCGCCGTTTTGATACGGGTTACGCCCTCGTCAGAATTGTGGAAACCGAGGCTTACGACTGCCCCAACGACCCCAGTTGTTTTGTTATCGAGCGCCTGCCCGGAGCCAAAGAAGCCTTGCGAGGCCCCCCAGGACGCTACTACTTTCACAAATCCTACGAACATTCTCTGCTCAACGTGGTGTGTATGCCGCTCGAGTACGAGGCTACCATCCTGATTCGGGCGGTGGAACCTTTGGCTGGACTCGAGCATTTACAATCGCGGAGAACCGTAAAAAAAGACCTCGAGCTGACCAACGGACCCGCCAAGTTGGTTCAGGCGCTCGAGCTTTATCCCAAATTTACTGGACTCGAAATCAACCAGCCAGACGCCTATTTTACTCGAGGGGAACCCGTGCCAGACGAGCGTGTGACTGTGACCGCTCGAGTGGGTTTGAGCGTGGGAAAACAATTGCCGTGGAGGTTCCTCGAGACGGGGAATCGGTGGGTTTCAGCGGGTAAACCCTCCAGTTAATCTCTGGCCATATTCGACTTTCTCTATTTCACTCACAACCGCATCTCACCCGCTCGAGTGCTAAAATACCCCGTATATGTCGCGTCTCTCCAAACTCAGCTACGACCGGGGAACGCTGGTGCTGCACCCTCCGCCCCGAGGCGCTAAGGGCTGGCTCGAGCTGGCCGAGTGGGATGACCGAGTGGACCGCTTCCGGGTTCCGGCGGCGCAATACATGGATTTGCTCGAGCGGCTGCGACTGGATAAAACCACGGTTCAGGACGACGCTAAAGGCTGGCAAAGCTTTGAACTCGAGCGGGGCCGTGTACTTACCCCGTTTGCCCACCAGACCGAAGCGCTGAGCGCCTGGACTGAGGCGGGCGGACGTGGCACGGTTGTGCTGCCCACCGGCTCGGGCAAAACCATCCTGGCCCATATGGCGCTCGAGCAACACAAACTCAGTTGCCTCGTCGTGGTGCCCACCATTGACCTGATGCAGCAGTGGTACACCGGCCTCAAACTGAGCTTTCCCCAGGCCGACGTGGGCCTGCTGGGCGGCGGCTCGAGGGACAGCAGCGCCATTTTAGTGGCCACCTACGACAGCGCCGCCCTGTACGCCGAAGCGCTGGGCAACCGCTACGCCCTGGTGGTGTTCGACGAATGTCACCACCTGCCGAGCGACTTTTACCGGGTTATTGCAGAATTCAGCCTTGCTCCCTACAGGCTGGGCCTCAGCGCCACCCCGGAGCGCGGGGACGGCAAGCACGCTGACCTCGAGCACCTGATTGGACCCGTCGTGTACCGCAAAACTCAGGCTGAACTGGCGGGTGGCACCTTATCGAGTTACCGTGAGGAGCACATTCTGGTGACACTCTCGAGCGCCGAGCGCGAGCGTTACGATTCTTTAAGGGCCGCTCGAGACGCGTTTTTACAGAGCAAGAATTTGCGGCTAGGTGGTATGGATGGATGGCAGAAATTTGTGCAGCTCTCGGGACGCTCGAGGGAGGGACGCGCCGCGATGCTGGCCCACCGCGAGGCCAGGGAGCTGGCCTTCGGCGCAGACGGCAAAATTCGGGTGCTCGAGGAGATTTTGAGCAAGCACGCCGGGGCGCGAACCCTGATTTTCACTGACGATAACCGCATGGTGTACCGCATCTCGAGGGACTTTTTGCTGCCCGCGCTGACCCATCAAACCGCAGTCAAAGAGCGCCACGAAATGCTCGAGCGCTTCCGAGCCGGAATCTACCCTGTTCTGGTCACTTCGAGGGTGCTCAATGAGGGCGTGGACGTGCCGGAGGCCAGCATCGCCATCATGCTTTCGGGCACCGGAACCGAGCGCGAATACATCCAACGCCTGGGGCGCATTTTACGCAAAGGCGAGGGCAAGGAGGCGATTTTGTACGAGGTGGTGTCCGAGGGAACCGCTGAGGAAAGCGTGTCCAAACGCAGAAAAGGCGAGTGGGGCAAGGAGCAGGCGGCAGAGCCTAAACCCGCTCGAGCGCCGAGCACCTGGGCCACGCGGGCGATGATTCCCACGGAAGTGAAGTGGGAGGATTTGTGAGAAGTTGCGTCGGGCGTTACGCGACCCCCCTTCTCGAGCGCGCTCCGCTGTCTTAGCCCAACTTCAGCACCTCACGGGCTGGGCCGCTTTCTCGAATATCCCCCCTGTGGAACAGGGGGAACCTAAAGACGCCCTCGAATAAGGGAGGAATCTCAAGTTCCCCTGCGATAGTAGGGGGGATATTCTTTTGAGCGACAGCGCAAAAGAGCAGGTTTACGAAGTGTTGCGAAGCACGGGTCTTTCCACTCGAGCGCCCCATCCCTCTCAACCCCTGTTACCTGTCACCTCTAACCTGGAACCCAACCATGCTCCCCTCCGAATACCTGATGTACAAATACAAAGGCGAAGAAATTCAGCCCAAGCGCCTGCCGCTCGACAAAGCCAACCTCGAGCTGGCCACTCAAATCATTGCGGTGTTCCAGAACGCCTTCGACTCGAGGGTGGCCCGCTGGGTGCTGGATGAGGTTTTGAGCGCGCTCGAGGGCGACGACACCGGGTACAGGGTGCGGCGCGGTCTGGCCCACATTTTGAGTTCGGATTACTCCACTTTTGACATCGTGAGTCCGCTCGAGCCTGCCTTACTCCGGGAAAGGGTGTTCAGCGCTGCGGCATCGAGTGTCGCCTCACGAGACTCCAAAAATGCCAAGCTCGAGAGTGTAGCCAGAGAACTCAGCGCCACGCTCGAGAAAGAGGTCTCAACCGAGGCCATCGAGTACGGGCTTTACGCCGATTTAATCGAGAACCGCATTCTGACCGGCTTTGAAACGCCCTCGCCCCAACAACTGCTCGAGCGCTACAACCTGGCCCAGGCCCAGGGCGTGCTGTACCGCGCCTTCGACCTCAAGCTCAGCATGTACCGCAACACCCAGGCCGAGTACAAGCAACTGTTCAAATACCTCAAACTGTTCGGCCTGATGCACTACATCGAGGGCGACGCCGAAATCGGCTTCACGGTCACGGTGGACGGCCCCTCGAGCCTGTTCAAGCCGTCTACCCGCTATGGGCTGGCAATGGCCAAACTGCTGCCCGCGCTGCTGCTGGTCAGCAAGTGGACGCTCGAGGCGAGTCTGCGGCCCAAGCGCGACTATGGCGAGCAACTCGAGCTGGCCAAATTCAGCCTGGACGCGGGGTGTGGGCTGGTCAGCCACTACAAAAAGGGTGAACTGTTCGACAGCGTGCTCGAGGAGCAATTTGCCGATAAATTCGAGAAGGGCGGCGGGGAGTGGACCCTCGAGCGGGAGGTGGATTTGCTGCCACTCCCCGGCGGCGGCCTGATGATTCCCGACTTTCGGCTGGTTCACCCCGACGGGCGTTCGTATCTACTCGAGATTGTGGGCTACTGGAGACCGGATTATTTGCGTAAAAAGTTCTCGCAGATTCGCAACAGTGGCCGCGATGACTTGGTGGTGGCGGTCTCGGAGCGGCTCAATCTCGAGGGGGCTGGGGTCAAGCTAGAGGGGGTGGGTGCGAAAGTGGTGTGGTTTAAAGGGTCATTACTCCCCAAACAGGTGCTCGAGTTGCTCAATTGAGCGGAGGCTCGAGTCTAAATGAGAAAGACTAGAATTAGTTAAAGCTGAGCACGTCAGAACTCATCTCCAGGGTAGGATGGATTACGTTACAGATTAACCTCGAAAAGTCGCATCCCGGCACACTTCCAGAGCACGTTTGCTCAAAAATGTTTGCTGAATGACTTTCCCTTCAAGAAAGGTGAGGCCAATCCCAACTCGAGCAGGGCCACTAAATTATGTTAAAAACGTATTTTGTGCTATACTACCTTTATTCGCGGGAGCGTTCCCCCGCCTTTAGGAGAAGCCCAAATGCCCTTTTTTGAACTCCCCAAAGTTGAACTCAGCGGCCCGGTGCGTCAAAGTGCCGACGGCAAAGTTGCAGTGCTGGATTTTTTAGCCGCGCTCGAGGTGTCAAATCTCGAGCAGGTCTTGACTGACCTGACCCTCGAGTTTCCTGAGTATGTGCGCGGCCTGTCTCAACACGCTTTTGACAGTGCCGAATTAACCCCGGTCTTGCCGCTGGCCGGCATCATGAAGCTGCTTATGGTGCTCGAGACCCCCAAAGCCACCCAGGCTCGCCGCTGGATGGCGTCCACGCTGGCTAAAGTGCTCGAGGGCAACGTACAACTGGCCGCCGATATCGTCGAGCGCAACCCCGACCCGGAGGCCCGCCGCTGGCTGACTGCCCGCATTGACAATGCCGAGAACCGCAAGGCGTTCATGAGCAAGGTGCTCGAGCACGGCGGCAACGGTGCAATCTTTCAGCAGGTGTCCTCGCTTTCCAACCTCAGCGTGCTGGGCATGAACTCCGGCGCGTTCCGGGCTTACCGGGGCGTGAACAACACCCGCGACGGCATGACCCGCACTGAACTGGCCCGCATGACCTACCTCGAGCAAATTTCTAGCGCTTCACTCACTGCCGCCAGGGCGCGGGGCAACGCCGATATTCTCGAGATTCACCGCAAGGTAGCTGACTGGGAGCGCAAACTCTGGCGACACGCGCTGGGACATCCGCAGGAGCCGCTCAGCACCCTCGAGTTGGGCACGCCACGCTTTGGTTCCGCGCTCGAGCTGGCCCAGGCATCGGATTAACTGCAAACGTTGAACGCTGAACGCCGACTTGCTCCTGGCGTTCAGCGTTCGACGTTTGCGGCGGTTCTACCGTCCATTTGTGCTTTAATGACCGTATGAAAGTCATCGTGGCCACCCCCGACGCCCCACAAGCCGTAGGACCTTACAGCCAAGCTGTCTCTTACGGAGATTTAGTGTTCTGCTCCGGCCAGATTCCGCTCACCCCAGACGGCACAATGGTGGACGGCGACATCGAAGCGCAGACCGAGCAGGTGTTTGCCAACGTCAAAGCGGTGCTGACGGCGGCGCACAGTTCGCTCGAGAAAATCATCAAGGCTACCGTGTTTTTGAGCGACATGGGCGAATTTGCCCGTATGAACACCATTTACGAGAAGCATATGCCCCAGCCTTACCCCGCGCGCAGCACGGTGCAGGTGGCGCGCCTGCCTCGAGACGTGAAGGTGGAGATTGAGGTTGTTGCGTCGAAATAGGTTTGCGGTGGTCAGTTTTCAGTTTTCGGTAAAAGTTGAACAGACGTGAAATCCCGTCTGTTTTGACTGTGGTATCAGGTTTTTACCCAATCTGAACTTCACTCGAGCGCTAAACTCTGTCCCGGCTCGAGCACATGGACTTTGACTTGTTCATTCACTTGTTCTTTAAAAGCTTCGGGCGTTCCAGTAGTGGGGAAAAAGTCCCCGTAGTGAAAGGGGACGACCTGTTTGACCCCCAAAAATTCCACCGCTCGAGCGGCCTCGACGGGTCCCATAGTGAACACGTCCCCGATGGGCAAAATCGCCAGAGTGGGGTGGTACAGTTCGCCAATGAGGCGCATGTCTCCAAAAAGCGCGGTATCTCCGGCAAAATAGATGCGGGTTTGGCCTAAGTCGAGCACGTAACCCACCGCCTCGTGAAACCAGCCGGGTCCACCGTCGGTGTCAATGTGCGCGTGGTGGTGCGCTAGGGTCATATTCACCCGAACCCCGTGAACAGCGACGTTTCCCCCTTTGTTCATCGGAGCCACACGCGGCGAGTGGACCCCTCGAGCGTTCAGAAAATTCCGAATCGGGGCCGGGGCAATAATGGTTGCGCCCAGTGCAGCAGCCTGGTCCACGGCCTCTAAATCGAAGTGGTCCTCGTGGCCGTGAGTGATGAGCACCAAGTCGGCCCGCTCGAGGGTGTGAAATTCGGGTGGACAGGCAGGGTTTTGGCGCAGCCAGGGGTCAATCCACAAGACTTCCCCGCTCGAGCGGGTGATTTTGAAACTGGCGTGACCAAGAAAGGTGAGTGTGTCCGTCATAGTTCAGGCTCCTGTATCTCTTGGGTGCTCGATTCTGCGCTTGAACTGTACACGGCGACGCTTGACCCTAGAGTACCTTTGTACAATCCATTTGCACCAATCCTCACCCTACGCCTAAACTGGAGTCCGTACTCGACTCCAGCGATGGGAGGGACCGTGCAGCACAGCGTACAGGAACAGCTCGAGCGGCTCTAGCAAACCTGGTGGCATTGAACCAGCGACAGCCCGGTACGGTGGGTTACAATAATGCCATGCCAACTCGAGCCGCTCACCCTTTTCCAGCTTGGCTATGAGCCAGGAGATGCGAGAATCTGCCCAACCTGACCACAGCCGCCAAGACCGCGTGGCGCAACTGGCGCGGCAATTGGGCGCGGTGATTTCGCGTCGCGTGGGGCTGGCGGTGGGACTGTGGGGCGAGCCTGGAATCGGCAAGACGCACGCGGCGCTCGAGGTGCTCTTACGCGTACCATGCCGACACCTGACCCTGCCCGCCACGGTGGGCGCTTTGAGCTTGGCTCAGGCCCTGCCACGGGCTAGGGCGCTGCCAAGCTGGGTAAGCGCGCAGCTCGAGCGGTTCGAGCGCGGCGAGGTGCTGGCCCCAAGCGCGCTGGCCCACACGTTGGCCCACACGCTGGCGGCGAGTGCGCCTTTCGTGCTGCATTTTGAGGACCTGCACGAGGCCGACCCCGAGCGGCTCGAGCTGGTCAAAGCACTGGCCAGGGCGGTGGTCGGCACGCGGGGGGTGGGGCTGCTGACCTGCACGAGGCCGACCCCGAGCGGCTCGAGCTGGTCAAAGCACTGGCCAGGGCGGTGGTCGGCACGCGGGGGGTGGGGCTGCTCGTCACCAGCCGCGCGGAGCTGCCGCCCCCCTTTTTAGGACGCCGCCTCGAGCCGCTATCACACCAGGAGACAGCGGCGCTCATGGTCCAGGAACTCAGGGGGGAAGCGCCGAGGGATGGCCTTGAGTGGGTGATAGCTCGCACGCGGGGAAATCCTTTGTTCGCGCTCGAGTTCGCCCGCTACCTGCGGCGGCAGGGCTTTTTGTGGTCCGACGGCGAGCGCTGGCACTGGCGCGAGCCGCCTGCGGGCTTTGTGCCAGTCACGGTGGAGGCGCTGATTCTCGAGCTGGTCTCTAGCGCGGCGGACACAAAGCAGGCGCGAGTGGTGCTCGAGGCCCGAGCCATCTTGCCCGATGCGCTCGATTCCGCGACACTCGAGGCTGTGTGGGCCGAGGTCGCGGGCCTGGAGCGTGAGGGCTTCGAGTCTGTCCGAGACGCCCTCGAGCGCGGCGGGGTGCTGAGCGCCGGGGAGTTCGCTCACCCGCTGTTCGGGGAGGTGGTGCGGCGTGACCTCGGGGAAGCGCGACGGGTTGAGTATGCCCGTCGCGCTTTGCGGGCGCTCGAGGCCACCGATTTGCTTCTGGCAGCAGAGTACGCGGACCGCGCTGGCCTCAGACCCGAGGACGCCGCCTGCCGTCTCGAGGCAGCAGCACGGCGCGTGCAGAGTGCGGGCGAGCCAATCCGCGCCGCACACCTGCTGGGCCGCGCCGTACACCTGCTCGAGCACGGTTCCCAGGGTGGCCCGCTGGGTGAGGTACAGAGTGAACAGGGAGCGGCGTGGGCGCTGGAGGCGGCTCAACTCCTGCTCGAGCAGGACGTCGCCGAGTCCGAGCGCCTCAGCCGCCTCGCCCTCAACCACCCCTCGACCCGGCGAGCGGCGGGCTTCCTCCTTGCGGCAGCGCTCGCGCTCAGTGGTCGTAAGGACGAGGCGTGGGCACTATTCGAGGCCCTCCCCGAGGCAGACCGCCACAGTCTCGAGGGGTGGCAAACGCGGATTCGGCTCTACAGTGCATCCTGGCACAGCGCGGAGGTCGTGCGCCTGTGGGATGAACACCCGGAGTTTCACACCTCCGTTCAGGGCCTGTACGGCGTAATCCGCGCCCTGATTGACCTGAGTGAGACCGAGCGGGCGGGCCAGATGATTGCGGCTGTGCTCGAGCGGGACGACTTGGACGGCCGGCAGCGGGCGCGCATCAAGGACCGCCTCAACGCCATCTACTACCGCGAAGCGAGGTACGAAGAGGTCGAGCGCAACCTCAGCGAAATCATTATCTCGCTCGACGAGCGGCTCTACCCGCGTGACTGCGTGGCCTACTACGCCAACCGCTCCAATGCTCGCACCCGGCTGGGCCGCTACCTCGAGGCAAAGGCGGACGCCGAGCACGCTTGCAAGCTCCACCTCGCGTCCGGCCAACGCACCGAGTATGCCAACCTGGTCGTCATCGTCTCGCTGGCGCAAATCTATCTCGGTGAGTACCCGCAGGCCGAAAAGCTGCTGCTCGAGGCTGTTTCGTTCGCCCAGCACTTTGAACCGGACAAGCTCCACGACTGCTACGGCCACCTCAGTTTTTTGTACCTGCGCTGGAATCCCCCGCTGGGACCGATTTTGGCCCGCCGCTACGCCCACCTCTCGCTCGAGGTGGCCCACACCCTGGGGCGCGATGACGTGCTGGTCTACGCGCTCGAGGACTGCTGCCGGGCCGAGAACAACGCCGGGAGTCCTCGAGCGGCGCTGGGGTACGCCCAGGAAATCGAGCGCATCGCTGCAAAGACTGGACTCGAGGAGGACCGGATTGCCAGCGCCTTTCAAATGGGCAAGGCGTTGGCCGACCTCGGGCAGCGCGGTGAGGCCACCGTGTATCTGCGCCGCGCCGCCGAGTTGCATGAGGCGCATGGCAACCGGGCCGAGGCCCTCAACGCGCTGCTCGAGATTGACCGGCTCGAGGGCGATGTCCAGGCGGCACGCCACAAGCTGGAGTGGTTCGAGGCGCACGGCGACGCGCACCGCCATCAACTCGAAAAAATTCGGCGCTACTTTCCTCAACTGGACCTCGCACCCGCTGAACCCGCCGAATCCACCACGCCCGCCAGCCGAATCAACGTCCTCGGCCCCGTCACCCTCGAGCGTGGCGGTCAAATCGTCCGCAGCCGCGCCCGCAAGCGGCTCGAGATTCTGGCCTACCTGCTCGAGACCCGCATCGCGGGCCGGACCGAGGCCAGCACCCTCGAGCTGCTCGACGCCCTCTACCCCGGCGAAGGTGAAGTGGAAGCCCGCCACACCCTCAAACAGCAGATTTACCTCATTCGCTCCAGCCTGGGGTCCAAGAGCGTGGTCAGCACCCCGGTGGGCTACGCACTGGGCGCGGTCTCGAGCGACGCGGAGGACTTTTTGCGCGCAGGAGACCCCACCCTGTGGCGCGGCGCGTACCTGGAGCATCTGGGCGAGGGCTGGCGTGCGGGGGTGCGCGAGGCTTTGATGCTCGAGCTGCGAAACAGGGCTGAAGCGCTGCTCGAGCGAGACCCGAGAGCGTCGGTGCGGCTGGCCGGGGTGCTGTGCCAGATGGACCCTTTTGAAACCGAGGTGCTGCGGCTGACCGTGCGCTCACTCGAGGCGGCGGGAGAGGTCGCTGCGGCGCGGCGCGCCTTTGCCGAGGGACGCGCCCGCCTGCTCGAAATTGGCGTGACCCTGACCCAGACGCAGGGCGAGTTCGTGTCCAGCCAGACCCTGGCCTGACTTTTCCCCTACATCACGCCCGGCCAAAATCCCAGGCCACGCTCGCAAAGGCATGACCCGCGCTCGAGCGGTGCCGTCCCACCCCTGTTTTTAGCCCATCGCTCATGGCTTAAGGCCTTGAAACTGTGACCGAGTTTTGACCGACCCGGCCCTACCTTTAATCCAGGCTCGAGCGGACGTCTCCAAGCTTGGGCCGACACAAAGGAGGCCAGGATGATAGCGCGCTTTGAGAAGCCAGCGAGTGCAGGCGTGGCGGGTCGCTTCTGGGCGGTGCTGTGGGGCATGGATTGTGTGCTCGAGCTGCGTTACAGCGCCTCGGGGACGCTCGAGGGTTGGTTCGAGGCCGACGGTGAGCGGCTCGAGGTAGTGGGTAGTTCGCCTCCTGCGGGCGGTGAGTTCGGGGGAACCATTCGCGCTCGGGGGCTTCCCGAAGCCTTCGCTGTCTTCCGGGCGCGCCTTACCCCGCAAGGCTTGTGGCTCGAGCTGGTGTCCACTTCAGCGGGAGCAAGCCCCGAGCGGGCGACGGGGGTGATTTTCGAGCGCCTGACTTGAGAGCGACTCGCCTTCACAGCAGCTTCCCTAGCACTCACTCCAAACTTTGACCGACGTGTGACCGACCCCGGCGCACACTCGAGGGCAGAGGGAACGGCTTCCCCTCGAGCGGCAAAAGGAGACGGCATGGACAGTCGGGTTTGGCTGAGCGGAGGGCGTCAAAGCGCGGCAGCGGTGGCACACGCTTCGGGACCGTACAGCGCGCAGATTCAGGGGGTGGCGTGCCTGCTCGACCTCGAGTTGCGAGCCGACGGGCATCTCAGCGGAACCCTGTTTCTCGACGGCGAAACCCTAGGGCTGGTGGGCGGTATCGCCGGGTAAAGCAGCGGGGGCTACGGCTTTTTGCTCGAGCCAGAGGGCCGCTCCATCATCGCCCTTTTTCTGGTTCGGCTCGAGGGGACCCGGCTATCGCTCGAGTTGGACGTACCCGACTTTTCCGAACACCTGACCCTGAGCCACAGCGAACACATCCGCTTCGAGCGCACTCACCACCCGCCGAAAGCGGCGCTCGAGGAAACCGTGCTGTTCGGCACTCAGAAGGAGAATTTATGAAACGTCGCCTTATTTCGCTGGTCACCGTGCTGGTCCTGCTGAGCGCGTGCGGCAACTCCGCGACCCCAGCGCCCCCATCCGGTTCCGGGGCAGTGTGGGATAGCGCCGTGTGGGACAGTGCCAACTGGAACTGAGCGAGTGGCCCACTCGAGGTAAACCGCGCAACAATCACGCCCTACTCATTTCAGACCTGTGCTCGAGTGACTTCTCGAGCCAGAGGAGGCTTTATGTTTCGAGTTATCGCGTTGGCCCTGACTGCCGCCCTCAGCCTTGCCGCCTGTACCGGACCCTTAGGACCGGAGGGACCTCAGGGCGCTCAGGGCACTCCAGGCGTGCCCGGAACGGATGGAATGGATGGAACTAATGGAACTAATGGAACTAATGGGACCAATGGAACCACGGGCACCGATGGGCAGCCGGGCGCAACAGGTCCCAAAGGAGACGCGGGCGCTCCGGGGACCACCGGTCCGCAGGGACCCAAGGGCGACCCCGGCACCGTGGGGCCGACCGGCCCGAAGGGCGACCCTGGAGCGCCCGGTGCGCCGGGGACTCCAGGCCCTCCCGGTACGGCAAACGTGCTGTATTCCAAATGGATAAAGTTGAGTTCTGCGGGTCCATTCCGAACTGTAGACACTCCGGTAGGGGGGTACACGTCGTGCTCGAGTCGTTATTTTATCAGTGCCACCTTGTCTAATTACATAGGTTCGGCACTTATTGTTGCGTATCTTAAAGATGTTGTTGGTTCATCAATAGTAAGTGTGCCCAGTCCCGCACCAAATGAATTTTATTTCGATTCAAATCTTTACATATTTTATTCTGGGCTTGAGTTGAACATTCACGAGAAGCAGCCAAACAATAACAATTCCTGCACCAGTGCGTTCAGCCGTTTTGATAAGTTTGAGTTTCGTTACGTTATCGTCCCCGGAGGGCAACCCATTGGGCCGCAGAGCCTGAACCCGGTCTCGAGCCTGAAAAAGTTGCCCTACTCCGAAATCCAGAAGCGTTTCAACCTTCCCGACTGAGCTTTTTCTCGCGCTCGAGCGGTCAGCAACTTTCGCCCTAGCCCTCTGCCTGTCTTGGGCAAAACGGCACTGAGACAAGGGCCTGCCCGCCTCGGCGGCGCGGAGCGCCTTACACAAGGAGCACCCTATGAACAAGCCTCGCTTCACCAAACGCACCCTGCTCAGCGCGGTCATCGTCATCAGCGGGTTTTCGGCCCTAGCTGCGGTCAACCTCACCAGCTTCACACCGGGAACGCCCATCAAGGCGGCAGAGATGAACGGCAACTTCTCGAGCATCAAGACCGCGATTGAGGCGCTCGAGGCTCCGGGCGGCATCTCGAGCGCGCAACTGGCATCCGGCGGGGCCGACGGCAAGGTGCTCAAGCTCGCGGGCGGCAAACCGACCTGGGCCGACGACCTCACCGGAAGCGGCGGCGGCACGGCTTTCTCGGCGGGTTCGGGCCTCGCGCTGACCGGAAGCACCTTCAGTATTGCGGATGGCGGCGTGACCTCGAGCAAACTCAGCGCTTCGGGTGGGGCAGACGGCAAGGTGCTCAAACTCTCGAGCGGAAACCTGGTCTGGTCCGATGACCAGGTGGGCAGTGGCGGAGGAGGAGGAACGACTTACAGCGCCGACGGCTCGAGCCTACAACTCAGCGGCACGACTTTTTCAATTAAAGACGGCGGGGTGAGCAGCGCCCAACTGGCCGTTCCGCTGTCCATGAACGGCTCGGCGGCGAATTCAGGTGTGCTCTCTGCCACCAACACCTCAGCGACCCCCAACGCGGTGGGCCTGTTGGGACGGAGCATAGGAGCGAGTGGAAAAGCACCCGGCTTCGAGGCGGGGGTGTGGGGGGACAGTTCGCTGGGATACGGCATCTACGCCAGCAGCTCGGGCAATATCTCGCTTTTTGCCGCCAATGACACCCGCACAGCGATTAAAGGCTTCAGCACCAGTGGAATCGGCGTGGAGGGGAGCAGCTCGAGCAGCACCGGCCTGACCGGCAGCAGCACCAGTGGGCGCGGGGTGGAGGGCCGGGGCGACATCGGCGTGATTGGCATCAGCGACTCGAGGGCGGTCATCGGCACCCAGGGCGTCATCTCCTGTCCAGGAGCCTACGCGGTGGGAGGGTGCGCCACCACCAATAACGCGGCCTCCTTTCACGGCGGTTCTGGAGGAAACGGAACCTGCACTTACGCGGGTGGAGCAGGCTGGAACTGCGCCTCGGACCGAAACCTCAAGGAGAACTTTCGGGCGGTGAGTCCGAGGGCGGTTCTCGAGCGCCTCCAAAAGATGCCGGTGAGCCGCTGGAACATGATTGGCGACTCGAGCAAAACCCCGCACCTCGGCCCGATGGCGCAGGACTTCAAGGCCGCCTTCGGGCTGGGCGACAGCGACAAGACCATCAACACCGCCGACGCGCAGGGTGTGGCGCTGACCGCCATCAAGGGTCTGGCCGAGGTGGTGCAGGAAAAAGACGCCCAAATCGTGGCCCTCTCGAGCAAACTTTCAGCGCTTGAGGCCCGGTTGGACGCGCTCGAGCGACGTTGATACGGGTTTCTTTGGCGCTCGAGCCATCGGCTTTGAGCCATTTAGGGAGAATCATGAAAAGATTGTCGTTGCTTAAGCTTCAAGCCGCTGTGAGCGCTGGGTTTCTGCTGCTTGCAGCGGCCAGCGCCCAGGGTGTAGCGGAGTTTCGTCGCATCGCGCTTCCCGGTGACGACGAGCGGGTGACGGGCGTGTACTGCTCGAGCGTCCAGGCGTGCGTCATCGCCACCCACGTTTTTGGTGGCGCCGGACACCTCTACGCCACCGACGGCAAAAAGATAACCGCCACCCTCCTGACCGGGGACAGCAAGCTGGCCGAGAGCTTGGGCACGCTGGGCACACTCGGCTTCACCGGGCTTTCAAAGGTGGGGGGTAGGCTCATCGCGCTGGTGGACGGCGCGGGGGGGGCGCTGGTCAGCGCCAGCGGAGACCCGACCCAGGCAGCTTCGTGGAGCGCGGTCAAAATCGGCACGCTGGGCAGCGGTCAAACCTTCGGACTCAACCAGCAGATGGGAATAGGGGTTAGGGATGACCGTTGGGTAAATTTTGTGTTCCGCAATACCTATGAAAACAGCGACGCACCGGGTCCAGGGGCGTTTTGGACCCCGCTGTGGTCGCCGGTTGCGCCCAGCGTGCCGGGCAACTTCGAGGTGCTCAAGAAGGCCGACCCCAAGCTGTGCGATTCCGACCCCGGCGTGAGCGTCTCGCCCCATTTGACCCAGGCCGCTTACGTGGCACCCGACCTTGCGCTGATGGTCTACCCCTCGGGCGCACGCAACCAGCGCGGCACGGATTCGCCCGGCGTGTGTATTTCCACCGATGGCGGTAAGCGCTTCTCTCATGTGGAATTTGCGGGCATCGGTGAAGATTACGGGCCGCTGGGCGTGACCTGCCTCAACGCGAGCAAGTGCTTGGCTTACGGGGGTCTCGATTTTGCGCCCGAATCAGCCTTTATTTACTTCACCAACGACGCCCAGAAGGGCGCGGCCTCGAGCTGGAGCAAGGCCAAGCTGCCCGCTCTGCGCGAGAACACCAAGTTTCGCCACGTCTTCTTCGCGCCAGGTGGGGTGAACGGCTGGGCGCTGGGCTGGAGCGGCAGCGGGGACGCGCTGATGCTGAGCACGGGCGACGGCGGCTTGAGCTGGAAAGACGCGACCTCGAGCATTCGCGCACTCGCGCCGGGTGGGCGGCTGCACTCGGGCTTCGCTTTTGATGCCACCCACGTCTGGATTGGGGGTGAAAAGGGCGTTCTGCTCACCACCGGCAACTGAGAATTTGAGCGCTCGAGCTGCAAATCTGGCGCACTCGAGCCTGACCTCCGTGCTCAACGCCACCCGACTTTCAAGCTTTGTACCCACCAGGAGGACTTATGAAATGGCCCCTCTCGAGCGTTCTTATCCCGCTTCTGCTCATGGTCGCTTCCGTGAGCTGCTCCCCCGCATCACCGACTCCGGGGGTTCCGCCCGTTACCGACCCACCCATCACCGACCCACCCATCGTCAACCCGCCGCCCGGCACGACCATTCCGTTGCCCACCCTAAAAGTGGACCCAACCGTCAAACCCAGCTTCCTCAGCCTGCCCGACCTTGAAGGCGGACCGCGCCCGGTCTCGAGCGTGACCGACGCCAAAGGCAACCAGCGCGACTTCGTGCAGAACGAAATCATCGTGACCACCAAAGACGCAGCCAAGCTCGAGGCGCTGCTGACGCGCTACAAGGGCAAAATTCTGGCTAGCGTCAAACCCGAGGACCCGGAACTGGCTGCCCTCGAGCCGATGTATCTGGTGCGGGTGGACGCTTCGGGGGCGGACTCGAGCCAACTGAGCGCCGATTTGAGAGCGTTGGACCCGCTGAGCCGGGGAGAGCTGCGGGTCTCGAGCGGGGAGGGCGAGAAGCTCATCAGCGCGGCAGCTCACGAGGGCAACGGGGTGGGTCTCAACTGGATTTCCACGCCCAGCAACTTTATCGACAGGAGCGTCACCGATACCCCGGTGGGTCCTGGAGCGACCAGTTACACCAGCAACGCTTTCAACTGGTCCTTCTTTAACGCCGGGGGAGAGCAGGACATCGGCGTGACCGAGGCGTGGCGCGCACTTCAGATTGCGGGCAAACTCGGCAACAAGGTCAAGGTGGCCGACCTCGACATCGGCTTTCACCCCGACGCCGACTTCCCGGCGGGCTGGGAATCCTTCTCGAGCGTGTCCGGTCAGGCAGCGCTCGAGAACTGCCTGAGCTTTTGCTCGAGCGGGGCGTGGCACGGCAGCAACGTGGTTCACACCCTGGCCGGATTGTCCGACAACCGCTACGGCGCGGCGGGGGTGGCCGGTCCGGTGGCGAGCGTCATTCTGGGCCTCACCGACCTGACCGAGTGGAACAACATAGAGGCGGTGATTCGGGCGCGGGCCAGGGGAGCCAAGATCATCAACATGAGCTTCAGCGGGCGCACCCCCGCCGGGCTGGGCTGGACCCAGGACCCGTTCAGGTTGGTCGTCTTTACGGTGCGAACCAGCGGAACCCTTTTCTTCGCCTCGGCAGGCAACGACGGCAAGGACGTGGACGAAACGGATTGTTTCATCAAGTGTTGGGAGGAAGGGTTTTGGACCCCCTGCGAGTTCGGCAGCGTGATTTGCGTGGGCGGACTGGCTGAAAACAGCAAGGATAAGGCTGGCGGGTCCAACTACGGCAAAAACGACGTGCGGCTTTTCGCGCCCTACGTGATGTGGGTGGGTCCCGACCCCGACCACAGCGGCACCGGGGCGCACAAGGTGCAGGGAACCAGCTTCTCGAGTCCTTACGCGGCGGGGGTGGCCGCGCTCATCTGGGCGGCGAACCCCTCACTGGGTGCCGGTGGGGTCGAGAGCATCCTGCGGGACACCGCGCACTTCAGCCAAGACAGCCGAGTGAATCACTACGTCAATGCCCAAGCAGCAGTGGTCAAAGCGCTGGGCAGCCTGGCCCCCGCGCTCGAGTTCACCTCTCCCATCCAGGGCGCGAGCGTTCAGGTGGGAGCCAACACCTTCAACGTGCGGGCGGTGGACCTCGAGGACGGCAACGCCTGCTGCGTCGTCACCGTGCGCTCGAGCGTGGAGGGCGTGCTGGGCAGCGCCCCCAGCAATGGCAGCACCGCGCAGGTGGGCTACACCTTCACCACGCTGGGACCGCGCACCATCACCGCCACCGCCACGGACAGCAGCGGCAAAACCGGAACCGCCACCATCAACATCACCGTGGTCAACACCCCTCCCACCGTGAGTATCACCGCGCCCTCGAGCGGCTCGAGCGTGTTCAAGGGCACCGCGCTCACCCTGCGTGGTACCTCCTACGACCCCAACGAACCCGGCGCAGAGTTGCCCTGCTCGAGTTTGCGCTGGACCAGCAGCGTGAGCGCCGATGGAACCGCCACCGGGTGCACCGCCAGCCTGACCTTCTCGAGCCTGGGAGCGCGCACCCTGACCCTCAGCGGAACCGACACACAGGGCGCGGTGGGGACCGCAACAGTGAGCGTCACCGTAGTCAATCCACCGCCCGACCTGCCGCCCACGGTCCGCATCACCTCACCCGCCAACAACGCCAGCGTGGGGCCGAGCCAAGACTTGACCCTCAGCGCCACCGCCAGCGACCCCGAGGGCAAGGCTGTAACCGTGAACTGGACCGTCAGCGTGAGCGGCTCCAAAACTGGGCCGTGGACCGACACCAAGACCATCGGCACCGGGGCCACCCGCACCTGGAAGCCGGACAGCTCCTACCCGCGCAGCGGTTGTGAAACTTACTACTGGGCCAGGCTTCAGGCCACCGCAACCGACCCTGCCGGGGGCAGTGGTCAAGATTTCATCGTCATCAACGTGCTCGTTATCTGTTGACATCACGGCTCAACGGCCACGAAACAAGCGTTGTTTCATGGCTCCCCGCCCTCGAGCCTTCCAAGTTGTCCCAGTTTTAAGGAGAAAACCATGACCCCCCTGACCGCCCTGACCCCCGAGATGGAATCGCTCAAGATTCGCCTCAAGGCCACCTGGATGTCCGGCGACTACGCCCACTTCGCCGAGCCGATGCTGCCCGGTGCGCTCGAATTCCTCGAGCGCCTGAACCTCCAGCCCGGTCAAACCCTGCTCGACGTGGGCTGCGGCGCGGGTCAAATCGCGCTTCCGGCGGCTCGAGCGGGCCTTAAAGTCACCGGAATAGACCTGTCCACCAACCAGGTTGAGCAGGCCCGCGCTCGAGCGGCGGCGGCGGGTTTAGAGATTCGCTTCGACGAGGGCGACGCCGAAATGTTGCCCTACCCCGACGCCTCGTTCGACGTTGTGGTGAGCCTCATCGGGGCCATGTTCGCGCCCAGACCGGACCGGGTAGCTGCCGAGATGCTGCGGGTGTGTCGGCCTGGAGGCCGCATCGTGATGGCCAACTGGACCCCGCAGGGCTTCGTGGGGCAGTTGTTCAAAACCATGAGCAAGCATGTGCCGCCTTCACCGCTGATGCCGTCCCCGCTGCTGTGGGGCGTCGAAGACACCGTGCGGGAGCGCTTCGGAAATGCGGTGTCCGAGCTAAAGTTGACCAAACGAAACTATCCGTTTCACTACGCCTTAAATCCTGCCGAGACCGCCGAGTTTTACCGTCTGTACTACGGACCCACCCACCGCGCCTTCGCCGCGCTCGAGGTTGAGCCGCAAGCGCTTTTGCGCCATGACCTCGAGCAGCTCTGGACCCAGCACAACCGCGCCGTGGACGGCACCACGCAGTACGACTCCGAATATCTCGAGGTGAGCGCGCTCAAATTCTGACCGTCTAAACCTCAAGCTCGAGCCATAAAAACCCCCCTCGGAACTCGAGGGGGGTTTTGTTCCAGTATAGCTTTTGACTCAATCAGCGCAATGGACCCCATAACGCCTTAATCAGCGTGCTCGAGAGTTCGGGGCCAAACAATCGCGCCGCCAGCGCATTGCCGGGGTCGCGCTCGGCACTGCCCCGCCGCAGCGCAATGTCGCGCCGCCGCAGAACAGCTCGAGCGCCGAGTTCGGTGGGCTGCGCGGCTTTTACCCAGCCCAGCCAGCGCTCGAAGTGAACTTTGGCCAGGTCCTGAATACTACTGAGGTTCTCGAGCGTGGGGGCCGCGCTAAAATTCAGGGCTGCGCTCGATTGAAACTGCCGTACAAAAGCGCTGGGGCTGACGTAGGGCGAAAAGCGCTTGTCTGCCGCCACCTTGAGCACATCGGCACTCAGCGGGGTGTAATAGGTCTCGAGCGAGGTGGTGTCCAGCATCAGGTCGGTGCGCGGCGCGTAATCCAGATACACGAACAGTTGCGGCAACACTCCGAATTCCATGACCAGATGCGGCACCTCGAGCGAGGGGTCGAGCCATGCGGTGAGCCTCATGGTCCCAATAGGTCCGGCTTGAAGCTGAGCGTGAACAAGGCGCTCGAGCGGTGTACCGTTGTACGCGTAGAGCTTGCCCTTGGCCAGACCGGATGGGGCCGTATACCCCTCGAGCGCTTTCACCGTGGCGTCCGGGACCAGCGGAAACTGGGCCTCGAGCGCAGCTCTTGAGGCCAGGGTGGTGTTCCACAGGCCCTCGAAGCCCTGACCGGGAGTTAAGGGTGTTCCTGCGGGAACGGGTACGGGTGCGGCAGTTTGCGCCCTTGCTAAGCCCGAGCCAAGTGCGCCCAGGGCCGCGAATTGACCCAGAAGCCTACGTCTCGAGAGGGTCATAAATTACTTCTTGGGGGGTGAGGCTTGAATGGCTCCCACCACCCGGCTCAGCGAGTCGTTGCCCACCTGAAGCACGTAGATGGGGCTTTTGAGGCGGTCTCCGGCCTTGCTGAAGCTGATGTCACCAGTGAAGCCCTTGATTGAGATACTTTTCATGGCGTCTTGCACATCCTTGCGACTCGGCAGATTACCCTTGTTCGCTTTGATGGCCAACCTCAGACCCTCAAGCGCCACGTCCATCGCGTCGTAGCCAATGAGGCTAATGGGTAGCGGCTCGACCTTGAACTGCTTGCGGTAAGCATCTGTCATCAGGGCCGCCTTGGGGTAGCCGTTGAGTGTGGTAATGTTGCTCACGTAAAACAGACCTTTGTAGTTGTCTCCAGTCAGCTTGGCAAAGGCAGGATTGAGCACCGCGCTGGTAAAGATGGCTCCCATGTAGCCCGCGCCGCGCAGGGCGTTGACCATACCGCCGCTGACGGTGTACTGCGAAACGGCCATGTGAACGGTGTCGGGGCCATCTTTAACGATGCCTTTGGCGATGGCGTCGAAATTGCTGTCCGGTCCGACGGTGACGGTATCTAAGACCTTAGCACCCGCTTCCTTGAAGTGCTGGCTCATCATAGTCGTGCGCTCGACGCCAAGTTTGCTGCCGTTGTTGATAAGGGTGATGTTCTTGGCCCGCATCTCGTCGAGCACGTAGTCGGCTTCGGCCAGGGTAAAAGTGTCGGCTCGAGGCACAATGCGGTTTATATTAGTCCAACCTTTCTCGGTCAGTGCGTTCTCAATGCTGAACGGGTTAACCACGGCTAGGTCGCGCCGCTGAAAAAAAGGTGTGACAATCATGCTGCTGTCCGAGGTTGCAGGTCCGATGGCCACCAAAACGGTGGGGTCCGAGACTATCTGGCTGGCCTTGTTCAGGGCGATTCCGGGGCTGCCCTCGTCGTCAAAATTTTTGAACTTGAGGTCAAAGCCCAACTTGGCAAACTCGGCCTGAGTGTCCTGAAAAGACAAGGTGGCCCCGTTGCGAAGCGCGTTGCCCATGTTGGCGTAAACTCCAGACTGGGGTAACAAAATGCCCACTGTGAGCGGTTGCAGGCTTTGAGCACCCGCAAAGCTCGAAAGAAGCAGACATGCACTGGCGATTGCTAATTTTTTCATGACGACCTCGAGTCAAGCACTGTTTTTTGAAAAAGCATGGGAAAAGGTTTCCCAGTTTGAGCGGTAGCCGTGAAGATGGCATGGTAAAATCCCGTAAGCTATCCTACAATTGACACGTTATTAAAAATAGCTCATTTAAACTGGGATATTACTTACAAAGTTTATTTGTACTAATCCCATACTTATTTTCAGCTCGAGATTTAGCTCTGTTTTCAAACCACCTGGAGAAATTAGTTTATAGTTTCATTAAACTTATAAAAAACTCAAAAATATCTCTGCGCTCAAGCTCAATCCATCAGGGCGTTCAACTCGCGCTCGAGCGCACTCAAAAACCCATCCTCGAGCACACTTTTTTCGGGCTTCTGGAAACTCTGACCCAGTGGAACCCAGGAAATGCAGCCCAGATAACCCTCGGTCTCAGGCAGGCAAATCTCGTCCTTGAGCGGGTAAACCTTAAGCAGCAGCGCGTGAATCCACAGTTTGTTGCGGTACTTGAAGCGGGCCTCAATGCTGCTGGGGGTCAGGGGTTGGTAGGGTTCGAGAGAGCGCGCCCCCTCGAGCGATTCGACCTTCCACACCTTTACCACCTCGACAAAGGCCGGAAGGCACACCTGACCAAATTGCGGGGCTTTACGCAGGTTGCCACGAAATTCTTCACGCAGCTCGAGCGGGTTTTGGTGCAAGAAGGTGGGGTAGAGCCAGAAGGAGCGGTGCTCAAGTTCAAACTGGTCACGGGTCTCGATGATGCCACCCTTGCGGAGGATGAGTGCGGTATTGCCCTTCACAAGAGCCTGAACCTGGCTATCCCATTCTTTGAGTGCGTAATCGGTCATG
>Ga0209100_1000592_pt1 | contig 30231 bp, 25 predicted proteins | sample lystaG_FD_185480 | JGI IMG/M metagenome (GOLD analysis project Ga0209100, IMG submission 185480) | Glacier valley bacterial and archeal communities from Borup Fiord, Nunavut, Canada, to study Microbial Dark Matter (Phase II) -... | ecosystem: Environmental > Aquatic > Freshwater > Ice > Glacier ... | reverse complement strand
CGTACGGCTCCGGTGGGGCGACGAATCGCCCTTCGGCGAGGGCGCTCGGGAGAACGTCTGCGTCGATGAGGCGAACCAGACGTCACGCACGCCACTCGGGAGTTCGTTCTTTGTGCGCTGCGGCGAGTGCCGTGCGAACGCCGGCGACGTCGCCGTCACTCCCGTACACCGGTGTCCCGGGCTGCTGCTTCCAGGAGTTATCGATGCTGCCGGCATCGACCGGATCAAAGCCGAGTTCGTCGATGAGCTTCATCACGACGGACTTTGCGGCTTCATCGTCTCCCGCAATCGGCAGTGCGATGCGGCCGGGGCTCCCCGTCGGCTTGCCTTTTTCCAGAAGATGCTGAGCATAGATGTTATTGAACGCTTTGATGACCGGGCGTTTGAGCTGGGTGGCCGTCCAGCGACTCTCGGTCATCCCCGCTTCGATTTCAGCGATCTTGCCATCACGCTGCTGTGGATAATAATTTCCGGTGTCGACAACGACGACGGACGCCGGAACAGCAGCGAACAAGTCGCTTGGAAGCGCCGGGACGTTCTTGAGCGGAATCGTTACGATCACGACATCGCCCGCACGGGCGGCTTCGCTAACGGTAACCGGCTTCGCACCGGTTTCGTGCGCCAAGTCGCCTAAGGTTTCGGGGCCGCGCGAATTCGCGATCGAAACGTCATGCCCGAGTGCGCGAAATCGTCGCGCGAGATTTCCGCCGATGTTTCCGGTACCAATTACTGCAATCTTCATTGAACCGACGACACGTAAGAAGAGGACGCAGTTTCGCTATCGGTTGCTTGCTAGAACGTGCGGAGGTACGCGTCGTGTTCCCAGGGGTGGACGGCGCGCCGGTAGCGTTCGTATTCTGCCGTCTTTGCGTCGTGGAAAGCGTGATAGATGTGATCGCCGATCGCGCCTTTAACGATTTGATCGCGGCTGAGCTCTTCGAGCGCGCCGGAGAGCGCCGTCGGCAACGTCTTGATTCCATGATCGAGTCGGAACCGTTCGGTGAGATCGTACGATGAGCCGGTGAACGGATCGCCCGGAAGGCGGCGGTTGCGAATGCCGTCGGCCATCGATTCCATGACCGCAGCAAGGGCGAGGTACGGATTGCACGACGCATCGGGACTGCGCAGTTCGATCGTCGGTTTCGCGCCGGCTGCGACCGGCGGCACGCGTATCAGCGCATTCGCGCTGCGGTGCGACCAGACGGTATAAATCGGTGCATCCCACGCGGCGACCAGCCGTTTGTACGAGTTGACCGTCGGATTGCAGATCGCCGTAAAGCCGGGTGCGTGTTCGAGCAGTCCGGCAATCGCGTGCAGACGCACGTCATCATCGTCCGTATCGAGTTGTATGTAGATGTGCAGTCCGCTGCCGGCTTGGGCTTCGAGGGGCTTCGGCATGAACGTCGCATGCGCGCCGTGACGATTGGCGATTTGTTTTGCCACGCCGCGCAGGGTCGTGAGTTCATCCGCCGTGGCGAGCACGCTGCGGGCCGAAAGATCGATCTCGTGTTGACCGGCGCCGTGTTCGTGGTGTGCGCTCGAGACGGGAATCGCCATCGCTTCGAGCGCCGAGACCATTGCCGTGCGCGCATCGTCGCCGCGATCGTTTGCCGAGAAGTCGAAGTACGATCCCGAATCGACGGTGTTCGTCGTGGGCCTGCCGTCCGGCGTGCGGTCGAAGAGATAGAATTCGACTTCGAGCGAGGTCGTCACGCCTTTGAGCACGTCGGCTGCATCTTCGAGTACGCGTCGCAACGTGGTGCGCGGGCAGCCCTCGAACGGCGTTCCGTCGGCAATCGCGATATCGCACATCATCCGCGCTTCGATCGCACCGCCGGTCGTCCAGGGAAGCACGGCAAACGTAGCCGGATCCGGCCGCAGCATCATGTCGACTTCTTCGCCGCGCACGAACCCGTCGATCGAACCGCCGTCGAAGGTGACTGCACCGTCGAGGGCGCGGTCGAGTTCGCTTGCCGGAATCGTGACATTTTTCTCGATCCCGAGCACGTCGACGAACGCGAGCCGAACGTAGCGCACGTTTTGTTCTTTTGCCACGCGCAGAATCTCGCGACGGGTCTGCGTGCGCGTACCGTTAATTGCCGAGAGCATCGAGGGCGATCGCGGTGCGCAAGGTGAGCTGGTCGTGCGGGCTATCGAGATCGAGCCTGCCGATCTCGCCGATCTGGCGCAATCGATAGAAGACGGTATGGCGATGGACATTGAGCGAGGCGGCTGCCACTTTGATATTTTGTCCCACATCGAAGAAGAGGCGAAGCGTGCGGATGAGTTCGGTTTGGTGTTTTTCGTCGTAGTTTCGCAGCGGTTCGAGCACGCGTTCGGAGAATCGCTGAAGCTCTTCACGCGTTCCGCCGCCGCGCAACAAAAGCGGATAGATACCGAGATCTTCGTACGGCATGATGCGTGCGCCGCCGAACATCCGTCTGGCAATGGTAAGCGCTTCGCGTGCTTGATCGACCGACGTCGCCACGTTGAGCATTTCGAAGTGCGTCCCGACGCCGCCGACGATCCGCACGTCGGCGTGCGCGCGCGTGAGGGCTTTGGGAATCATCGTTGCCGCCGTGCGTGCGTTTGCGGCATCGACTTCGAGCGGGGCGGGGACCAGGAAGAAGAAGCCGCCGCCGCGTTCGATCACGACGACTTCACCCGAACGCGAGCCGAGTACGTCCAGACACACGCGGCGAATTTCAGCCATCTTTTGCGCGGCGGCCGATTCATCGAGTCCTTCGGGCTCGATTGCAACCGCGACGTACCCTGCGGAGAGCGTGATCCCGCGCGCGCTTGCGTCTTCACGCGCTTCGGCCGGGTCGTCGTATGCACGCGCGAGTAAGCGATCCCAAAACGACCGCCGACGACCTTTGCTGCCCCCGGCCTCGCGCGAGAGTTCGACGGCGATGGTCGCGGCGGTGAGGCGAACGTACCCGCTCGTGGGCGGAATTCCAGCGCTCGGAAAGATCGCAAGCCAGCCCAGGCGCGTATCGCCCACGCGAATGGCAAACGCGCGCGCGCCGGGTCCGGCATTGGCAGAGAGGGCAACGCCCTCGCCCGTGTCCGTGGCTTTGCGGTCGAGCAATTCGCGCACGGAAGGCGGGACGGAGCGCGAACCCGCGCCGGCTAAAGCCAGATGACGCCACTCGGCATCTTCAACTAAGACGGCCGCGTCGAGGGTATCGGCAAGGTGCGCGGCAAGGGCTTTCGCGCCGCCGCCCGATGCGGCGATACGTGCCGAGGCCTCCGCGAACGTTATGAGGTCGGCGGTAGTCGCGGCCGGCGGGGCGGCCGAAGAACGGACGCGCGTGCGTCCATCTCGAACCGGCTTGGCATGAATGTTCTCGTCGTGCACTACGTTGTCGGTATCCTCGTCGCGCTGGTTGCAGCCCTTTGGGTTTGGCAACAGTTGGGCCGCCGCGTCATGCTCTATTTGTTGACTTTGCAGATCGCGCTCGGCATTTGGGTGATCTTTACCGGGCTCAAAGCCCCCTCGGTCCATTACGCCCTGGCTCTCGTCGCCTGGGTCGGATACATGGTCGCAAACGGGCTCTTCCGCAAGCCCCAGCGGCGCCAGATCGCTTTGGGAATTACTGCATTCTCAACGGTTCTGGTGCTGGTCGCTTTTTATATCGGCTGGAAGACCGCGTTGCCCGGGTAAGTCGGGAACGGTCCGCGAACGGACGTCGAGGGTATGGCTTCTGACATGCGTGGTTCCTCCGTTGGTCGCGGCGAAACTGCTTTCGAAGAGTTGCATCATGGCCTCACGAGTTCCGTTCTCGTCGAGAGTCTGTTCGCGCGTTCCCTCGATGCGATGGTGCTCTACGATCGCGACGGATTGGTTCGCCGTGTCAACGCTTCGGCCGAGCACCTCATAGGAAGTTCTTCAGCCGACATCGTCGAGACGACGTTTGGCGAGCACTTGCACGCCGACGATAGCGGCAAGGCCCTCGATGCCTTCGCACGCGCGCTCGATGACTGCCCGAGCGAATTCGAAGCCCGTCTACGCCGCAGTGACGGATCGATGATCGATGTGGCGATCATGCTCATCCCGTGTAATCCGGGCGGCGGCGTCACCACGGTCTGCGGCATCGCGCGCGAAATCTCCGCCCGCAAAGATATCGAGCGGGCCCTGCATGAGGCGACACAAAAATTCCGTTCGCTCTTCGAGTATTACGACGATCCGGTCGCGCTCGTCGATCTCGACGGCCGCATCACCGCGATCAACGCGGCAACGACGACGCTGACGGGGCAGGCCCCCGAAGATCTCATCGATCGGCCGTACACGGACCTCGTCATCCCGGCAAATCCGGCTGATGCCGGTCACCTCTTCGCGCGCATCGCGCAGGTTCGGGCCGTCTCGACGCCCGCCGTTCTGACCTCACGTTCCGGCGAAACACTCGACGTGATGCTCAAGGCGATTCCGGTACTGGTCGATGCCCGCGTCGTCGGCGCCTATTTGATCGCACACGATTTAACTGCCGAACGGTCCGCCGAACGCGACGCGCGCGAACAAGCCGAACGCCTGCGCTCGCTGCATGCCGTGACGGTTTCCGCCGGTGCGACCGTGCTCGAACAATTGCTGGCAACGCTCGATGCGGGACGCTTGCTGCTCGAATGTGATTTTGCGTCGATCTCGATGCTCGAAGATGACGAACTCGTCGTTCGTCATGCGAGTGGATCGATCGCTGGACTCGGGGTTGGTTCGCGCGTGCCCACGAGCAAGTCGTTCGTCGGAAGCATCTTCACCACGGACGACGTTATCATCGATGAAGACGTGTGCGGGCACGATTTCGGGGCGCACATCGATTCGCCGCCGGATGCATTCAAGGCGTTTATCGGCGGTCCCATCCGCTTGAAGGGACGCACGGCCGGTTCGATTGCGTTCTTACGTTCGAACGACCAAGAACAATTTCGTTCGATCGATAAGGATCTCGTCCGTCTCGTCGGTGCGCTCTGCGCATCGGCGATCGAACGGATCGAACACGAAGCCCGGCTCGATCAGCTCGCCTTCACCGATCCGCTGACGGGTCTACCGAATCGGCTCGTGCTCGACGATCGCCTGCGCCATGCCATTGCCACCTCGCGTCGTCAAAAACAGCGCTTCGCTCTTATGTTTCTCGACCTCGATCACTTCAAATCGATCAACGACTCGTTCGGTCACCTAGTCGGCGACGCGGTGCTCCGCGGTGTGGCGAGTCGGTTGCAGTACGTCTTGCGCGACAGCGATACGGTCGCGCGCATCGGCGGCGACGAATTCGTCATCGTGCAGCCGAATATCGGCACGACCTCCGATGTTTTCGACCTCACGCGGCGGTTGCTCGCGGCTTTTTCCAAGCCGCTGCAAATCGAGGATCGCGAATTCGCCGTCGGGGTGAGCATCGGTATCGCCGTCTATCCCGACGATGCCTCGGAGGCATCGACGTTGCTCGAGCGGGCCGATGCCGCGCTGTATCGATCGAAGGCCGAAGGTCGCGGTCGCGCGAGCGTGTTTACGACGGATTCGTGACCGTCTGATAGACGGAGAGCAGCGTGATCGCGCCGACCACGACGGCCGTTACGACCGCGATTCCGTTGAAGAGGCGGCTGTTGCGGTGGATTCCCATCAGCGAGGTCTTGTTGCTCAAGATCAGCATGAAGATCAAGAGAAACGGTAAGAGCACGCCCGAGAGAATTTGCGAGAAGTTGATGAGCTTGAGTAGTTGTTCGGTTGGGAAGAGCATCACCATCGTCGCACCGATCGCGATGACAGCCGCGTAGAGGGAGAAGAAGACCGGCGCCTGCGAAAAGCGGTGATCGACCCCGCTCTCGAATCCGCCGGCCTCGCAAACGAAGTACGCGGTCGAAAGCGGCAAGATCGATGCGGTAAAGATGCCGGCGTTCAGAATCCCGAACGCAAAGAGAAACTGAGCGAAATCGCCCGCGAGCGGTGCTAGCGCACGAGCGGCATCCGCGGCCACGGTGATCGTGATCGGGTGCGCGGAGCCGACGTTGGAAACGAAGATCGTCGCGGCCGTGCAGAGGATCATGAAGAACGACATGAAGTCGGTAACCAGGCATCCGAAGATCACATCGATGCGCGAGAGCGCATAGTCGCGCGCGCGGATACCTTTCTCGACGATCGCGGCTTGAATGTAGAAGCACATCCACGGTGAGATCGTGGTTCCGATCAGCGCGATGATCATCCAGAGGTAGCCGGCGTTTCCCTGGACCGTCGGAATGAGGAACCCGCGCCAGACGTCATGCCAGTGCGGATGTGCTTTGAATCCCGAGATGACGTAGGTGAAATAGATCGCCGATGCGCCAAGGAAAATACGCTCGGTGATCTTCCGGTTGAGTCGCAGCACCATAAAAAAAACGCCGATCGCAACGATCGGCACGGTGATGTAGTGACTGTTCGGTCGAAAGATATCCGATGCCGTCGCGACGCCCGCAAATTCTGCAGCGGTCGTAAAAATATTCGACCCGACGAAGGCGATCATGACGAAAAACGTCCAGCGAACGCCGAAGTTCTCGCGGATCAGCCCGGCGAGTCCCTTGCCGGTGACGGCTCCCATACGCGCGGCCATCTCTTGGACGACCACGAGCGCGATCGTGATCGGAATCAGCGTCCAGAGGATGGGGTATCCGAATTGTGCGCCCGCTTGCGAATACACGGTAATGCCGCCGACATCGTTGTCGGCGCTCGCGGTGATGATGCCCGGCCCGAGAATAGCAAGAAAGAGCACGATACGGGCGCGAAACGAAAGCCGTCGCGCTGCACGAACGGGCGCTGTCGTCTCGGATGTCGGCGCGCCGATCACGTCGTGAGCCTGCGGTGACGCTGCGTGAAGCGCGGCAAGCGATTCTTCACTTTTTCCGGGATGATCGCATCGATGGCATCGTCGACCGTGACGATGCCGAGCATGCGATTCTGCTCGTCGACGACGGGACACGCGAGGATGTCGTATTGCGCGATCACGCCGGCTACATCTTCGGCCGGTGTCAACGGACTGACGCTTACGATTTCCGTCTCCATCACTTCGCGAATCGGCGTATCGGGCGAACGCAGCAAAAGCGTGCGCAGCGAGAGCACGCCGAGCAACGTCTTGTCGTGATCGGTCACGTAGAGATAATAGACGAACTCGCTCTCGGGGCCGATTTCGCGAATTTTCGCAATCGTCGCGCCGATCGTGCGGTGCGGATAGATCCAAACGTAGTCGGTCGTCATCAAACCGCCCGCCGTATCGTCTTCATAGGCGACGAGACCGCGTAGCTCGACCGCCGTCTCGGGCTCCATTTCGGCGAAGAGTTCGGCTTGCTGTTCTTCGGGGAGATCGCCGAGTAAATCCGCCGCATCGTCGGCGTCCATTTCCTCGATAATATCCGCCGCGCGCGCCGTCCCGAGATCCTCGAGAATCGAGCGCTGCGTATCGGCATCGAGATGTTCGAGCGCATCGGCCGCGGTTTCATCATCGAGCGAGCGAACGATGCGTGCGGCGTCGGCGGCGGAGAGGTCGGAGATGATTGCGGCGAGTTCCGATGGATGCAGACGCGCGAGGCGATTCTCTTCGACTTCCAGCCGGATTTCAGCCGGATTCATGTCCTCGAGCGGCGCGACGTTGTCCCAGGCAATCAGCGTACGCGGGGTACGCTCGACCAGGCCCGGCGCGATGCGCCCGACACCCATCCGACGCAGCAGGCCCGAGAGCCCGATGTCGGCTGCCACGACGCGCAAGGCGCCGCCGGTTTGCGCGATCTCGATATCGTTGATGCGCACGACCTTGCGGCCATGGACGTCGACGATCTGTTTATCGAAGAGGTCTTCGATCAGATAGAGCGCCTGATCGTCGGGGGCAATCGCGGTCGTCGGCGCGCGCCCGACCACGAAGCGTCCGTCGCGGTCGACGTCGACCACGTCGGCGATCGGTGAGAGGCGTTTACCGTCTCGGGTCTTGACCACGACCCCGGACACCTTGGGAAAATGTTCGCCGGGCTCGTCCACGACAAAGTCGGCGATCCGGCCGACCGTCGTCGTCCGTTCGCCATCGACGATCACCGTGCGGCCGATGATCTCGGAGAGATAGCCGTCGTGGAATGGCATACCGCGCAACCTCCTCGCAAAGGCGCGCGTTCGCCTTTAGGGGAGCTTGAGTCCCGCAAAAAGCTGCAAGACGTCTTTCGCATTCAGGTTGACCGTCGCCGCGAGTTGTGCCTGGACCGTCACGAGGATTTGGTCCTTCGTATGGGCGCTCACTTCTTGTGCCATATTGGCATCGCGAATCTGGCTCTCGCTTGCCGTGAGGTTGACGCCGACGGCTGGAAACGGCGCCACGATGGCGACAACGACTGGCGCAAATGCCCAGCGCAATCCGTTCAGTTTGATCGACTCGTTCTTGCTCAACGTCGCCTCGGGCGACGTACTGGGAGCACGCACCCCGGCCGTTACCTATACGTTTATCGCGAACTGACGTTTAAGTAGACATCCTCGAGTGAGACGGAACGCGTTGAGACCGAGGTGGCCCGAAGGTTTCCGAGCCATTCGACGATCACGTCGATTGCAGGAGCGCCGCGTACACCGGCATGCACCAGACCGTCGCTACTACGTGTTGCTTGCGCGTATCGGGCGAGAAGCTCTTGCGCGGCCGCCGTATCGTCGCATCTGACGCTCACGACCGTGTCGTATCCGAGTGCCGCTTTGAGCTCGCTTGGCGATCCCTCGGCGACGATCGTCCCCGCAGCAAGGATGCCGACCCGGTCGCAGAGGCGATCCGCTTCTTCGAGATAGTGGGTCGTGAACAAGATCGTCGTGCCGTTCGCGCGTGCCTCGCGCATCACGCGCCACACATCGTCGCGCGCTTCTATGTCGAGACCCACCGTCGGTTCGTCGAGGATCAAAAGCGGCGGTTGGTGCGCGAGCGCCAGACCCAAATTGAGCAGCCGCCGCTGGCCGCCGGAGAGCACGCTTGCCAGCACATGCGCGTGTGGCGTGAGGCCGATGTGTGCGAGTACGGCATCGGCGCGCGCGCGCGGGTCGCGATTGCCGTAGAGGTCGGCAAAGAACGCGATGTTCTCTCGTGCCGTGAGATCGGGATACACCGCGATTTCTTGCGGTGCGTGGCCGATCGAGCGACGATTGGCACGCGGCGCCTTGCCGAAGATACCGATCGTGCCCGCGTCGGGACGCGCGAGGCCGACGATGGATTCGATGGTCGTCGTCTTCCCGGCACCGTTTCGCCCGATCAATCCGTAGAGCGTGCCGGATTCGACCGCGAACGAAACGTCGTTCAGAACCTGTTTGGCACCGAATGCGCGCTTGAGATGCCGGACGTCGAGTGCGATCATACGCGCTCCGCTGCGGCGATGCTGCGATAGGAAAGCGCGGCGAGAATCGTCGCGCCCAAGGCAAAGAGCGCAAGGTAGAGGACGTCGCCCGCGATCGGTGAGAACGACGCGCGATGCGCGGTCACTTCGGTCATCGCGCGGATCATGTGATAGATCGGGGTTGCCTCGGCAAAGCGCTGCATGAACGGCGGCATGATGGAGACCGGAAAGAACGTGCCCGAAAGACACAGGAGCGGGACGCCGAAGGCGGCGATCGGCGCGAGGATCTCGCCTTCGCGTCGCGAGAAGGCTGCCGCACACGCGATTCCCGCTGCGACGTAGCACGCGATCGACAAGACGAGCACGAGCACGGCGAGTCGATAGTCAAAGCGCATGTTGCCATGGAAAAAGAGCGCGAGACCGTACACGATCAGGGCTTGGATCACGCCGACGATCACATACGTGCCGAGCGTTCCAAACACGACGGCGATCGGACCGGGCGGCGTGAGCAGCAAGCGGCGAAACGTCCCGTTCTGTCGTTCGGCAACGACGGCCGTCGCCGGACCGCCAAGACAAGCGAAGAACAGCGCTGCGCCGACGAGAATGCCGGGTGGAATCGCGTCGAACGGAATGTTTTTTGCGAACGCCGGTGCGGCATACATCGATCCGAAGAGAACGAGCATCATTGCGGGAAACGCAAACCAGAAGAGCAGCTCGCGCCGATTGCGCACGAGCTGAAGCAGCAAACGACGCGTGCACGCAAGCGACGCGCGAATCATTCGAGCGGCCGAACCGCCGCCAACGCAAGCACGATGAAGCCGATGAGCACCGCGCCGCCGACGACATACGTCGACTGTTTGTGCAGTCCGTCGTAGGCGATGTGGCGCGGGTCGTCTTTGGGGAGCGTGGCATCGAGCGTGGCGCGTTCCATTCGCGGCTGGATCGCTTGCGCCTGAAACGCGACGAGCACTAGCATGGCAACGACGAGGCCTGCGCGGGCAAAGTCCGGAGCGCGCTCGGCGGCGTTCGCACTACGCAGCAAGGCGCAGACGATCGCGACACCGCCGCACACGTAGCCGACAGTCGTCAGCGCGCCGAGATTGCGCGCCGTCAGCGTCGCGAAGAGCGGCAGGTCGCTTACGGTATGAAAAGCGATCGGTGCGAAGATGAGGGCAAAACCCACGAGTCCGCCAAGCCAGACCGCATACGCCCAGATTTCGACGACTGCCAGGATACGCGGACCGATTGCCGCCGTTCGTCTCATGACCTCAACCCTTAGTCCAAGGAGGACCGTGAACCCGCTGGATTTTGCCATCTCCGTCGCGCGCGATGCAGGCGCGCTCTTGCGCGAGAAACTGACGGAGCCACGAACGATCGCGGAAAAGCGCCCGCACGACCTCGTGACCGACGCCGACTCCGCAAGCGAACGGCTCATCGTCGCGCGCATCCGCGCGGCCTTTCCGAACGCGTCGATCCTCGGCGAAGAGGGCGGCGACTATGCGGGCGATGCGAACGAACGCTGGATCGTCGACCCGCTCGACGGCACGACGAACTACGCGCACGGGTATCCGATGTTCTGCGTTTCTATCGCCTACGAACGCGCCGGTATCGTCGAAGCCGGTGCGATTTACGCTCCTGTGCTCGACGCGTGTTTCGCCGCCGCACGCGGCGGCGGGGCGACGCTCGATGGCGTGCCGATCCGTGTCTCGAGGCTCGCGCGTGTCGGCGAGAGCCTGGTCTGCACCGGTTTCATGCCCGCCGCGTACGAACGAAACGGACGCTACTTTGCGGCCGTCTCGCGCATCGCCCAAGGCGTCCGACGTGACGGCTCGGCGGCGCTCGATCTTGCGATGGTTGCCGCGGGTCGGTTCGATGCGTTTTGGGAGCGCGATCTCAAGCCTTGGGACGTCGCCGCCGGTACGCTGATCATCGCCGAAGCCGGCGGCCGGGTGACCGCGATGGACGGGACGCCGCTCGACCTTCGTGCCGGTTCCATTCTCGCAACGAACGGTCTCGTGCACGCCGAAATGCAATCGCTACTCGCCGCTGCCGATTAGTACGCCGCGTAGTAAGAATACGTGAAGCGGCTCATCGTGCGCAGCGTCGCGATCGTCGTAATGGCCAGGAACGTGAAGATCCCCGCATCCAATGCGAACACGCACGACGCGGCGGGCTGATGGAAGACGACGACGGACATCGATCCGAAGGCAACGATCGTCGCGCCGGCGACGCTCGCTGCAACGGCCGGGAACGGCCGACTCAAGAAGAAGAGCAATTGGCAATTGAGCAGGCCCAGCATCAGCAGACCGTATCCGACCGTCGCATAGCGCAACACGAAGGCCGCCTCGATTCCGGCAGCGCCGCCCAAACCCAGCACCGTATGTTCCAGCACGAAGATACCGACCGTTTCGGCGAGTGTGACCGTGAGTGCCGTTGCCAGGAACACACCGAGCGCGCCGATGAGATAGAAGCGCAGCATCGCCCGATCGAACGGCGCGCCGGCCTCGATACCCGAAGCTGCACCCGCAAGAATGCGACGTGGGAGATTCTCGAGCATCACGTTGATGACGCCGACGACCGGAATGATCGCAACGAGTCCCAAGTCGCATCCGAGCTCGTAGCCGGAACGGTACGAGAACGGGAAACCGTGCGTTAGGCCTGCCGCGATGTGATCGACGACGATCATCAGAAAATACGCCGCGCCGAAGGTCGCATACGGTGCGGCGGCCGCGCCGATCGCGCGCCAAGTCGGCGGAACGAGATCGCTCGATCCGCCGGCGGCATTGGCCCGCCGACGCATCCAGACGACCGTCGCGATCATCACGGCAAGCCCGATGAGGGCGATCTCGATCGCAAGCGTCGCGGGTTCGAACGGCAGCGAGACTTCGCGATGGAAGAACACGAGGAACGTAACGCCGGTGACGAGCGCAGCGAAGGACGAGACCGCGATGATCCACGCAAATTTGCGCAGCGTGTAGAGCGGCGCGAGCGACGTCTGAAAGATGCCGGACCCAATAAAGAAGCTGGCGGCAAGCCACGCATCAAGATCGCCGTACATGGCGCGGAGCACGAGCCATCCCACGATACCGACGAGCGCGAACGTTCCGACCGATATGGCGATAAACCGATCGAGCGTCCAGAGCATGAGCGCCGCATTGTCTTGCAAGAAATAGAAGGTCAGGCGCCGCGCGATCGCCTGCGAGAAGGCGCCGGAGAGCACGAGCGCTCCGTACACGCCGAGCGCGATTGCGGTAGCGAGATGGAGTGGCGTCGAAAGACTCGACCACAACGCGGCGCCGAAAACCGCAAGACCGATGACGGCAATGATCCACGGGCCTGAATAGAGAGCGCCGACTGCATAGTCTCGGCATGCGCGCACGAACCAATTGATGTCGTTTTGCTCGGCGCGCTCTTGGTCGGTGACGTACCGATCGACGACGCGCGAAACGTCTGCGGCAAAGTCGAAGAGCGAGGGGTACCAGAGTTCCGCCACGATTTCCGGACTGTAACCGAGCGACTCGAGCAGGATGGCGACTTCATCGACGCCTTTGGGACGCCAGCCGCGACCGAATTGATCGTTGCGACAGAGGGCGACGATACTGCGTGCCGCCGACTCGATTTTTGCTTCGCGCTCGTCGAACGCGCCGAATCCATCGGTCATGCGACGAGTCGTTTGCGCGCGGCGAGTTCCTCGAACAGCGAGCGGTAGATGGCAAGAAACTTCGACTGCGTGAAATTCGCAAGCGCGAACGCACGTCCGTCTTTCCCGAGCAGTCGCGTGCCGGGCAGATCGTCGAGCAAATCGGCAATCGCCGTGCCCAGACGTTCGGGTCGCTTGGGCGGAACGACCGCGCCGTAGCGGTCGACCGCCTCGCGTATCCCGCCGACATCGGTTGCAACGACGGGTTTCGCGCACATCAGCGCCTCGATGATCGAGAAGGGGAAGCCCTCCGAAATACTCGAGAGCGCGCAGACGTGTGCATCGGAATACGCCGAGGCCGGATCGCGCGTCGGACCCATCAAATGCACGGTTTCACCGAGGTCTAAATCGGCAATGAGTTTCTCGCAAAGAGCGAGATAGTCGGCGTCCGGCGCCGGTCCCCAAATCTTATATTGGACGTTCGGGATGCGCGCCTTTACCGTCGTTGCCGACGCGATCAGCGTTGGTACGTCTTTGAGCGGGTCGATGCGCAAGACGGCGCTGACGGTCGGAACGGCCGGCGAGAGATCGCGGTCGGAGAAGCGCGTCTCGTCGACGCCGTTATAGATCACGCGAACGCGTTCTTCCGGAACGCCGTAGTACCGTTCCCAGGTCGTATTGTAATTGCAGACCGGCGCGACGACATCGGAGACGGCGTACGTCGCGCGCGCGAGCGCGGAGAACAGGTTCTTCTTAATGATCCGGTCGGAGAATGGAAATCCGGCGCGCGCGAGGGCGAGCACGCGTTCGCGCAAGTAGACGCCATGCTCGGTCAAGAGCACGGGCGTATTCGCGACGACGCTTGCGGCAATCGATGGGATGCCGGTAAGTCCGGCAACCGACGTATGGTAAACATCGCACTCCGGCAGTTCGATGGCAAGCGGAATGAGATAGCGGTAGAGCGAGCGCACGAGTTCGATCGCCTCGAGCGAACTCATGAATCGCGCGTGAAAGGCTTGCGCCGCGAAGAGATCCATCGCCATTTCCCACGTTTCGGGTCGGCGCATCGTCCAATCGTAGTCGTGGTCGCGAAAGTAACGGTAGAGATGGCCGATGCTGGCGACCAGAAGTTTGGGTTCGGCGTGTTCGATGCCGCGCAGCATCTGTTCGAGAAACGTCCGGAAAAGCGGAATGAACGTCTTGCGCAAGTCCGCCGCCGACCGCGCTCGTTTGCCGCCGCCCAGATCCTTTGCGTTGTACTCGGTCAACCGCTCGTGACCCCAGAGCGGGACCGACACGAGCCGGCTGACGTTTTTCGGTAGCGTGTATTCGAGCCGACCGCTGGGATTGCCGATGATCGCGTAGATGATGAATTCGACGTCCGGCAAGCCTTTGACCAGATCGTCGCACCACGTCGAGACGCCGCCGCGTACGTACGGATACGTGCCTTCGGTGAGGAGGCAAACGCGCATCAGGCGAGCGAGGGTGGGCGATCGTCTGCGATCACCGACTCATAGCTATGCGCGAAGTCCGTTGCCTTCTTCGCGAGTTTCAAATTGCCGGCGGTAAGGAAGCAGCGCGCTGCACCGAGGTAGCCTTCCTGTATTCCACTTATGTCGCTTGCCGTCTCGGCCCACGAAAGATACATCTTACCGGCGAGGCGCAAGAGTTTGTTCGAGAGATCGAGATTCTGCATCTGTCCGGCGGCAATCGATGCACTGCGGTAGGCGATCGCGGCGCGCGGGAACTGCTTTTTTTCGTCGCACCGTTCGGCTTCGTTCATATAGAGCGCGAGCGCTTCGCGATGTTTGCCGAGTTGCGCGGCCTCGACGGCTTTGGACCACACGTCGCCCGTAAAGAGATCGCTTGCAAACGGTGCATCCGCCTTGGGCGCAGTCTTTTGCGCGAGCGGCGTGATCGTCGAGGTTGCGGTCGTCGCGCCGACGGTCGCGGTCAACGGTTCGGCCACGGGCTCCACGTCGGCGAGCAGCTTGCGCCAGCGCATCTGCTGTTCGATTCGCGCGACCAGTTCGCGACTGTCGAAGGGCTTGGTAAGAAAGTCTTGCGCCCCGGCTTCGAGCGCGGCGACTTTGTCGTCCATCTGCGATTGACTGGTGAGCATCACGACGGGGATGTGGCGCGTCGTCGGGTCGCTTTTGAGTTTGGAAATCGTTTCGCGACCGTCCATGATCGGCATCACCCAATCGATCAGGATCAGATCGGGCGGCTGACGTTTTGCGCTCTCGAGTGCGAGCAGGCCGTTTGTAACATCATCGACATCGAAGCCGCGCCGAGTCAAGAGCAGGCGTAAGAGACTGCGAATACCGGCGTCGTCATCGGCGATGAGGATCCGACCTTTACTTGCGTTTGCCACGCTCGCGCGTGAGAGTGCGATCGCTGCGCCGAGTTCCGCCGTGCTCGCTTCGACTTTCGCAGCGATGCTGAGCGAGAGCGGACCATCGGCATAGGCTTCGATATATCCGAGCCGTACGTCGCCCGCGGCGATCGGGAAACCGGCAAAGCCGCCTCGTGGTCGATCCCCGGCAAACCGCGCGTCATCGGCGGTCGTCGCGAGAATCAAAGCCCCCGCATCGATCGGGGCAAGGCACGCGGAAACCGCATCGCGTTGCATGCCGCCGGACATCTCGGCTTTCCCGTGCGAGGCCACGAGCGCCAGATGCCCATCCGGGGGCTCGACGAGCCAAATCCGCACGAGTGCGAGGCGATGCTGCTCGACGAGTTCGCGGGCGTGTTCGCCAATCGGTAAATTCATGTTACAGACGAAACCCAATACTGACGGTCGGTCGGAAATCGGAGTAGGTCGAGGTGACGCCGAGCGGAAGCGGCGTGCGCTTGATGTATGCGCCTTTGACGGCCTCGATCGCGAGAATCGGACCGCCGGTGCCGAGCGGATGTGCGCGTACGCCGACCGTCAGCTCGATGAGGTTGGAATAGTAGAAGCGACGCGTATCGAGTGTGAGGACGCCGCGCGCGAACGGTTCGATCGGATGGGCGAACGTGCCGATGTTCCGCGCCGTCTCGCCTTGCAGATAGGTGACGCTGTCCGAATAGCGACTGTAGTATGTCGCACTGCCGTAAAAATTTCCGTAGTCACGGTTGCGCTGCGAAGTCGGGCCCCATTCGCGATAGAGTTGCGCGCCGGCGCGCACGTCGCCACCGGAGGGCTGCGCGGCGATCGGTCCGACCGTGAACGATTTTCCGCCTTGCGCGAAAAGGCGAAGGCCACGTGGGTCCGTGTATTGCAAACCGGCACTGACCAGACCGTAGTTGTCGCTGAGGACGAGCGGCGTCGGGGGCTCGCTGCCGCGCGCGCTGCCGGGTGAGGTGCGCGAGTCGCGCACGAGCGCGCCATCGATGAACGGACGAATGCGGGCCTTCGGACTGCCGAGTGGTTTGTACGCGTCGATCGACACGATAAAATCATTGTAACGCGTATCTTGGAGCGCGTAGTTGTACGAATACCCGGCCTGGTCGCGTTCGCGAGCGGGCGGCGGTTCCGGTGTTGCCGGCGCTTCGCTTGCGGTGGGCGTGGCCGAGGTAACCGGTTCTGCCGAAGCGAGAAGCCCCACAGATGCGACGTCCGCGAAAGCCGAGGTAGGCGCGATCGTCGCGTCATCGGCGCGCGCAGACGGGGTCGGCCCGTAGGCCAGGCCGGCGATGAAAACCAAAGCGAGGAGGCGGCGAAACGTTACGATGAGAGATTCACCCGAAAGCGTTGTAAGAGATGTCGCGTCTTTTCGTAGTTCACGGCGATCAGTTGATTGCCGCTTGCGGCGAGCGTCCGAAGGTCTCCCGAGAGCGGCAGTGTCTCACCGGTCACGCCGGTTTCGGTCGTAGCGATCAAGGCGTGCGCGATGCGGTCGAACGCGTAGAGTTTTCCGCCGATGACGACGGGCCCGGCGAATCGATTTTGGCGCACCGCGTTCCGTGCGACGAGTTTGATCTGACCGAGCGGTTCGCCGCGTTCGACGTCGATCAGCGTCCCATCGTCGGTCATCCCGATCGTTTTGCCGTGATAGAGCGTCGTCCCAACGAGCCAATTCAAGACGTCGGGCAAGGCGCGGCGCGTGATGATCGTTGCGGTCGAGCCGCTCAGATGCACGCGCGTGACGCGCGGCCGTGCATCCGCCCACCAGCCGGCCTGCTGCACGATCGTGAGGTCGTCACCGGTCGCAGCGATCGAACTGATCAGCGATGGGCGATCGCGTCGATCGTCCATGAGCGCATCGATGCGCCAGGATCCGAGCACGCGACCGTCCGGGTTGAGCCGATAGATCTGCGGCTGCACCGACGAGGCAAGATAGAGCACGTTACCCGCGATGGAAATAGGCCCGGGGTCGGCATATTTGTCGTTTGCGATTTCGGGCAAGATCGTACCGCTTGTCTGTAACGCATCGATCGCGGAGAACGCGAAATTTTCGCCGACACCGACGCGCGGAATCGCGAGCAAATCGTTCGCACGTTCGGCGGGCGCCGCGTCGCCGGGAATCGAGACGGCAAAGGCCGCCTCGAAACCCTCCTTGCGCAGCGCGGCGAAGAGGCGCGCCGTCAAGCCCGGTGCGTTCGAATGTCCCGCCTCGAGGCGTGTTGCCGGATCGCCGCCGACGAGCAGCGCGGAATTTTGGCCGAATTCACCGCTCGGATACGCGAAGAGCGTAATCTTCGTTCGCAATTTCCGCTCGAACGTTTCGCGGAACTGATGTAGATCGGCACGAATACGCGCTTCGAATTCATCGGCCGTTTCGAGCCGATTCTTGTCAGCAAGCCACATCTCGTTTGCGTACCAATAGGGGTTTTTCGTTCCGCGCGCATCGAGCGTGATATTGCTGTGTCCCATCCAGCCGTGCGATTGGAGCGTCCACACGCCGCTGGATTGCATTTGCTCGAGTTGCGCTGACGTCAGCCGACCGGGTTTCGTATCGGTGAGGATGCCTTCGAAAAACATCGTCGCGCTCGCGTGATGTTTCTCGAGCACGGGCGTACCCTCGGTAAACGCGCTCGCATAGCCGTCATCGAAGGTAAGGAGCAGCGGCTTTTGGGGTAGTGCTGACGCATCGATTCTGTGCGCGAAGAAATCCAGCGCCATCCCAACTGAGATGACGTGATACCCATGGCTTTCGGCGTCGGTTAAAATCGCGTCGAATTCGGCGGCCGAAATCCACGGTTTTTTGACGTGATCTTCAGCGCCGCTCGCGCCGATGATCGGGGCGCTCGAGATTTGATGGAGCAGCAATGTGGTGATCGGGACGTCCGGAATCGGCACGATCGTGGGTGCCGCAGCAGAGAGCGGCAATGACGCGCTGAAAAATGCGATCCCAAAAGCAAGGGAGCGCACGAAACCAGCTGCTGAATGGGAAGTCACGAGCATATAACGCTTCAATTGGTAGGCAAGATGGCGGCTCCCGCCCACTTTGCGTAATCTAAACGCGCGTCAAACGGTGAGTGGCCGTCGCTCCCAGTCGCCGCCTCGTACGCGCAGGGACGTAATGATGGCGCGCGTCGTCCAAGCCGCGAACCACGCAAGCGGAATCGCCCAAAGCCCCAAATGCGCGCGTGCGATCAGCACGTAAAGCAGCGCGAACACGACGCCGCTTGCGCCGATTCCGACCCACATCGAGAAATTCGTATCGCCGGCTGCCCGAATCGGGGCCAGCATCGTCATCCCATACCCTTTGAGTGGAAGCGAGACCATATGCAGCGCTAGTGGTCCCGCGGCGATCGTCGCGAGTTCGCCATTGAGCGTAAAAAGTGCAGCGAGCGGCCACGCTGCGCACGCGACAGCAACGGCAACGACGGAACAGACGATCACGCTCAAGCGCGTTGCGGCGAGGCGGAAGAGCTTTGCACCGGCGAGATCGCGCGCGCCGAGTCGCTGACCGATCACGATTTGCGTCGCATCGCCGAGTGAACCGGGGAGCGCCCACGTCATATCGGAGACGATGGTGAGCGCGCGAAACGCCGCAATCGTTTCGGCGCCATACGGCGCCAAGAGGTAGATCGTCACGGCATCAGGTGCAACGATCAGCGTGAGGAAAACGAATTCCGGCAGACTCAATCGTGCCGTCGCTCGTACGAGCGGCCAGTCGATGCGCCAAGTTGCAAAGAGTCGATACTGCGGTCGGCGCGCCGCCTGCCAAAGACTATAGACAAGTCCCGCGCACTCCGAAATCAGCGACGAGAGTCCGGCTCCGAAGAGACCCAGAGGGTGATGCGTTCCGACGCCGAGTGCGAAGACGGCAAGCAGCGGCAGATGAACCGCGTTGATGACGAGCAGCGCGCGGATCGACATACGCGCTTCGCCAACCGTTCCGAACGCGACGATCACCATGCCGGTGAGCACCATCGGGATGAGCGAGAATGCGCGCAAGACGAGATACTGCGCGGCATCGCCGCTGGTCGAGAGACCGCCGAGCATGAAGGCCATCAGCGGTTTCCCGCCGAGCAACGCCGCAAACGCGGCAGCAAGCGCGATCGAACTCGGAACGATGACGCCGGCACGCACGATGCGTCCGAACCGATCGGGGTCGCCCGCGCCGATCGCTTGTGCGCCTAGGATACGCACGCCGCTGCCGAAGGCGAACAGTCCGATGCCAAGCGTTATGAAAACGCTCGTCGCGGCACTGATCGCAGCAAGTGACGCCGCTCCGAGACTGCCGATGACAATGGTGTCGGCGATGCCCAAAAGTTGATCTGCTGCGATGGCAAGCCCGTCGGGCACGGCAAGCCGCCGCAGCGCCGCCGCGGCGTTGCGGTGATCGACGATCATCGCCATCGCTAGCGCATCAGCTCGTCGAGCGCGCGGACCAGCGACTGAATTTCGTCGGCCGTCGAATAGAAATGCGGACCTACGCGTATGCCGCAGCCAGGTCGGTAGTCGACGAAGATGCGACGTTCGATCAGCGCGTGCGTGATACGCGCGCCATCGGGGACGTCGAGGCCGATCCAACCCGAGCGCCGGGCGGGATCGCGCGGAGTCGGCGTGCGGATGCCGCGTGCGTCGGCTTCCGCGAGCAAAAGCGTGGTGAGCGCGATGTTATGCGCGCGGACCGCGGCCATTCCGACGGATGCGATCATGTCATGCCCGGGCTGCGCGACCAGATACGCCGGCATCGAGGGCGTTCCGTTGGTGTAGCGCATCATCGTTTGCGCGTACCGCATGGGCGCCGCTTCGAATGCAAATGGTTCGGCATGCGCCATCCACCCGGTCGCCGTCGGCGAAAAGCGGTCTCGCAGCTGCGCACGAACGTACAGAAATCCGCAGCCGGGTCCACCGCAGAGCCATTTGTGACTGCCGCCGACGGCCATATCGACATCGAGCGCAACGAGATCGATCGGAATCGCGCCTGCGGTTTGATACACGTCCAGCATAACGAGCGCACCCACGTCTTTCGCGCGCGCGACGATCGCGTCGACGTCGACGAGCGCCCCGGAAACATAGTACGCGTGCGAGAGCACGACGACGGCGGTCCGCTCGGTAATCGCGGCGATGATGCGCTCCGTCGGAATGGTCATCCCATCATCGGAGGTAACCCGAACGACCCGCGCGCCGTGCCGTTGCCATGCATCCCACACGTACGTGAGCGAAGGAAATTGCAGTGCTTCGTACACGACTTCGTTCCGTTCGCCGGAGAAATCGAGTGCCGATGCGATCGTCTCTTGGAACGCCGAGACGTTGGGTCCAAGCGCGATCGAACCGCTGGGAGCGCCGAGCAGCGCCGCAAGGCCGTTTGCGATCGTCTCGATTTGCGGCAGCCAGCGTTCCCACGCCTCGGGCCCATCGTGCGACCAGTCGTCCCAATACGCGTTGAGCGCATCGCGCGCCGCAAGCGGAGCGGCACCCATCGAATGCGAGATGAGGTACGTTGCATCTTCGAGGTTCGCAAAGCGCTCGCGTAGGACGGGGACGGGTGAGGGCGTGCCGATCATTGCGGCGTTATTCGCCCGAGAACCGTCCGAACTTCCCAGAGTTCGGGAAAGAACTTCTTGTCGAGCGTCGTGTGAAGGTAACGCGCGCCAAGCGATCCGCCGGTGCCGGGCTTGTCGCCGATCATCCGCTCGACCATGCGCACGTGGCGGCCGCGCCACAGAAGAAAGCGTTCGTCGAATTCGATGAACGCTTCGAGCAAGAGATACAGATCGTAGTGGTGCGGGGCATCCTCGTAGATCACGCGATACGTCTCGATGAGTGCGTCGTGTTCGTCACTGCGAAATCCGCGTCGGACGAGTACGCTTTTGAGGGCATCGTAAAGCGTCGGCTGAGCGAGGCGCATTTCGAGTCGTTCGCGTTCGTCGCTTGAGGGGTCGAGATACTTGAGATAGCCCGTCTTCTGCGCGCCGCACAAAAATTCGATCTCGCGGAACTGCGCCGACTGAAAGCCGCTCGCCGGATTGAGCAGCTCGCGAAAGGCGTTGAACTCCTGCGGCGTCATCGTCTCGAGCACGTCCACTTGCGTTTCGAGGATGCGCTGGATCGTATGAATGCGTTTGAAGTGTTTTCCGGCGACCAGCAGTTCATCGGCGTCGAGTGCTCGCATCGCCGCTTCGATTTCGTGCAGCGTCTGCGCGAACCAGAGTTCGTACACTTGGTGGATGATGATGAAAAGCAGCTCGTCGTGATGCGGCGGATCGCTCTGCGTCACTTGGAGGGAGAGCAGTTCGTCGATTTTCAGGTACGAACCGTACGTCAGTCGCGTATCGTTCACACGCCGAGGTACGACGAGAACCCGGTCTTCCATTTGAATCGAGCACGAAATGCCCGTCCCGCTTCGGACTACGCCGTGACGGGTTTTGCTTCCAAGGCGACGAGCCGAGCGGACAGACGCTGGACGTCGAGCGATTCCCGCAGCTCGGCCAGACCTTCACGCATTTCGAGCGCTTCGATCCGTTCTTCCAGCTGGGTGACCACTAGCCGCAAAACGGCAATCTCTCCCTCGGCGTCGACCGCAGGGGTGGGCTTGAACTGACGGGCGATACTATTCACAGGATCCTTCGCACGGGCAAGATCACCGCGGAGCGGCTCGTCATCCGTCTTTCTACCTGTATGTTACCCGCAATTCGCCAACGTGTCGGTGACATAAGACGTTTCCCGCGTTAAGAATGCGAAGGGAGGGGGCGTTCTGCGGCAAAAACGGGGCTTGCGCCCGCTGTGGAGAGATGGCAGAGCGGTTTAATGCAGCAGTCTTGAAAACTGCAGAGCCTTCACGGGCTCCGAGGGTTCGAATCCCTCTCTCTCCTAAAAACGTGCGGGTAGCGCGTGAATCTCGCGACCGCAGCTTGGTTCTAACGACGAAAGAAATCTACGGATTTCGGCGTGCGCGTCCTTGGCTCGATTGCTTTGACCAGGGAAGGGACGATGCCACCAACTACTCCAGCGAGCATGCGTCGAGCGTTTGTTGCCGTAGCCGTTCTCGGGCTGGCGTTCTTCCCACACGTCGCACGCGCGCAGGCCGTACTGCCGACGATCGCCGAGAAGACGGCTGGCATGGAGCGCAAAGACGGCTTCATCCCGCTGTATTGGGACGCGCGGGCGGGTAAGCTCTGGCTCGAGATTTCGCAACTCGATACCGACCTGATTTACGCCGTTTCTCTCCCAACGGGAATCGGCAGCAACGACATCGGCCTCGATCGCGGGCAACGCGGTGCGACGCGCATCGTGCGATTCGAACGAACCGGACCGCGCGTGTTGCTCGTGCAACCCAATCTCGATTTCCGGGCGAGTAGCACGAATCCCGATGAAGTACTTGCCGTCAGCGAATCGTTCGCGCGTTCGGTTCTCTTCGGCTTCACGGTCGCGGCCGAAAGTGGGGGCCATGTCCTCGTCGATGCGACGGACTTTGCGCTGCGTGATGCGCACGGCGTCACGACCGCGCTCAAGCAGACGCATCAAGGTGATTATCGCCTCGATACGACGCGCAGCGCGCTGTATCTGCCGAGTCTCAAAGCCTTTCCGCGCAACAGCGAGATCGAAGCGACGCTGACGTTTGCAAGCGACATTCCCGGGACGTACGTGCGCGACGTAACGCCGACGCCTGAGGCGATCACCGTACGCGAGCGGCAATCGTTCATCCACGTTCCCGACCCCGGCTTCGTCCCGCGACGGAACGATCCGCGTTCCGGGTTCTTCGGCATTACGTACGCGGACGAAGCCGTGCCCCTCGGGCAACCGCTCGCGCAGCGATTCATCGCGCGCCATCGGCTCGAGAAAAAAGATGCGAACGCGGTGCTGAGCGACCCGCTCAAGCCGATCGTGTATTACGTCGATCGCGGCGCTCCCGAGCCGATACGAACCGCCCTCTTGAGCGGGGCGAGTTGGTGGAATGCCGCCTTTGAAGCGGCGGGCTATCGCAACGCGTTTCGGGTCGAATTGATGCCGGTGGGAGCCGACCCCGAAGACGTTCGCTACAATACGATTCAGTGGGTTCACCGCGTGACGCGCGGCTATAGCTACGGTGCAACCGTGCTCGATCCGCGTACCGGGGAGATCATCAAAGGCAACGTAACGCTCGGATCGCTGCGCGGTCGGCAAGACTTTCTGATCGGCACGGCGTTGCTCTCGCCGTACATCCGCGGTTCGGAACATGCCGATGAGGTGGAGCGATTCGTCCTTGCGCGTCTGCGTCAGCTCGCCGCACACGAGGTCGGTCACACGCTGGGCCTGGTGCATAATTACATTTCGAGCGCGCAAGGGCGCTCGTCGGTCATGGATTACCCGCAGCCGCTCGTGACGCTGCGCAAGAACGGGACGCTCGATATGAGCGCCGTTTATCCCGAGGGAATCGGCGCGTGGGACAAAGTCGCGATCTCCTATGGCTATGCGACCTTTGCACCGGAGACTAGCGAGTCCGTCGCGCTCCCGCGCATGCTTGCATCGGCGCGCGCTCGCGGGCTCTATCTCCTTACGGATCAAGATGCGCGTCCGCCCGGCAGCGCCCATCCGCAAACGCATTTGTGGGATACTGGGACCGATGCGACGCGCGAACTCGATCGCGTCATGACCATCCGTCGTGCGGCGCTCGAACGATTCGGCGAGCATGCGATTCAATCGGGCATGCCGCTTGCGACGATCGAAGAAGCGCTCGTGCCGCTCTACCTCTACCACCGCTATCAAGTCGAGGCCGCAACCAAAGTCGTCGGCGGACAATGGTACAACTACGCGATGCGCGGCGACGGTGTCGAACCGCTGCGTGCCGTTTCCGCACCGGATCAACGGCGAGCACTGCGCGCCATTCTCAAGACCGTGGCTGCACGGGAATTGATGTTGCCGACCGGCATCATCGCAAAAATCCCGCCGCGTCCCTATGGGTACGAGCCGACTCGCGAGCTGTTCACGCGTTCGACCGGCCTCGTGTTCGATTCGGTTGCCCCCGCGGCATCGGCGGCGGATGCGACCTTCGCGCTCTTGTTCAATTCGGAACGCGCCGCGCGTTTGATCGAGCAGCATGCGCTCGACCCGAATCTTCCCGATCTCTCCGAGGTTCTGGAAGTGACGGATCGGGCCGTTTTCGCTGCGCGGCCACGCGTGCCGTACGAGGCCGAAATCGCTCGTGCGGTGCAACGTGCGATGATCGAACGTCTGATGAACCTGGCGCGCACGGCGCCGATGCCGCAGGTACGGGCGCTTGCAAACCAGCGACTCACGGTGCTACGCGATCGATTCCGTGGAACGCAGGCAAGCGACGCGCTTCGACGCGCGCACGAATCATCGATCGCGGCGGACATCGATCGGTTTCTCGCGCGAACGTGGCAGCAAAAAGACATCATCCCGACACCCGAGCCGCCGCCTGGCGCGCCGATTGGAGAAGACGACGAGTGAGTGAAAAGATCCGCTGGGGAATCTTCGGTACCGCAAACATTGCGGTCAAGCGTTTTATCCCGGGTGTGCGGGCCTCGCGAACGGGAACCGTTGCGGCGATCGCAAGCCGCACGCTGTTGCGCGCCGAGGAGGTCGCCCGCGATCACGGCATCCCCAAGGCCTACGGTTCGTATGAAGCGATGCTCGCCGATCCGGAAATCGATGCGATCTACAATCCGTTACCGAATGCTCTGCATGCGGAATGGACGGTCAAAGCCGCGGCGGCCGGGAAACCGATCCTGTGCGAGAAGCCGCTTGCAACGTCGTCCGCGGATGCATTGCTCATGATCGAAATGTGTAAATACCATGACGTGCTCCTGATGGAGGCGTTCATGTATCGGTTCCATCCGCAGCACGCGCGCGTGCGCGAACTCATCGCGCAGGGGGCAATCGGCGAGTTGCGCGCCGTTCACGCCTCCTTTACGTTCTTGCTCGAGCCATTCCAGAAAAAGAACGTGCGCTTGCAGCACGATCTGGGCGGCGGTGCGCTCGCCGACGTCGGCTGTTATACGGTCAATGCCGCGCGTATGCTCTTCGGTGAAGAACCGCTGTGGGCGTCGGCGCAGTGGGACGTGCGCGAGCAGTTCGGCGTCGATGTTGCAACGGCGGGCGTGCTCGGCTTTTCCGACCGCCGCATGGCAACGATCGATTGCAGCTTTCGCGCTGCCGGCGGGGGCGCGTATTCGGCCATCGGTACCGATGGACAGATCGACGTGCCGAACGCCTTCGTGCCGCAGACCGAGGTGTCGCTCCACATTACCGAGCATGGCAAGCGGCGCGAAGAGCGCTTGCCGGCCGTCGATCAGTTCGCACTCGAGGCCGATGAGTTCGCGGACGCTCTGCAAACGGGCCGACCGCTGCGCTTTCTGCCGATGGATGCCATCGCAAACCTGCACGTGCTCGAGGCGCTCGCGCGTTCGGCGGCAACGCTCGGGCTTCGGCAAGACGTGCGCCGCTAACGCGATGACGCCGGTGCGGATCACCGCGGCGCTGAAAACCTATGCGCCGACGGTGCACGCCTTGCGCGGCGTCACGCTTGGGATCGAGAGCGGCGAGCTGATCGCGATCTGCGGGCCCAGCGGCTGCGGCAAGAGCACGTTGCTCTCGCTCGTCGGCTGCGTCGATTTACCCACGAGCGGCGAAGTCGCGATCGAAGGGTCGGTGACGTCTCGCCTGAGCGACCGCGCACTCACGCGCTTGCGACGCGATCGCATCGGGACCGTCTTTCAAGCCTTCAATCTCTTGCAGACGCTCACCATTGCCGAGAACGTTGCCGTCCCGCTCGTGCTTCAGGGCCGCGGGCTCGCGGAAATCGAGCAACGTGTGAGCGCTGTGCTCGCGCGCGTCGGTATCGCCGAGAAGGCCGATGTGTTGCCCGCACAGCTTTCGGGCGGTCAAGCGCAGCGCGCCGCAATCGCGCGCGCCATCGTCCACGCGCCCGCGATCCTCCTTGCCGACGAACCGACGGGGAACCTCGACTCGCAGACCGGCGCGGAAATCCTCTGCCTGTTGCGCGAGCTTGCGACGAGCGGTCAGACGATCGCGATTGCAACCCACGACGCGACGGCTGCGGCGAATTGTGACCGCGCGGTCCACATGCGCGACGGCACGATCGTCGCATGATCTTCGACGCGCTGTTTTTCCGCCAGTTCCGACGCAACGCGCTGCTGTCGCTTGTGACCCTCACCGCAATCGCGCTCGCCGTGGCGGTGCTCTCGGCGATCGAACTTGCCAATGCCGCCGCAGTCGGTGCGTTCGATGCCGCGGGCGCGCGCTTGAACGAACGCGTCAACGTGCAGATCGTCGGCAGTGGTGCGCCATTCAGCGAACGCACAATCGGGAAAATAAACGCGCTTGCGGGCGTAGAATCGGTTCTTCCGATCACCGACGACGTAATGGTCCTCGAGGACGCGACCGGCACGAAAGAAGTCGTGCACGTCTGCGGGGTCGATTTGCTCGCGCGCTTACCTGGCGATGCGGAATGGCGGCTCGAACGCGCGGGCGCCTTTTCGCCCGCGGGATCACCCCCGGCACCGGGCGCGCTCTTGGGCGGAGCGACCATCTCGCAGCGGCTTGCCACGCGTTTTCATTTGTCCATCGACCGACCGCTGGTGGCATCGATCGGTGGACGGCGCGTGCGATTGCCGATTGCGGGGATCATCGTTGACGGCCGAACGCGTATCGATTCGAGCACCGTCTTCGTCGACATCGCGACCGCGCAGACGCTGTTTGGAAAAATCGGGAAGCTCGATCGGATCGATCTTATCGTCGATCCCCATTTGCGTGCGGCGACGATCGTGCGACTTGCCGGACTCGTTCCGCCCGGAACCGAAGCGATCGAAGCGCAAGATCGCGCCGCGACGATGCGTTCGTTGCGCGATGCGTTCTCACGCGATGTTCGTGGCCTTGCGTTCATTGCGCTGCTCGTTGCCGCGTTGCTCGTCACCAACGCCGGAGCGATCGGCGTCGTGCAGCGACGACCCGAGATTGGAACGCTGCGTGCGCTTGGCGCGAGTCGGGGACAGATTTTCCGCACGTTCGTTGCTGAAGGCGCCATCTTCGGCGCGTTCGGCTCGCTCTTCGGCGTGATCGCTGGAGCGTCGCTTGCCGGGACGGCGGCCCGACTCTTCGGCGTCGTTTCGAACGTGCATGCCGATCCGTTCGTCTTACTGCAAGCGTGGGGTACCGGCGTCGCGCTTGCGGTCATCGCGGCTGCAGTTCCGGCGATTGCCGCCGCACGTACGCCGCCGGCACTGGCGATGCGCTCGAACGGGTTGGAACGTGCGAGCGCCGGCTGGGATCGGCCGCTCGCGGTCGGCGGCGTGATCCTCGCGTGCGTGGCGCTGGCGCTCGCACTCACCCACAGCGTCTTCTTGGGATCGATCGCGGCGTTCGCGCTGATTGCGGCCGTGAGCGTTTGCGTCCCGTTTGGAATCGCGTTGCTGTCGCGTGTCTTTACGCGCGCATCGGGTCGCGCGTCGGCGGAAGCCCGGCTTGCAGCGGCCAACCTCGGTTCTGTCCCCGGGCGCATCGGTATCGCCGTCGGATCGCTCACGATCGCAATCGCGCTGAGCGCGAGCGTCGCGATCGTGATCGCTTCGTTTCAGTCGACGATGACCGCCTGGGCGAATGCGACGTTAGGTTCGGATTTCGTGCTCCGGGCGGCGCCGGGGACGCAGCTCCCGGCCGCGCTTCTCGCGCGCCTGCATCGCCTATCGGGTGTGCTCGAGATCGATTCCAAGCGCAGCTTCGATTTGCCCTACCGCGGTTCCGTCGTTCGGGTGGATGCTCTCGACTATCGTGCGAATGCCGGCGCGATTCGCGTGATTGTCGGCGGCGCACCGGTTCTGCTCCGGCGACGCGGCGAGGCGATCGTCAGCGAAAGATTCGCTGCTCGCTATGACACCCGCGTCGGCTCGTCGCTCCGCCTCCACACACCGCGAGGCGACGTGGATGTTCGCGTCGGGGCGATCGCGACGGACTATGAGAGTCCGATCGGCGTCATCACGCTTGATTTGACAACGGATACGCGACTCTTCGGCGCTCACGCGCCGACCTCGGCTGCCGTTCGACTCGCACCCGGTGCGGATACGGTTGCCGTTCGAACGCAACTCGCACGCGCTGCCGGTTCGGACCCGATGCAGATCGAAGCCACCGGCGAACTCCGTAGCAACGTCGTAAGACTTTTTTCAGGCACGTTTGCGGTTGCCGCCGCTCTCGGCGTCGTCGCGATCGTCATCGCCATCCTCGGCGTAAGTAGTACGCTCTACGCGCTCGTTGCCGAGCGGCGCGTCGAAATCGGCCTCTTGCGGGTGCTCGGACTTCGCGCGCAGAGCGTCCGACGAATGGTCCTGTACGAGGCGGCGCTGATCGGATCGTTTGGAGCAATCCTCGGCATCGCGCTTGGGCTCGTTCTCGCGCTGGTCGTGTTGTTTGCGATCGATCGGCCGCTGCTCGGTTGGACGGTCGAACTTCATGTGCCGTTCGCCATACTCGCGCTCGTAGCCGGCGTCGTCATCGTCGCGGCGCTCGTAGCGGGCGCGTACCCCGCCCACGTCGCCGCGCGAATCCTCATTCGGGATGCGGTGCGAGCGGAATGAGACGCGCGGCACGCGTGCTTCTTTGCCTGTTTGTCTTTGCTTGGTGCGCGAGCGTCGCGCAGGCGTTCTCATTGCCGCAGGATGCCGGCGCGCACGTCGATCGACCGCGTGAATGGTGGCGTTCGCTTTCGCATCTGCAGGCTGTCGACGGCCATCGGTTCGAAGTCTCAGCGACATTTTTCCGTTTTGCCGTCGTCCCTCCATCCGGTGTGCGGGGCGGCTGGTCGACCGCTGCGATTCTGCCGTTGAGCGTTGCGATCGGCGATGAATCCAAGCGAACCACTTACATCGCACAAGCCGTGGAGCGCGACGCGCTCGGCCTCGCCCATGCCGCGCAGCACCGGCTGGATCTCGTCGTCGGTCGCTCCCTGTTGCGCGCGTTCGATGGAGCCGAAGCCGAGCGCTTCCGCGTGCATGTGGAGGCGCACGGAGCGAGTGCCGATCTCGAGCAGCGTATCATCGCGTTGCCGGTCGCTCTCGGATCGCGAGCGTATGCCTATCCGCGTTTGGATGTGCGCGGCACGCTCCGCATTGGCGCAGAATCGATCGCCGTTCACGGTACGGGTTGGCTCGACCACGAGTACGGGGCCAACCAATTGGATCGCGGGGAGGTCGGCTGGGATCGTTTTGTGATGCATTTCGATGATGGGCGCGTCGTGATGATCGAGCAGCGACGCCTGGCGGGAAATCGCAAGTCACCGGCAAGTATGGGTGTCTTCGTCGATCGTAACGGGCGCGCTACGCCATTATCGGCCCACGATTTTAGCATCGTCAACGCACTCGACACGCATTGGCAGAGCCCGCACACTGGTGCGCGGTATCCGTCGCTCTGGGAGATTTTCGTGCCGCTCGCCGGACTCGACCTCGCGGTGATCCCGCCTTTCCTCGATCAAGAAATTCCGGCGGAAGGTGCGGGCGCTTCGTATTACTGCGGCGCGATCACCATCGAACGCGCGCCGCTGCCCGAACATACGGACACGGGTCGCGGCTTCGTCGAACTTACCGGATACGCACGACCGCTCGTCTTTTAGCGCGAGGGGGTGACGTTCGTGTACGTAATCGTCTTCACGAGATCGGCGCCGATATAGCGTTGGACCCGCACGGGCAAACCGGTGGCGGTGGAACAATCCACGATATCGCGCGTGTATCCGCCGGCCTTCGCCGGATCGGCTATGGCAAGCGTCAATTCGTTCGTCGCTGCGCCATCGAGCGTCGGCCCGGGGTGTTGCGTTACCGTACCGTCGGTTTGCATATGTTCGAGGATCCATCCGAATGACGCCATGGCAATGGTGTCGCCACGTAAGGTGACC
>Ga0209100_1000590_pt1 | contig 30299 bp, 30 predicted proteins | sample lystaG_FD_185480 | JGI IMG/M metagenome (GOLD analysis project Ga0209100, IMG submission 185480) | Glacier valley bacterial and archeal communities from Borup Fiord, Nunavut, Canada, to study Microbial Dark Matter (Phase II) -... | ecosystem: Environmental > Aquatic > Freshwater > Ice > Glacier ... | reverse complement strand
ACAGACGACCCCGCAACGACGGCGCTCGCCTGGTTCGCGAGGTACATCTCGGTGCGAAGTCGTCTTTCGGGTTCGGGCGCCTGCCCCGGCGCGAGAGCCGCATTCTTCATGGCCGCGAGGGTATGGAAGCTCTGCACGAAGGGCAGTCCGAGTTCGAGCGCCACAGGCAGGGTCGCGAGCCCGCTCAACCAGTAGTGCGCGTGGATGAGGTCGTAGCGAGACTTCTGGCGCCCGGTGAGCTGTGCCACGGCTTCGCCGAACTCATCGGCGACGTCTCCGAGACGATCCTTGGCGATCGCTCCGCGCGCGCCAGCCGCCAACTCGTGGAGCGTTACGCCATCTGCGAGCTGCGAAACGGCGGCATCCCCGATCGCCCGGGTGATGAGATCGACCTCGACCCCGCGCACTGCCAACTCCATCGCGGTCGCCAGAAGGGACACGTTCATGCCACCGGCGTCGCCGCTGCCCGCGGGTGCCGCGGGAGACGTATGCATGGATACGAGCGCGACTCGGTGCAGCGTGTCGGTCATAAGATCACTGTAGGGGTGCCGATCGGGCGCCGGCTGGGCGACCGGATGGATCGGCGCAATGGGTCGGGCGACCGAGCAGGACGGTGTAGAAACGAATCATGCCCGCCACGACCACAGCGCTCCAGTGTGCGATGTCGCGCGTGGTCCGCATCGGGTCGGTCCTGCCGGGTCTGCGGCTCCTAATTCTGAGCCCCATGATCGCGCGGCCGGGATACTGGTTCGCGACCCTGTCGGGGCTGGTCTGGGGTGGCATCCTGAGTCGAGGACGACTCGCGCCTGCAGGCGGCGTGATCGTCGCTCGAGGCTGTCCCCGCTGGGCCTTCGGTCGCGGCGGCACGACGATCGGCGCCGTCTATCTCACGCGCGACAAAGACTCGCTACCGGTCTTACAGCACGAGGCGGTGCATCGGGCCCAGTGGAAGCGTTATGGCTTCGCTTTCATCCCGCTGTATATCGCCGCGGGACCCGTCGCCGAACTCAACAGATTCGAAGTAGAAGCAGGACTAGAGAAGGGGGGCTACCGATGAGCGGAGCCAGCGCAGAACTGAGTGGCAGGGTCATCGTGATCACGGGAGCGAGTTCGGGGCTCGGTCGCGCCGCGGCGGTAGCACTCTCGACCAGGGGGGCGACGGTCGCCGTCGTGGGTCGCAATGCCGAACGTACGCGAGCCGTCGCCGACCAGGTGGGAGGCTTCCCGTTCATCGCGGACTTCGACAGTCTCGCCGAGGTGCGTGCCCTCGCCGAAGAACTGCTGGCGAGCTACCCGCGTATCGACGTACTCGCGAACAACGCCGGCGGCCTCGTGAATACTCGCGGGCTGACGCGTGACGGTCACGAGCGCACGTTCCAGCACAACCATCTCGCGCCATTCCTGCTCACGAACCTGCTGCTCGACCGCGTCACCGAGAGCGCCGGCCGGGTGATCTCCACCGCCAGTGGTGCCAACATGTTCTCGCGACTCGACCTCGACGACCTCGACTGGAGACGTCGGACCTATGCCGGCGGATGGCTGCCCTATGGCACGAGCAAGCTCGAGACGATCATGTTCATCCGCGAGCTCGCACGGCGCACGGCTGGCACTGGAGTCGACGCGTTCTCGTTCCACCCCGGCTTCGTGGCGACCGGGTTCGGTGCGGATTCCGCCCTGTTGCGGTTCGGGCAGTTCGTCAGTCGCGGATCTCTCGGAATCAGCCCGGAACAGGGAGCCACGCCACTCATCCATCTCGCCGGCGAGCGCGATATCCCCTCGCCGAGCGGCACCTACTTCGACGGCCTCAAGCCGGACGGCCGGGAACGAGCGGATGCCTCCGACGAGGAGCTGTGCCGGAAGCTCTGGGAGAAGAGTGCCGAGATGGTGAAGCTGCCGCGCTGAGGGGAGGGATCGGATGCAGACCGAAGATGCTCGAACGCTTCGCTGCCGCCGCCGCGACGGTGAGAAGTGCTGAACGAGCTTTCATGACGCGTCACCTACCACTGCGGAGGATGCCGTCGCTGCCAGTGGAGGCGACGTTCGAGCTGCGCACCGATGGCCAGCAGTACGTGCTCGCCGCCTGGACGCCCCACCAACTGCACCCCCATCGGCAGTCCGTCGACCGTCTCGGCGACCGGCAGGGTGATCGCTGGAAGCCCGCTCACATTCGCGAAGGACGTGAACGGCGTGTACTGCACCTGCTGCGCGAAGTTGCGCTCGGCGTCCTCGGCGTCGTACCAGCCGACCGGACGGGGCGTCAGGGCCAGGGCCGGTGTGACCACGGCGTCGAACCTGCGGAACTGGCGGATTACTGAGCGCTCGAATTCCGCGAGCGCACCGAGCGAGCTCGCCAGTGCGCGCGCCGTCACCTGCCGCCCGCGCAACACGAGCCACTTGGTGAGCGGCTCGAGCAGGTCGAGTTGCTCACCCTCTGCGGGGATGCCCGCCGCGCCGGCCTGCCAGATGGTGCGGAAGTTCGGGGCGTAGGAGTCGTCCGGCTCGAGGGCGAACTCCTCGATGCCGTGACCGATCGCGTCGAGCTCCGACAGGGCGAGGACCAGGGCGGCGGATGCTTCGGGCGCGATCTCGATGTCGTACGCGTCATCCCACGGCGAGGTCGTCATGACGCCGAGCTGGAACCGACCCTCCCCGCGCACCGCCGCATTGAGCAGCGCTCCGCCGTCCCAGCGCGGCGCACGCACGGTGAAGGGGTAGTCGCCGCCGTCGACCAGGGCATCGAGCAGCATCGCGGCGTCCGCGACCGTGCGAGCAAGCGGGCCAGGCACCACGAGGCCACCGAGGGTGCCGAGTCCGGTGCCGCTCGGCACGAGGCCTCGCGAGGGTTTGAGACCGACCAGGCCGCAGGCGGCGGCGGGGATGCGAACCGAGCCACCGCCGTCCGAGCCCGGGGCGAAGGGCAGAAGCCCGGCCGCGACGGCGACCGCCGCTCCCCCGCTGGATCCACCCGCCCCGAGAGCTGTGTTCCACGGCGTGCGCGCAGGCGGGGAGACGAGGCTCTCGGTGTAGGAGGGGAGCCCGAACTCCGGGGCGCTCGTCTTGCCGAGACTCACCGCGCCCGCAGCATCCAGCACCTCGACGAGAGCATCCGATCGGTCGGGTATGAAGCCGTGCATCAGTCTCGAACCGTAACCGGTGCGCACACCGGCGCGGTTCACGAGATCCTTGTCTCCGACGGGCAATCCCCACAGTGGCGCGGTCTTCGGCACGTCTTCGGCCAGGGATGCTGCCCGCGTGAGGGCAGCATCCGCGGTAACCGTCGCAAACGCACCGAGCCCCCCATCGAGACGTTCGATGCGGTCGAGGTAGTGCCGGGTGAGCTCGACGGGAGTGATCTCTCCGCGCTGCAACCAGTCCCACTGCTCCTGGGCGCTGAGGTGATGGAGTTCGAACACCGTTCGAGCCTAGGTCGTCGGCTGGGGTCTGGTGCCACGCCGAGCTCCCACATCTCTCCCCTCGCCCGACATGGTCGACTGCCTCGTTCCCGGCCCTGGGCAACAGTGCTGGGCTTCGTCGCTGCAACTCTCGCGGTCGTGATCGCAAGCGCCGGGACCATCGCTGGCTTCGCTGTCTCCGACGTCGCAAAAAGGGTGAAACCGGGAGTGGAGCTCATCGGCGAGACCCAGGGTCCGCCGCCGGATGTCGGCTCATTCGAGGGAGGCCTCAATGTGCTCGTCGCCGCGAGTGACAGCGGCGGAGTCGATGTGGGCACCTACGGCAAGCGTGGAGAGCACCTGAACGATGTAACGATGCTGCTCCACGTCTTCGCCGACCATACCGGTCTCACGATCCCCTTCGTCGCGCTCACCGAGTTCCAGGGGGTGGTCGGACTCTCCACCGCCGTCGGTGGCGTCACTGTCTGCATCGCCAAGGCAAACCACGACGAGCAGATCGATTTCGACCTCGACGCCGGCCAGCAGACGCTCGTCGGACAGCAGGCGGTTCAGTTTCTCCGTGTGCGCTACGGCGTGGGTGACAGCAGCGACCTCGCCCGCATCAGCAACCAGCAGCTTTTCCTCTCCGCGCTGGTTCGCAGCATCAAAACGCCGGAGACTCTCGGTAACCCGATCAGGGACTACGAACTGGCCAAGGCAGTCGCCAGCAACATGACACTCACCAATTCGCTGACCAACCCGACGACGCTCGTGAGCATGGCACTCGCCGTGAAGGACATCAGTTTCGATGACATCGTCTTCGTGCAGTATCCCGGCAGCTACGGCTCCGCGCGGATCGACTGTGCCGAGCGGTACGACATCCAATGCTCCGGCTGTGAAGCTTCCGAGCAACACGACCGGCCAGACGGCTGTCCAGTCGACCTGTACCAAAGGGCAGCGCGCGAAGGCCTGACCTGCCAGGTGCGACGGGGCCGCTATTCGAGCTCGAGCCGCAGTTGCCGCAGCAGTGTCTCGAACGCGACTGGGGCATCCTCCACCACTTTGCGGCCGGTGAAGCGCCCGAGCGATCGAGCGGTCTTGGCGACATTCAGCATCTGGTGCTCCACGTGCGAACCACGCTCGTCCGGGACGACCCGATACTCCCCGCGGTACCACCAGCCCCCCTGGGACACGATGAGGAATGCCGAGGGATCGGCGAGGTAGAGACTGTCCGAGCTGGCGCTCGGCCGGAACCGGGAGTCGAGGGCGGCAAATACGGCGGCGGGACGGGCGCGCACGTGGCCGCGGAGCGCATGGAGCACGACGAAGCTCGCAGGGCGGCTGCGGGGCGCTTCGGGCATCCCCCGACTGTAGCGCCCGTGCGGTGCCGGGTCGGCTCCCGCAGCGTGCTCGTCCCCTTTTTCTGGTACATTTGTACCAATTTTAGGAGAACACCATGGGCTACTTCTTCCTCGCCGGCGCTATCGTGGCCGAAGTCATCGCGACCAGCGCGCTCAAGTTCGCCACCGGCGACGGGGCGAACAAGATCGTGGCCTACGCCGTAGTCATCCTGGGCTATATCGCGGCATTCGCCATGCTCTCGCAGTCGCTCACCAAGGGAGTTCCCCTCGGCATCGCCTATGCGATCTGGGCTGGCGTGGGAGTCGTGCTGGTTGTCGTGATCAGCTGGCTCTTCTTCAAGGAATCACTCACGCCCGTGCAGATCGCCGGAATGGTGCTCGTGATCGGCGGCGTCACGATGCTCGAACTCGGTGGGAAGCACTGACGTGGTCACCATTACCGCCAAGGGAGAGGCTCGCCGCATCGCGTTGCAGGATGCGGTGATCCGGGTTCTCGAGGACGGCGGGCCGGGAGCAGTCACCCACCGTGCCGTCGCCGGCGAAGCGGGCGTGCCACTCGCCGCGGCGACCTACTACTTCGCGAGCATCGACGATCTGCTCGTAAGCGCACTGCTGCGAGTGACCGAGCAGCAGGTCACCCTCTTCGCGCATCTCGATGGCCGGTCGCTCACCGACATCGCGGTCGTGCTGCATGACTGGGTCTACGGCTCCCGGGCATCCGCCATCGCGCAGTATGAACTCCTGTTCCTCGCGATGCGGCGAGACGGCCTGCGCGCGGCAGCCGATCTCTGGTACCGCGCCCTCGAGGATGCGATCGTTCCGATCGTCCCGAACCCCCGTCACGCCCGCGTCGTCGCCCTCGCCGTGGACGGCCTGATCCTGCGGATGCTGTGGCGCGGCGAACCCGGGACGGTGCCCGAGGTGGAAGCTGCACTTCGGGACATCCTGCACTCGTCGCCGGGCTCTCCGTGACGGATCCCACGTGCGCGATCTCTCAGCGAACGAAAACTACTTGAGCGATTTTTGCATCAGCACCGTGCCGAGCCAGCGCTCGAACTTGAAACCGACCTTGCCCATGCGACCGATCTCCTTGAAGCCGAAGTCCTGGTGCATCTTGATGGATGCTTCGGCTCCCTTGTCGGCGATGACCGCGATGATCTCCTTGAGACCGGCCTGTTTCGACCGCGTGATTAGGCTCCCCATCAGCACTTTTCCGAGCCCTTTTCCGGTGGACGCAGCGCGAAGGTAGATCGAGTTCTCGACGGTGAAACGATAGGCGGCTTTCTCCTTCCACGGATACACGTAGGCGTATCCGAGGATCTGCTGGCTCGGGCTCTCCGCCACGAGGTAGGGCATGCCGAGCTTCTTGAGGTGCTGGAACTTCGACCGGGTCTCCCGGAGCGACTGCGGCACCTCGTCGAAAGTCACCGTCGAATTGGCCACGTAGTGGTTGTAGATCTCACGGATATCCGGCATGTCCTCGAGGCGCGCGTCCCGGATCGAATATTCGAAGGGAACCTCGAGCGGCGGCAGGTTGCGCTGCGCCCCCAGTGGGCGATGGGTGGCCTGGTATTCCTCCTCGAGCATGAAATGAGCTTACGCCGGGATCGTCCAGTCGATCGGTGGAGCCCCCTGCGCGATGAGGAACGCGTTCGCCCGGCTGAACGGGTGCGATCCGAAGAAACCGCCCCCGGCCGAAAGGGGACTCGGATGCACGGATTTGATCACGGGCACGGAGCCGAGCATCGGCTCGAGGGCGATAGCGTCCTTCCCCCACAGGATCGCGACGAGCGGACCTCCGCGATCCGCGAGCGCGTGGATGGCCGTGGCCGTCACCGCTTCCCACCCCGTGCGGCGATGCGAACCGGACCTGCCGGGCTGGACGGTGAGCACGCGGTTGAGCAGCATGACCCCCTGGTCCGACCACGCGCCCAGGTCCCCGTGCGGGGGCGGCGTGACACCGACGTCGCTCCGCAGCTCTTTGTAGATGTTCCAGAGGCTCCGCGGGATCGGTCGAACGGCCCGGTCGACGGCAAAGGAGAGTCCGATGGGATGCCCGAGGCTCGGATACGGATCCTGCCCAACGATCAGCACCCGAACATCCGCAAAAGGGTAGGTGAACGCCCGGAACACGTTTTCCTCGGAGGGGAGGTAGCCGCGCCCGGCGGCGACCTCGTTATCGAGGAAATCACCGAGCTTCGCGATCACTCCGGCGACCGGTGCGAGGGCGGTCGCCCACCCCGAATCGATGGATCCGGTAAGGGTGGATGGGGTGGTCGGGCCGACCCCAGCGCTCTCGGCGTCGGTCACGCAATGACCGGCGGTAGCGACGACCACGGAAACGCGATCCACTTCGAGGTGCGTCGCCACACGAAGTCGGGCTCGAGGACGGTCTGCGGCTTGGAGTACAGACAGAGGCTCCGCACATCCGCTCCCGCTGTCACGAGGAGCGCCAGCACCATTGCGAGGGTGCGGCCGGAGTCCGAGACGTCGTCGACAAGCAGCACCCTCTGTCCGGAGACGGAGGGTGTGTCGAGCATGGGTGACAGCAGGACCGGCTCGTCGAGACGCACTTCGACCCCGCTGTAGAACTCCACGTTGATGGCACCGCAGCTCTTCACGGCGAGCGCGTACGCGATCGATCCGGCGAGGAGGAGCCCACCACGCGCGATGGCAACGACCATATCGGGCACGAAGCCGCTCCCCTGAACCTGGATGGCGAGCTCGCGGCTCGCCTCGCCGAACTCGTGCCAGCCCAGGATCTCGCGATCCGGGGTGCGCCCTTCATCGATTGTCATGGCTTCACGCTAGCGGCTGCCAGACGCGCACTCGGCCATTAACATCCGAGCATGACAACCGTGCGATCCAAGACGGCGCGATCACGTTCGGCCTGATCGGATACCTGTTCCTGGTCGAGATCGTCAGCGGCATCCTCCCGGGGTACTACGTGCCGCTGATCAGCGACCTCGTCAAATACCCCCATATCCGGGACGCGGACTTCAACTGGTTCGAGGCGGCACAGCTCCTGCTCTCCGCGCTCGTCGTGCCGATACCCGCGAAACTCGGCGACATGTTCGGACACAAGCGCATCCTGCTCGTCTCCACGGTGCTCACGGCCGGCGCGAGCTGGGCTCTCGTGCTGGCCGACAGCTTCACCACGTTCCTCGTCGTAGCGCTGGAGGCGGGCGCGATCATCGGCGCGCTCCTCGGCGGACGGGTCTTCGGATGGTTCGGAAACAGTGTGCCCCTCAGCCTCACCATCCCGGCGATCGCCGTTACTCTCGTCTTCATCGCGGTGTTGTTCGGCGTTCCCGAGTCGACGCCGCTTCCGGGACGGCGACTGGATGTTGTCGGCTTCAGCATGTTGACTCTCGGGCTGCTGCTCATCACCGCCGCACTCACCAACACGACCAAGACGATCGGCGGGTCGTTCGCCTCGGCCATATTCGGCATCGTGCTGGCAATGGGTGTGCTCGCCGTGGCGACGAGCACGGCCTCGAACCCCAGCGGCTATCTCACCCTGTGGGCCATGTGCGGGATCGGTGCCCTGGTGGCTGCCGTGCTGCTCTTCTTCGTGCCGAAGCTCGCGTTCGCGGATCTCGCGGACGAGCTGCCAGCAGGGGTGGAGACCGCCCCCATCGAGTGACCGGCGAGCACTACAGCTTCGGTGCGAGCGCACCCCGGATCACCTTGTGCGGGGCCGCCTGTGCCACGGGCTTGATAGTCACAAGGTCGAGGTTCACGAATCCCGGTAGTTCGATCGAGTGCACGATCGCCTCGGCGATGTCTTCGGCATGCAACGGATTCACCACCCTGTCGTAGACGGCGTCCGCCCGGGCCTGGTCTCCCCCGAAGCGGACGAGCGAGAACTCATCGGTCTTCACCATGCCCGGAGCGACCTCCAGCACCCGGATCGGTTCGCCAGCGAGCTCGAGCCGCAGAACGCCCACGAGAGCATGCGCCGCGAATTTGGACGCGTTGTAGCCACCACCGCCCTCATAGGCGATGTGACCGGCGATGGAGGTGACCGTGAGGATATCCGCATGGGCGACGCCGGCGTCATCCGGCAGCGCCGCGGCAGCTCGCAACAGCGGCAGCAGGGCACTCGTCACCCGCTTGACGGCGACGACGTTCACGTCGAACATGCGTGCCCAGTCCTCGGCTACGCTCTCTTCCACCGAGGCCATGCCGTACGCGCCGCCCGCGTTGTTGACCAGGGCGTGGATCGGACCAAGATCGGCGAGATAGTCGCGAAGCGCGTCCACCTGCGCCTGGTCGGTGAGATCTGCGGTGAAGACCTCGGCACCAGTTTCCGCGGCAAGCGCTTCGAGTCGGTCGGTGCGCCGGGCGACGCCCACGACATCCCAACCGTGGGAGCGGAACAGGCGCACCGTGGCCGCTCCGATCCCCGAACTCGCCCCGGTTACTACAACGCGTCGTGACGTCACTTCTCTCCCTCGTGTGTGGTACTCCAACCGTAACGCGGCCGTGGTGATCGGACGGTGGTGATGGGACGAGTGCGCTTTTGGGTCGGCGTCGCTGTCACATCCAACGGAGGCCATCCTGGTGCAGTCGACCACGCACGGTGATGGGCCTTGCCCCGCCACACTCCCGTTGGGACCTGTGTTCAGCTTTCCGGACGACTCGCCCCGACAGCCGTGAGTGTTCCGGCCCGTCCGGTGTGCGCCCACTCGAGCAGCCACAAACCTGACGGGCAGGAACAGAACCGCACTCGAGTCTTTCAGCGAGCCAGCTACAGCTCCTCGCTAGACGACTAAGTCCGGGGGGGGATATGCCCTTTAGTGCGCGGCCGGTTTGCCCGCAGAGGGAGTGGTCGGCTGCTCCCCGGCAGGCCCGGCAGGCCCGGCAGGCCCGGCAGGCCCGCTCGGCTTTCCCTCCCAGTCGGAGGTGATGCGCTTCGGCAGGGTGAATACCAGGAAGAAAGCCACAAGAGCGAAGGCTGCGCTCACCGCGATTGCGGTGGCGGCGCTGTGGGTAAATCCGACCGCGACGTTGTGTTGCGCAATTTCGGTGATGGCCGCCTTCACAGCCTGGGCACCCTCCGCTCCATGCTTCTTGGCAGCATCCGCGATCTGGGCAGCTGTTGGCTTCGCGATTGTGAGTGCACCGAAGAGTACGCTGCCGATTACTGCAATCCCGACCGCGCTGCCGATTCGCTGCATGGTGCCGACAACACCGCTCGCGGCCCCGGCCTCCTGCGGATCCACCGTCGCAACGATGAACTGGGCGTTGGGGGCGATGAACAGCCCGCTTCCGATGCCGGCGATGAGCAACGGACCGAGCAGAGCCCAGTTGGTGAGGTCGGCGGCAGGCACGAGGAGGAGCACCAACCAGACCGCCGTGAGGCCGACGGTAAGCATCCCGACACCGATTACGAGCACTCTGCGGCCGAGGATCGGTGCCAGCCTGCTGCTTTGCGATGCTCCGATGATGTTTCCGATCGCGAACGGGATCGATACGAGGCCCGATTCCAGGGCGGTGTGTCCCAGACCCGACTGCCAGAGGATGGATATCGAGAAGAAGATGCTGGTGAAGGCGGCGAAGTAGACGAGCGCCAGGATTGTTCCGCCGGTGAATGCCGCGTGGGAGTAGAGATGGGGAGGCACGAGCGGGCTTTTGCCCCGTTTGGTGTACGAGATCTCCCAGAGAGCGAACAGGACGATGAGCACAACTCCTCCCGCGATGAGAAGGTAGGTCCAGAGCGGCCAGCCGAGGGTCTGCCCCTCGATCAGCGGAACGAGGATCGCGACGAGGCCACCCGCGAGCAGCACAAGACCGATCCAGTCGACTCCACCGGACGCCTTCGTGCTCGCAGCTGCCTTCGGCAGTAGGACTATTGCCGCCACCAGCCCAATGATGCCGATCGGCACGTTGACGTCGAACACGTACCGCCAGCCTTCCTTTTCTCCGAAGGCCTGGATGAGCAGGCCGCCGATGATCGGACCCAGTGCGGACGAAACACCGATGACGGCACCCATGATGGCAAATGCGGTGCCGCGGGTCCTGCCTGTGAAGAGCAACTGGATGAATGCGGTCACTGCCGGGAGGTAAACACCCCCGGCAAGGCCCTGGATTACTCGTGCTGTGACAAGCTGGGCGCTGTCCTGCGCGAGCCCGCAGGCGAGGCTTGCCACGGTGAAGAGAGCAAGGCCAGCTATGAAAATCCACTTGTGGCCGAACCGGTCACCGAGGCGACCGGCCGGGATCAACACGAGACCGAAGGCCAGGGCATAACCGGAGATGATCCAGGACAGTGTTGCCTCATTGGCGTTGAGGCTGGTGCGGATGGTGGGCAGAGCGACGTTGACAACCGTCGCGTCGAGCAGGGACATAGACATGCCGATGAGCAGCACGGCGAGGGCCCGCCAAGCACGTTTCGGAGACACTCCGAGCGCGTTCGGTGCGGTGGTCGTGATGGTGGACATCATGTGGTTTCCCTTCGGGACTTTTCGTCGGCAATGATTTCGGGCAGTACCGCGAGTAATTCTTCGTGCCAGTCGGCTTCGCTCCGCCAGCGCGAGATTTGGTGGCGCATCGCCCAGGTCTCGGCCATGGTGAGAAGCGGCGTGATCTCCTCAAAGTGCGCCTGCTTCTGGGCTGCTACCTCGCGAAGCCGCGCAAGCCGCTCTTCGATGATCGTCGAAAGGCTGTCCAGTGCGGCGGGGTCGAGCCTCGCCAAGGCAAGGTCGAAGGGATCGGGTTTGATAGCGAAGGCAGTCAAACCCTCGGTGCGAAGTTCACTCAGAGCGCGCTCTCCGCTTTCGCTAATCCGGTAGAACTGCCGCTTCGGATAATTCCCCGGCTTCTCGACTCGGTCTTTCACGAGCAGTTCCTCGGCAGCCAGGCGCTTCATTGCGGCATAAACGGCGCTCGGCGCAAAGTCAGTCCACTCGTCGGTGTGCTCTTCCTCGGCCAGAAGCAACAGCCCATGACCGTGCATCGGGCCACGCTCATCGAACGAGCCGAGGATAAAGAGACGAATAGATGACACGTGACTAGTATTACATGACTACTCGCGTAGAAAACGTGATCGTTACGCCGAATGTCGCATCGCGTTGCTCGCCGGGGGCGCGCTCCATAGGCTCTCTGCAGCGAGCGATTACCCTGCCCGCACTACTTTGAGGAGACACCCATGAGCGACAACGAGGCCGACTGGAAGTTCGAAACCAAGCAGATCCACTCGGGCGCGGCGCCTGATCCCGTGACCAATGCCCGCGCGACTCCGATCTACCAGACCACCTCGTATGTCTTCAACAGCGCAGAGCACGCCAAGAACCTCTTCGCCCTCGCCGAATTCGGCAACATCTACACCCGCATCCAGAACCCGACCCAGAACGTGGTCGAGGAACGTGTCGCCGCCCTGGAGGGCGGCACCGCGGCCCTCCTCCTGTCTTCGGGCCAGGCCGCCGCGACCATCGCGGTGCTCAACATCGCCGAGGCCGGTGACCACATCGTGTCCTCCTCGTCGATCTACGGAGGCACCTACAACCTCTTCAAGTACACACTGAAGAAGCTCGGCATCGACACCACCTTCGTCGAGGACCAGGATGACGCGGCCGAGTGGGCTGCTGCAGTCCGCCCCAACACCAAGCTCTTCTTCGCTGAGACCATCGGGAACCCGAAGATCAACATCCTCGACATCCGCAAAGTCGCGGATGTCGCGCACGAGAACACCGTTCCGCTCATCGTCGACAACACGATCGCGACACCGTACCTGATCCGGCCGTTCGAGCACGGAGCCGATATCATCGTCCACTCCGCCACCAAATTCCTCGGCGGTCACGGAACAGTCATCGGTGGCGTCGTCGTCGACGGCGGCACGTTCCCGTGGTCCAAGAACGTCGCGAAGTTCCCGGGCCTCACCGAGCCCGACCCGTCGTACCACGGCGCGAGCTACACCACGGTGCTGGGCGACGGCATCGCCTACATCATCAAGGCTCGCGTACAGCTGCTGCGCGACTTCGGATCAGCGATCGCCCCGGCAAGCGCCTGGCAGCTCATCCAGGGCATCGAGACCCTGAGCCTTCGCATCGAGCGCCATGTGCAGAACGCCCAGGCCGTGGCCGAATGGCTCGACAACCAGGAGGACGTCGCCTCGGTCAACTACTCCGGACTCCCCTCGAGCCCGTGGTACGCCGCGGCCAACAAATACGCCCCCGCAGGCGTCGGCGCGGTGCTCTCGTTCGAGCTCAAGGGTGGAGTGGATGCCGGAGCAGCCCTCGTCGACAGCGTCACGCTGTTCAGCCACCTCGCCAATATCGGAGACGTGCGCAGCCTCATCATCCACCCGGCGTCGACCACGCACTCGCAGCTCACCCCGGAGCAGCAGCTGACCTCGGGAGTCACGCCCGGGCTGGTGCGCCTCTCGGTCGGCCTCGAGAACATCGACGACATCATCGCCGACCTCGCCGCCGGACTCGCCGCAGCCCGCGCCGTCACGAAGGCCGCGCAGAGCGCATAACAGGATCTGCCGGTCGAGCAGCGCGCGCCGGCGCGCTGCTCGACCGTGGGCGGCACGGGCTGGACCGTAACAGTCGGGCCGTAACAAACGTCGCAGCCCCTACAGAACCTTGCGATACTTGGCTAGACATGGATTGGCAGACATCCGCGGACACGGTCCCATCGAGCTTCGTCACCGAAGCGAACACCCGGTCGATCAACGGCAAGCCGCCGGCCACGGGAGCGTGGCGCGAGGGTGATCACCCCGGTGACCGGCTCTTCGTCTCCATCGGGGCCCAGCAGTTCGAGCGCGGCGGTGGTATTCCCTCCGGCCGCATCGCCTACGAGACCTGGGGCGAACTGGACGAGGACCGCGGCAACGCCGTACTGGTGCTGCACGCACTCACTGGTGACAGCCACGTGGTCGGATCCGCAGGCCCGGGACATCCGACCGCCGGATGGTGGTCTGGCATCATCGGCCCGGGTAAATCCATCGATACTGATCGCTGGTTCGTTGTGGCGCCCAACATGCTCGGGGGCTGCCAGGGCAGCACAGGGCCTGCCTCCCTTGCTCCGGACGGGCGCGAGTGGGGCCCCCGTTTTCCCTACCTCACGATCCGTGACCAGGTCTCGGCGCAGGTCGCTTTCTCCGACGCCATCGGAATCGAGCGCTGGGCGGCGGTCGTCGGGGGATCCATGGGAGGGATGCAGGCCCTCGAATGGGCCATCGGCCACCCCGACCGGCTCGATCGTGTTGCGGTGATCGCCGCACCGACCATCTCCAGCGCGGACCAGATCGCGCTCAATTCGGTGCAGATCGAAGCCATCAACATGGATCCGCGCTTCGCCGATGGCGACTATTACGAAAGCGCGGATGGCGATGGACCGTACCGCGGGCTGGCGCTGGCTCGCCGCATGGCCCTGCTCAACTACCGCTCGCCCACCGAGCTCAACGACCGTTTCGAACGCAGTTGGCAGTCGAGCGTGAGCCCCCTCGGCGCCGAGGGCAAGTTCGCAGTGGAGAGCTATCTCGACTTCCACGGCAACAAGTTCACCCGGCGATTCGATGCGAACAGCTATGTCCTGCTCGTGCAGGCGATGAATTCGCATGACATCGGGCGCGACCGCGGGGGCGTAGCAGCGGCCCTCTCCCGCGTGAGCGCGCAGAACGTCGTTCTCGGTATCGACAGCGACCGGCTGTTCCCCGTGGTCAACCAGGTGACGATCGCGGCCGGTGTCTCGGGCAATATCGACGACGGCCGGGCGGTGGTCATCCACTCCGAGTTCGGTCACGACGGATTCCTGATCGAAGACGACCTCGTCGGCCCGGAACTCGCCCGGCTGCTGGGGTCGTAGGCGGGCCGTTCTGGGGGTATGTGCCGGCACGCGAGCGACTGTCAGCTTGAGTATGCTGGGTATACAGAGTGGTCTGTGCCAGCGCCCGAGCCGGCCTATCCACGGGGGAAAGTCGGTGCCAGTGACACACAAGACAAAGAAGGTTGCCCAGATCCGGGTTGCGATCGTCGACGATCACCGGCTCGTGGTGGACGGTCTCGTCGCTCATCTGCATTCGCGGCGCCACGGCATCCATGTCGCCATCGGTGTTTCGAGCTGGGCCGCGCTGTTGGCGGACTCCGAGTTCCCCGTCGACGTGGTGGTGCTCGATCTCAATCTCGACGATAACGTCTCGATCGGTGCGAAGGTGCGGGCGCTCAGCGCCGCCGGCTCGGGCACCATCGTGATGAGCCGCCACGCGGAATCGTCTTCTGTGCACGGTGCCATCCGGGCTGGCGCACTCGCTTTCGTGCCGAAGACCGAATCGGCCGACGAGTTGGTGCGCGCCATCCTGTCCGCGGCCGCCGGACAGCGCTATGTGAATGGTCCTCTCGCCGGCGCCCTGTCGAGCGACGGCAAGACTCTCGAGCCCGGACTCGGCCGCCAGGAACTCCGGGCGATCACGCTCTACGCCTCCGGACGGTCCATCCGCGAGGTCGCGGGAGATATGGGCACGACCGAAGAGACGGTCAAGTCATATATCAAGCGCGCGCGGCGAAAGTATCGCGATGTCGGGCTCGATCTGGGTACCAAAATCCTCCTGAGGCGCCACGGCATCCGCGAAGGCTGGCTCACTCCGGAGTAGTGGCTGATCGGGTGGGCGTGTCGCACGCGGCGCGGTGCCCCACACAGGGTGCGGATGTGTGACTATTACCCTGTGGAACTCATCGCCAAGGAGCGCGATCGGATTCTGCAGCGATCCGCCCGCTTCATCGGCCTCGGCTCGACAGTGGTGGCCCTTATCTGCTTCTCGGTGCCGGGAGTGCTGCACCTGACGACGCTGCTGTCCGCCCTCCCCCTGTTCGTGGTGCTCGCGTTCAGCCTGTACCGGGTCGGGGTGAACCAGTCCCTCTTCTGGATCGTGCTCGGCATCCTCTCTGGGCTTGCTATCCTCGTCGTCGTCCAACTTCCCGGTGAAGCCCAGGCGAGCCCCTCCCTCGGCACGGCGATCGTTCCGCTTGCCGCGGGTGCAATCGCATCGTTCGCGGTCGTTCTCACCGCTGGGGTCGGCCGACTCATTCTGCTTGTGGTCGGATTCGTGGCAACGGTCGTGCTCGCCGATCTCGCCATCCCCGGCCCCGTTTCCGTGCAGGATGCCCAGATCGTGATGGGCTGGGTCCTCTCCTCCGTCTTCGGGTACTGGCTCTCGGCGAGCATCCCGCGTGCCGCGCGTCGCATCTACAGCATCGGGCGAGCTCACCGTGCAGAACGCCAGGCCAGCGAGACCGAGGCCCAGCGCCGCCAGGGCGCTCGACTGCTCCACGACACTGTGCTCGCCACCCTCACTCTGCTCGCCCATTCCGGCATCGGTGTCGCGGCCTCAGCGCTTCAGCAGCAGGCGGGTGAAGACGCCCGGTTGCTGCGCCAGCTGAGGCTCGGAGCAACGCCCGTGCCACAGTCCTCCGGCGTCTACAACCTCGAGCCTGTGGAGGAGACCGCGCTCGGCACCACCCTCGAATCCGTGAAGCAACGATTTGGGCGAATGGGCCTCGAGGTCAGCTGGCACGGCACCGGCCAGGTGCTCCTGCCGAGCGACGTGCTCGACGCGTTCCTTCTCGCCCTCGCCGAGTGCCTCGAGAACGTGCGTCGTCATGCCGGAGTCACCGACGCGCACGTCACCATCACCGACGACGAGTCCACCGTGCGCGCCATGGTGACGGATGCCGGCGTCGGCTTCAATATCTCCGACATAGATGAGGCGCGACTCGGCTTCAAAGACTCCGTCGTCGCCAGGCTCAAAGACGTCGGCGGCAGCGCCAGGTTATTCTCCTCCCCGGGAGCCGGCACCACCGTCGTTCTGGAGGTGCCCAAGTGACCGACTACGCCCGCCCCGAGGAGAACACTCTCGGTGTAATCGTCGGCAAGAGCAACCGGGTCGGCGTGCCCGCCGGGTCGACCGCGGGGCGAGCCATGCGCCAGGCGAGTGCTCGCGGGGCAAGCCTCGGCACCGGCTACCTCGGCGTTGGCGCGAGCCTCCTCGCGGCACTGCAGGCCATCTACGGCATCGCCAGGTTCGTGAGCCATGCGGGCGACTATCCCAACATCCTTCCGGCGGCACTTGCCTGGGCGGTCTACGCGCTCACGCTCATCGGGGTGGCCACGACCATCGCCACGCGAGGCGAACAGATGCCCGACTGGCTGTTCTGCACATTCCTGATCGGCCTCGCCGGCGTCGTGGCATTCGACCTCATCGCCGTCTGGTCACTGCACGACATCGGGCACTACGCCACGGCGGCGGCATCCGCCGGTTTCGGACTTCTCGCCGCCCTCACCCTGCGTCGCAGCCGCGAGTTGCTCGCTGTCGCGTCCATTCTGGGTATGACCCTACTGGTGGCCGTGCTGTTGACCACGAAACTGACCCCCGGCAACATCCCCACCCAGATCCTGCTCATTGCGACGGCCGTGATGCCGGTGGTGTTCGGCGTCTACGTCGTGCGACGGTTCCGCCGGATCGTGCAACTCGAGCTCGACCGCGTGCTCGTGCAGAGCACGGTTTCCGCGCCGCGTTTCGCCGTCGGAATGCTCGCTTCCGAGGAGCTGGCACGGCTCGACCTGGCCGCCGAGGAGCTCCTCGAGTCCGTTGCGACGGGACGCACGAAACTGCCCCTCTCCCCCAAGACGGCGTCGACGGCAGCATCCCTCGCCACCGAGTTGCGCCTGCACCTCATCGAGGGCCGTCGCGAGACCTGGCTGTACCACGCGATCACGGAATCCGAGCAGCTGGGTAAGTCCGTCACGCTTGCCGATCGCGGAAGTCTCGCGGGCCTGCTCTCTCCGCAACAGCGAGACGGGCTGCTCGCGGCAGTCTGGTTGCTCGTGAGCGACCAGAGCAAGACCACCCCGACCGCCCAACTCACCATCGGTCCGGTCACGGCGATTCCGGAGCCCGGGTCGAAGACGATCACCGTGCCCCTGGTCATCACGACCACCGCCGTGCCGCGCAGCCGGGTAGATCCCGCCACCTGGGATGCGATCGGTAAAGTTGGTCGATTCCTCGACTCCACCCAGAACTCGAGCCTGCGTGTCGAGATCGAGTGCATCGTCACGAACCCCGCCGACCAATAGCATCGCATAAGACGCGTCCACAGAATGGAAAGCCCCCGTGCCAGACAGCCCCGTCCCACAGACTGACGATCGTATCCGCCTCGCACTCGTCGACGACCACAAGATGCTGCTCGGTGCGCTCACCGAGTGGATCCGGAATGCCGCATCGGACATCAACATGGTCGCAGCCGTGTCCACCTGGCCGGACCTGCTGACGCATCGCGAGTTTCCGGTCGACGTCGTGTTGCTCGACCTCGATCTCAAAGACAACATCCCGATCTCGCTCAAGATCTCGACACTCAAGACCACCGGTGTGAAGACGGTGCTCATGAGCACCTATTCCGAGCCGAACGTCGTGCGCGAGGCTCTCGCGGCCGGAGCCCTCGGCTACCTCGTGAAGAGTGAGGATGCCGAGATGATCGCCGAGGCCATCCGGGCTGCCGCGAAAGGCGACTCGTTCGTCTCCGCCGAACTCGACCTCGCCCTCAACGCCGGTGATGTCGGTGGCGCCCCGAAGCTGAGCGCCCAGGAGCGCCGGGTAATGGCCCTGTATGGCGGTGGCGAACCGGTGAAGGCCGTCGCCTTCCAGCTCGGCATCTCCGAAGAGACCGCTAAGAGCTATCTCAAGCGCATCCGCGAGAAGTACCGTGTTGCCGGAATCGACGTGGGCACCAAAGTGGCGCTTCGTAGGCGAGCGATCCAGGACGGCATCCTCATTTCCACGGACGCACCTAACAGCTTCTAGCGCTCCTAGCAGCTCCTAACAGCTTCTAGCGGTCCGGAACAGCTTCTAGCGCGGTACGCGGTCGCCCTACTCGGCACCGAGCGGCACCGCGGGGCGCTCTCGCCGGCTCGCGAGAGAGCCGCCCCGGCTGCGCTGCAGCAGCACGCTCCAGGTCACGAGCGCCAGCCCCGGCACGCACAGCATGAGGCCGACCCACACCGGCGAGACGTAGCCGAGCCCGGCGGCGACCGTGAGCCCGCCGAGGTAGGCGCCGAGGCTGTTGCCGATGTTGAGAGCCGAGTGATTGGCTGCCGCGGCCAGCGTCTGGCTGTCGCCGGCGACATCCATCAGTCTGGTCTGAATCGCCGGGGAGATGCCGGCAGCAGCCACCCCGACGAGGAACACGAAGATGAACAGCCCGGGTACCGTCTGTGCCGTCAGGGCAAGTCCGGCCAGCGACACAACGAAGAGTGCGAAGAAAACGTAGATCGACCGCACGACATTCGCGTCGGCCGCGCGGCCACCGATGAGGTTGCCGATGGTCATTCCCAGTCCGACGACCATGAGCACAATCGGCACGAAGATCGCTGGCAGCCCCGCTACGTCGGTGGAGATCGGCGAGATGAAGGTGTAGACGCAGAAGAATCCGCCGAAGCCGATCGCGCCGGTGAGGAGGGTGAGCCAGACCTGCGAGCGCCCGAAGGCCTCGAGTTCACGCTTCATCGTCGCCGTGGCATCCCCCGGTTGATTCGGTAGCAGCAGGGCCAGCGCCACGAAGGTGAGGCCGAAGATGACCGCGACGGCAAGGTAGGCCACGCGCCAGCCGGCGTGCTGCCCGAGGAAAGTGATGGCCGGCACACCGATCACATTGGCAATCGTGAGTCCCGACAGCACATAAGCGACACCGGCGCCGCGTTTGCCCGGCCCCATCAGGGACGCGGCCACAAGGGAGGCGATGCCGAAGTATGCGCCGTGCGGAAGTCCTGCGAGAAACCGTGCCGCGAGCACGAGGCCGAAGGTGGGGAGCACCGCGGAGAGCACCGTACCGACGGTGAATGCAGCGGCCAGCACGAGCAGTAGCTTCTTACGCGGGAACCGGGCGGCGAACGCGGCAATGGTGGGAGCGCCGACCACTACGCCGAGGGCGTAGGCCGAGGCGAGCCAGCCAGCCTGGGCATTCGCTACCTCCGGCGACCTGGCGTAGAGCTCCGGAAGAAGATCGTGTGCGATGTTGGGAAGCAAGCCAAGCACGACGAACTCGGTGGATCCGATTCCGAATCCCCCGAGAGCCAGGGCGAGCAGAGCGAGGCGGGTGCGGGCGGGAGAAAGGGCATTCACTGGATGACGCGACCGTTCGAGATCTGAGGGAGTGCGAAGACTCACCGTCGAGCATCGTGGGGCGCATCGATGACAGGCCCGGGTTCTACTGTAGGACGCCGATGCACCGCACCGGTGCCCGGGGGACGGCTGACCTTCGGTCCTGCGTCTCAGCCCTGCGCATCAATCGCCCGCTCGAGGCGCTCGACCTTGCCAGTGAGCTCCCCCGAATAGCCGGGACGGATGTCGGCCTTGAGCACAAGCGACACCCGCGTACCGAAAGCGCCAACAGCTTCTGTCGCGCGCTTCACCACGTCAAATACCTCGTCCCAGTCCCCCTCGATGGTGGTGAACATGGAGTCGGTGTGGTTCGGAAGGCCGGACTCGCGCACGATGCGTACGGCGGCCGCGACGGCATTGTGCACCGAATCATCCGCGTCGGGTGCTCCGCTGGGGGCAACTGAGAATGCTACGAGCATGGGATCTCCTCGGATCGACGTCGACAGTCCTCACAGGGTCGATTCGCCTGTGTCCAGCCTGTCACGTTCTTCGGGCCCATCACGATTGTCACCGAAGGGCCAGACCGCGGGAAGCCAGACTTCGTCCCCCCGATCCTCGGTCGGGCGTGCCGATCCGGCGGTGCGGGAGACTCGCCTCAGCGTGACCACGCTCCAACCGAGCAGCACGAAGTAGAGCAGGTTTCGCGCAGACAGAACGATGAGCATGGCCGGGTTGAGCCCGAGGACGTAGCCGTAGAGGTACGGGTAGATGAGCTGGGTGAGGGTAGCGAGCACCAGAACCAGGATCGCGGGTGTGCGAAACGAACGACCTCGCCCGACCGCATTGGTTGCCAGCCCGAGGATCACCGGCACGGCGAGCCAGGTGATGTACTGCGGAGATCCGACCTTGTTGAACGCGATGAGGGCCACGACATAGGCGAGCGAAAGCGAGGGCACGAGATCGGCGACGGCGACCCGCCTGCTCAGGGCAAGGAGGGCGAGCACGGTGATGGCAAAAACAACCAGCGTCATCAGCGGGTTCATCAGCACGCTGGCCATCTCGACTCCCGGGCCACGCACCTGCCAGGTGAGGATGCCCTGGTCGTAATAGACAAATGTGTTCGCCGCTCCCGCAAACTCCTGCCAGAGCCAGATGGTGCTCACCGGCGCTTCGACCTGCAGCCCCCGCACGGACTGCTGCGTCACGAAACTGAAGACATTCGCACCGGCGCCGAATGACAGCGCCACCGCGATGATCCCGAGGCTCGTGACGACCGCCGCGACCACGACCCTCGCTCGCGCTCGAATCGAGATGAGGATTGCCGCGAGTAACGCGGCAGGCCAGACCTTGATCCAGGTGGCAATGGTAAGGATCACTGCCGCGGCACGCGGACGGGTCGCCACGAGCAGCACCCCGACGATCGCCAGCGGGACCGTGATGGCGTCGATGCGCCCGACCGCGATCGGGCCGAGGAGAACGAGGAACGCCACCCACCACCACCCGACCGAAAAGTTGCGACGGGTGCGCCCCCAGCCGGTGAGCACACCGAATGCAACGATGTCCAGCACCAACACCAGACTCAGCCAGATGTTGGGGAAGAGTTCGGAGCCGAAGACGCGAGAGATGAGCATCGGTACGAGCGCGACGATCGGATACACCCACGAGCTGTCGATACCCACCCAGTAGTTGGACTCGAGCGCCTGGTCTGTCCAAAACTTATAGACGATCGTCACGTCGCCCAACGGCAGGCCGGGACCGTAGAGGTTCAGCGCCCCGAGCAGCAGGTGGGCGAGGATGAACGCCGCCCATAGCAGGATTGGACTGCTCAGGATCGGGCTGCTCAGAATCGGGCGGTGCACCGCCGACAGGGTCATGATGGCAAGGGTATCCGGTAACAATTCGTAGTCGGCGCAAACCCGCACCTCTCCAGTACGCAATGATCGGGGAATGATCCGAAATCATCTTGCCCGAATCGCCGCCGCCGCTGGAGCCATTCTCGTGGTCGCAGCGCTCGCGGCCTGCGCCTCGACATCGCCCCCGCCATCCGCGTCGTCCGCGTCGAGCGGATTGCCCGGCTTCGTCACGGCTGGCAAGCTCACCATCGGCACAGGACAGCCCGCGTACTTCCCCTGGGTCATCGACGACACACCACAGTCGGGCAAAGGCTTCGAGTCCGCGGTCGCCTATGCGGTCGCCGACAAGCTCGGCTTTGCGAAGAAGGATGTCGTGTGGGTACGGTCCACCTTCGACCAGGCCATTGCGCCCGGCGACAAGGACTTCGACTTCAACCTGCAGCAGTTCTCGATCACCGATGAGCGCAAGGCCACCGTCGACTTCTCCCCGTCCTACTACGAGACCACCCAGGCCGTGATCACGATCAAGGGTTCGAAGGCCGAGAACGCCAAGTCGATCTCCGACCTCAGGGGCATCCTCATCGGAGCCCAGACCGGCACGACGAGCTTCGACGCCATCGAGAAGCAGATCAAGCCCACCGCCGGCGCCCAGGCCTTCAACTCCAACGACGACGCGAAGCTCGCACTGAAGAGCGGCACGATCGACGCGCTCGTCGTTGACCTGCCGACCGCGTTCTATCTCACCGGCGCGGAGCTCGATGGCGGCAAGATCATCGGGCAACTGCCCAAGAAGTCGGGCACCGGCGATCAGTTCGGACTCGTGCTCGCCAAGGGCAGTCCCCTCACGAAGAAGGTCGCCGCTGCCGTGGATGCCCTCCGCGCCGACGGCACGCTCGACAGGCTGGCGACCACCTGGCTCGCCAGTTCGGCGGATGCCCCTGTGCTCAAGTAGTTTGCAGGCATGACGACTGCCCTGCACCAACCGAGCGTGGTCGAACTCGACCGCCGTGGCTTCCGGCGACGCCAGACCTCACGATCGGTGCTGATCGCGGTTCTCAGCACCCTCGTGTTCGCCGCGGTGGCATGGTTCGCCATCGTCAACACCCCCGGCTGGCAGCGTGTGCAGCACTCGTTCTTCGACCCAGCGGTGCTTGCGAAGGCGTGGCCGCGGGTGATCGCAGGCCTCTGGCTCAATATCCGAGTGCTGTTCTTCGCGGCCCTCGGGGTGCTCGTGCTCAGCATCATCCTCGCGACCCTTCGCACGCTGCGCGGCCCGGTCTTCTTCCCCGTGCGCGCCCTCGTGGCTGGCTACACCGACCTGTTCCGCGGGTTGCCCCTCATCATCGTGCTGTACCTCGTCGGTTTCGGCATTCCGGGGTTGCGGCTCGATATTCCTCGCTTCCCGGCGGAGTTCTGGGGCACGATCGCGCTCATCCTCACCTATTCGGCCTACGTCTCAGAGGTGTTCCGGGCCGGGATCGAGTCGGTGCATCCCTCCCAGCGACTCGCGGCCCGGTCGCTCGGGCTCAGCCACGGCCAGACTATGCGCCTGGTGATCCTGCCGCAGGCGATCCGCAAGGTGACGCCGGCGCTCATGAACGATTTCGTTGCGATGCAGAAAGATGTCGGGCTCATCTCGGTGCTCGGCGCGATCGACGCTGTGCGCGCGGCGCAGATCGAGACCGCTTCCTCATTCAACTTCACCCCCTACGTGCTGGCGGGGTTGCTTTTCGTGCTGCTCGCCCTGCCGATGATTCGCCTCACCGACTGGTATACGGCGCGCATGCGGGCGAGGGAACAGGCCGGATCGATCGTATGAGCGAGATGGCTGGCCCGGGTAAGCCAGGCGAGGAGGTGCTGCGCCTCGACAACGTGTGGAAGGCCTTCGGGGACACCGAGGTGTTGCGCGGGGTCGATCTCACGGTGGCGAGCCACCAGGTAGTGGCGCTGATCGGTGCGAGCGGATCGGGAAAGTCCACCCTGCTGCGCACGATCAACCTTCTGGAGCGAGTCGATGACGGCCAGGTTTTCCTTCGCGGCATCGACATCAGCCGTCCCCAGACCCGCCCTGACGTCATACGCGCCCGCATCGGGATGGTCTTCCAGCAGTTCAACCTCTTCCCCCATCTCACCGTGCTCGACAACGTAACCCTCGCGAGCCGCAAGGTACTCGGGGTCGCACGGTCGGCCGCTGAGCAGAAGGCACGACAACTGCTCGACCAGGTCGGTCTCGCCGATCGTGCGGACGCGTATCCGGACCGCCTCTCGGGCGGCCAGCAGCAGCGCGTCGCCATCGTGCGCGCCATCGCGACCGACCCCGAACTCCTGCTGCTTGACGAGATAACGAGTGCCCTCGATCCGGAGCTCATCGGTGAGGTACTCGAGTTGGTGCGCACCCTCGCCGCCGGCGGCACCACCATCGTGATGGCGACACACGAAATGGCTTTCGCCCGCGATGTTGCGAACCATGTCGTCTTCCTCGATGCCGGCGTCATTGCCGAGCAGGGACCCCCGGCCCAGCTGTTCGGCGCGCCAGAGGAACCCCGCACACGCGACTTCCTCTCCCGCTTTACCGGACTCGCGGGCTAGTTTCGCTTCGCGAAGACGAGTGCGGGGGCAATGGCACGGCGAGGTGATTAAGCCAGCAGCTCGGCGATCACGGCTGGCACTGCGTCGATGAGGTCGAGAATCGTGAGCGGACCGCCCGCACTGGCTCGCGACGCCGCCAGCCCGTGGATTACCGAAGCCGTGGCCCCGAGTTGGGCGAGCAGCGAGGGGTCGGCGGCGACGGCTCGCGCGTGGGTGGCGACGAGGGCTCCGAGGATGCCGCCGAGGGCATCCCCCGCTCCGGCCGTCGCGAGCCAGGACGGTGCGGAGGACGCCACCAGTCGGGTGCCGTCGGGAGCGGCGACGTGGGTGCGGTGTCCCTTCAGCAGCACGGTCACCCCGAGTTTCTGCGCGGCGCGGCGTGCAGCGTCAGCGGGGTCTCGGGCGAGATCATCCGCCGATCCGCCGAGCATCCGCGAGAGCTCGCGGAAGTGCGGGGTGATGATCACCGGCCCGGTCGCGCGATCGAGGAGGTCGAGGGCCCCCGCATCCACCACGATCGGCAGCCCGGACTCGAGTGCCGCCCCGAGCCGGTCGGCAGTGGCCGCGTCCCGCAGAGCGGCATCCATTCCGGAGCCGACCAGCCAGGCCTGCACGCGACCGGCGGCCGTCACCGCCTCGGGGCGGCGCTGCAGCACGAAGGTCGTGGCCCGTTCATCACCGAGGTAGCGAACCATGCCGACACCGGTGTGGAGCGCGGCATCCACTCCGAGCACGGCGGCTCCGGGATACGCGGCCGATCCGGTGATGACGCCGAGCACTCCCCGGGAGTACTTATCGTCATCGGGTACCGGCACTTCGATGAGGCGGGCAGCCTCGCGCGGGGTCCACTGCGTAAATGTGCTCATGGGTCTCACGATAGTTTGGAAGACGTGATCGATACCACGCGAGCCCTGAGCATCCCCGACCGAGTGGTCGTCTTCGACTATGGCGAAGTCATCTCCCTGGCACCGAGCGAGGCATCGCGAAGCGCGCTCGAGCAGCTCGCCGGCGTGGATCCTGAGCGCTTCCGGGCCTCGTACGACTCGCACCGCGACAGCCTCGACCGCGGCACCACCAGCATCCGCGACTACTGGATGCTCGTGGCCTCCGACACCGGCGCCGAATGGTCGGAGGCGCGCATCCACGAGCTCTGGGTCGCCGACTTCACCGGATGGATCAGCATCGATCCTGATGTGTTCGAGGTCATCGCCGACCTGCATGCGGGAGGCACCCGTATCGCCCTGCTCTCGAACGCGGGCTTCGACTTCGCGAGCCCCTTCCGCTTTTCCCCCGTCGCCCGATTCTTCGAGCGGATGTTCGTGAGCGCCGAGATGCTGAAGCTCAAGCCGGAGGCTGACATCTACCTCGAGGTGGCCAGGGAACTCGGAATAACCTGCGCCGAAATGGTCTTTATCGACAACAGGCAGGTCAACGTCGACGGCGCAGTGTCCCTCGGCATCACCGGCCATCACTTCGTCGGAGCCGCAGGCCTGCGCCGCTTCCTCCACACCATCGCAGACAGGTGACCATGTCGACCTCCGCTCTCTTCACGCCGTATTCCGTTCGTTCCGTCACGATGCGCAATCGACTCTGGGTGGCACCGATGTGCGAATACTCGGTGGAGAAGCACGACGGGGTGCCGACCGACTGGCACCTCGTGCACCTCGGCGGATTCGCCAGGGGCGGCGCGGGACTCGTCATCACCGAAGCGACCGCCGTGAGCGCCGAGGGCCGCATCTCCCCCGAAGACACGGGCATCTATACCGACGAGCAGCGTGATGCCTGGGCTCGTATCGTCGGGTTCCTCCACTCGCAGGGTGCCGTTGCCGGCATCCAGCTCGCCCATGCCGGGCGCAAGGCCTCCACCTGGCGACCCTGGGCTCCCGAGCGGGGAAGTGTGCCGGAGGCCGGGGGCGGTTGGCCCGCCGTCGCCCCCTCGGCAGTGGCCTTCACGGGCTATGACGTTCCCATAGCTCTCGATCGGGCCGGCATCGACGGGGTCGTCGCCGACTTTGCGGCAGCCACTCGTCGTTCCCTCGATGCCGGATTCGACGTGCTGGAGCTCCACGCCGCACACGGCTACCTGCTCCACCAGTTCCTCTCGCCGCTGTCGAACCTGCGCACCGACGACTACGGCGGCAGTCTCGAGAATCGGGCTCGCCTTCTGCTCGAGGTGATCGCCGCAGTTCGAGCCGAAGCCGGCGATGACGCGCCGCTCTTCGTGCGATTCTCGGCCACCGACTGGGCCGAGGGCGGCTGGGACCAGGAGCAGACCGCGACGGTCGCCGACTGGGCTCGCGACGCCGGGGCCGACTTTTTCGACATCTCGACCGGCGGTCTGGTCTCCGGCACGAAGATCCCACTGGCACCGGGTTACCAGGTGCCCTTCGCAGACTTCGTGAAGCACGCGTCGTCTGTCGAGGTGAGCGCCGTCGGCCTGATCACCGAGGCCAGGCAGGCCGAGGAGATCGTGTCCTCGGGCAAAGCGGATGCTGTGATGCTGGCCCGCGCGATCATGCGCGATCCGCACTTCCCGCTTCGCGCCGCCCATGAACTCGGTGTCGAGCTGGACTACTGGCCGGCCCAGTACCTCCGGGCGAAATGGCCGGCCTGAGGCCGCCGACGGAGGGACGGGTCAGCTGCGGCGGGTCGCATCCTGGACTTCGCCCACGAGCTCTTCGATGATGTCCTCGAGGAACAGCACGCCGCGGGTCTCACCCGAGTCGTCGAAAACGCGTGCGAGATGCACTCCGGATCGTCTCATGGCCGCGAGGGCGTCTTCGAGGTCCATTCCGCGGGAGATCGAAATGAGCTGGCGGATACGCTTTGGCGGCACCGGCTCATCGAATTCGCCGACCTCGTCCAGGTCGAGCACGTCCTTGAGGTGCAGGTAGCCGGTGGGCTCGCCCTCGTCGTTCACGAGCACGTAACGGGAGAATCCCTCCTGGGCGACGGCCCGCTCGACATCGGCCGGGGTCGCAGCCTCGGGGAGGCTCACGAGATCGGGCATGCCGACCGCGATGTCTTTTACCTTCTTGGCGCTGAACTCGAAGGCCGCGTTGAGCGCTCCGATGGAGTCGGTGAGCACCCCCTCCCTGGTGGACTGCGCCACGATGTTGGCGACCTCGTCCACCGTGAACGCGCTGTTGGCCTCGTTCTTGGGCTCTACCCGGAAGAGGCGGAGCACACCGTTCGCCGTCGCATTGAGCGCGTAGATGATCGGGCGGAAGACCATCGAGATGAAGACAAGTGGGGGTGCGAGAATGAGCGCGGCACGATCCGGCACCGAGAACGACAGGTTTTTCGGCACCATCTCGCCGATCACCACGTGCAGGAATGAGACGATGACCAGCGCGATGATGAACGCGATCGTGCCAGCCACATCCTCGGGCAACTGGGTGAGAGCGAGCGGATACTCCAGCAGGTGATGGATCGCCGGCTCGGACACATTGAGGATGAGCAGCGAACACACGGTGATGCCGAGCTGGCTGGTCGCGAGCATCATCGTGGCGTGTTCCATCGCGTAGAGCGTCGACTTCGCCGCGCGACTTCCTGCCTCGGCCCGCGGTTCGATTTGCGACCGGCGTGCCGAGATCACGGCGAACTCCGCACCGACGAAGAAGCCGTTGATCAGCAGGAGGATCACCAGCCAGGCGATACCCCAGGTGTCGCTCACGAGGACACTCCGCCCGTGATCGTCGAGGGGGCCGTCGTGGGCGTGTAACGCACGCGATCGATACGTCGGCCGTCGAGCCGTTCGACCCGGAACTCGCCGCCCTCCACCGCCACGGTGTCGCCGACGAGGGGAAGACGCCCGAGTTCGCTCATCATGAAGCCGCCGACGGTTTCGTAGGGTCCCTCGTCCGGGATCACGACATCCGCCCGCTCGAGCAGTTCGTCCGGGCGCAGCATCCCCGGGAAGGTCAGCCAGTCCCGGGAGCGTACGACGCCCGCGAGAGTGCGGTCGTGCTCGTCGGCGACTTCGCCGACCAGCTCTTCCACGAGGTCTTCAAGGGTGACGACACCGGCCGTGCCGCCGTATTCGTCCACGACGACAGCCATCTGGTAGCCCCGTCCGCGCAATTCTCCGAGCAGCACGTCGAGCTTCATCGTCTCCGGCACTCGCAAGGCCTCGGACTGCAGGGCTGAGACTGGCACATCCGCCCGCTTCACGCGCGGCACGGCGACCGCCTGCTTCACGTGCACGAGGCCGACGACGTCATCCATCGAATCGTCGATCACGGGGAACCGCGAGAATCCGGTGCGCTGGGCGAGGGTGATCACGGTGTGCGCCGAGTCGGTGCGGTCGACGCTCGACACACGGGGCCGCGGCGTCATCACGTCGGCGGCGATGTGCTCGCTGAAGACCAGGGTTCGGGCCAACAGTGCGGCGGTATCGCGGTCGAGACTCCCCTCGGTGGCCGATCGACGCACGAGGGAGCGCAGTTCTTCCGCGGTGCGCGCCGAGGAGAGTTCCTCCTTCGGCTCGATTCCCACGGAGCGAAGGATCACGTTGGCGGTGTTGTTGAGCAGCGTCACGAAGGGGCGGAACACCGCGGTGAATCCCACCTGGAAGGGGATCACGAGTTTGGCCGTCGGCAGCGGAAGCGCGAGTGCGAAGTTCTTCGGTACCAGCTCGCCGACGATCATCGAGAGCAGGGTCGCCAGGATGATGGCCAGCACCGAGGCGATGACAGTTGTCACCGCGGTCGTGAACCCCAGCCCGGCGAGCGGCCCTGCCAGGAGCCCCCCGATGGCCGGTTCCATCGTGGAGCCGGTGAGCAGAGTCGTGAGGGTGATGCCCAGCTGGGCGCTCGAGAGATGGGTCGAGGTGATCTTGAGAGCGCCGATGGTGAGGCCGAGACGCTTCTCGCCGCGGGCCGCCCGGGACTCGAGGTCCGACCGGTTGAGGTTGACCAGGGAGAATTCGGAGGCAACGAAGAATCCGGTTCCGACGGTGAGCAGGAGACCTACACCGAACATGACCAGCTCATACACAGGCATCACCGCGGGCGGCGAGAGGGGCAGGGCGCCATGAAGGGGGGTCGTCCATTATTCACACAAGTCTACGTGACCATGCCCGCCAGCCGTGTGCCTACCAGCTGACCGGGAGCGCCTTGCCCTCCTCGTAACCGGCCGCGGACTGGATGCCAACCAGTGCCCGCTTGTGGAACTCGGAGAGGTTGGCCGCGCCGGCATAGGTAAGCGACGAGCGCACACCGGAGGTGATCATGTCGAGCAGGTCTTCGACCGAGGGGCGCAGGGGGTCGAGGTAGATCTTAGATGAGGAGATTCCCTCGGCGAACAGGGTCTTGCGGGCGAGCTCGTAGGGGTCAAGCCGGTCGAAGCGGTCGTGAACCGCCTTGGTGGAGGCCATACCCCAGCTCTCCTTGTAGAGCCGGCCCGAAGCATCCGTCTCCAGGGCGCCGGGTGCCTCGATCGTGCCAGCGAACCATGATCCGATCATGACGGATGACGCCCCCGCGGCGAGCGCGAGCGCCACGTCTCTCGGGTACCGCACGCCGCCGTCCGCCCAGACCTGCGCACCGAGTTCGCGGGCAGCCTCGGCAGTCTCGAGCACGGCTGAGAATTGCGGGCGACCGACGGCGGTCATCATGCGGGTGGTGCACATGGCGCCGGGGCCGACGCCGACCTTGACGATGTGCGCTCCCGCGGCCACGAGGTCCTTCACCGCGGCGGTCGTCACGACATTGCCGGCCACAATGGGCACGGTGAGCCCAAGCGCCCTCACAGCGCGGATGGCGCGCAGCATGCCCTCCTGGTGACCGTGGGCGGTATCGAGCACGAGCACATCGACTCCCGCCGCGGCGAGCGCGGCGGCCTTGCCCGCGACATCCCCGGTGATTCCGAGCGCCGCAGCGACCCGCAGCCTGCCGTTCGCATCGAGGGCCGGCTGGTAGAGCGTGGAGCGCAAAGCACTCGTGCGGCTGAGCGTGCCCACGACGGCTCCGTGGTGCAGAACCGGCGCGAATTCCAGGTTTTC
>Ga0209100_1000589_pt1 | contig 30311 bp, 23 predicted proteins | sample lystaG_FD_185480 | JGI IMG/M metagenome (GOLD analysis project Ga0209100, IMG submission 185480) | Glacier valley bacterial and archeal communities from Borup Fiord, Nunavut, Canada, to study Microbial Dark Matter (Phase II) -... | ecosystem: Environmental > Aquatic > Freshwater > Ice > Glacier ... | reverse complement strand
CCTTGTGCTATGGCAAGAGTCGCATTCGCTTCATCGAGAGCTGCCTTCGCATCTGATATAGAACGTTCCTGCATGCTGTAATCATAGACCGGTTTCTGAAGGTCATCCGCGATCTTCTGGTCAAGAAGTGCTTTAAGTTCTTTCTGTGCCGCTATGAGTTCTTCTTTTTCTTCTTCGGTCACAGGCGCATAAGTCGCGATGACAGTGCCTTCGACTACATCTTCAAATACCCCTAAAAAGACCTGATCAATCTTGCGGGCACCGGTAGCAACCACCTTAGCCTGGTTAATCGCCTCAATGGTTCCGGTACCTTTGATAGCCGTTGTCATCGACCCGCTCGTAGAATAGACAACCGTAACCTGCGGAAGTGAATAGTTCATAATTGTGTTTGAGAAAAAGGTCAGGAGAGCCATTACAACAAGAAACGCAATGCCCGCCTTGATAACCCATTTTCTGTTTGGAATTGCTTTGATCTCTTTCATATCTATCCTCCTGGTTTCGGTTGATCTGATTCATAATCTCTATGAGTAAGACGATTCGTCTTGATTTACTATATAACAATTCAATCTACTTAATGCCTGACCTTGATATTCCTTCTATCAAATATTTTTCCCCATTAAGGAAAATGAGCAGCGGCGGAATCATAAAAATGAACGAAGCGGCAAAAGCGATGCCAACCTCCCCGCTGTTGATCTCTGAAAGGAATACGGAAAGCGGCTGTTTGTCGGGATCCGTAAGGAGAATGAGCGGCTGCTCTACCATGTTCCAGTAGTCGATAAAAAGTAGAATTCCCATCGCATACAGCGCACTTCTGCACATCGGCATACATATTTTGGTAAAAATCTGCCACTCGCCGGCACCGTCGAGCTTCGCGGCTTCAATATAAGACGAAGGAATCTGACGCATGTATTTACTTAAAAGAAACACGCTGAATGTAGAGAAAATACCCGGAAGGATAATCGCCTGAGGTGTGTTGATCATCCCGAGCCATTCTGCAATAAGGTAGTTGGGAACCAGTGTCACCTGAAAAGGCATCAGCATGAGTATGATATAGGAAAAGAAAAGAACTTCTCTTCTCTTTCTGCGGTAACGGGCAAAACTATATGCCGCAAAAGATCCTACCACCATCTGGAAAGCAACAATCGGAACAACAAGGAAAATTGAATTCCAGAACTTAAGAAGATAGGTCGGGCTTTTAAATAATACTGTTGCATACTGTTCAAAGCTCGCCATATCAGGGATCAGCTTCAAATGAGCCTCCGTGGCCAGATATGTCTTCGTATCCGAGATGCCGCCGGAAAGGCTGCTGAAAACGGCACTGTAATTCGTGACGATTTCTTTAGTGGACATGAACGAATTGAGGATCGTCAGAACGATCGGCATCAGTGATACAATCGCAAAAACGACCGCGATCAGAAAGAAAATCGTCATCGAAATCTGGTATGTAATCCTTATACGGGTCATGGTTCGAAACGGATTTATCTTGACGGGCGGCGCAGAGGGCTCATGTGCGTCCTCTATCCCGACTGCTTCTTCAATTTCAATTGCTTCCTCTATATCGTTTGTTTCTTCTTTCTCGTTTGTTTCTTCTATTTCAAATGTTTCGTTCATTTCGATTGTATCAGCGGCATCTAATTCCCCGCCTGTATTGGATGCGCCGGCTGTATTTGATGCGCCGCCTGTATTGGATGTGTCGGACGTATTGGATATGCCGGACGTAGCTTCTGTATCAGCTGCAGCGGCCGTGTCAGATGTGTCGACCGCAGGAGTATCGGAATCAAGTGCCTGAGGGAATGATTTGAACGGCCAATTATCCATACTATTCTTCCACATCCCTTCCAAGTCGATTTTCCGCAATGAAAAGCACGCCGACAATGATGATCATGCCAATACACATGATGATAGCAGCAGACGAAAGTTTCTGATAATCCAGCGTCTTGAAAGCATTATTCATAAAATGCTGGAGAAGATACAGGGCGTTGACCGGGTGCGAACCTGTCAGCAGGTACACTTCGCGAAAGATCTTGAATGAGTTGATCAGAGACATGATGCCGACAAAAAAGAGTGTCGGATACAAATAGGCAAGACTGACATAAAAAAATCTTTTAACGCTGCCTGCTCCGTCGATCTTCGCTGAGTCCAGCAGTTCGACAGGCACATTATTAAGAGCGCTCAGAAAAAGAACCATGTTGTATCCCAAATTCTTCCAGAGGAACAAAAGCAGGATAACAAGCCGGCTCCAGTCAGATTTCATCCAGTCAATCTTATCGAGGCCAAACCCGCCCAGAAACGAGTTAACCGTTCCGTTGAAGCTGAAAAAGACCTGCCAGATCAGCACAACGGAGGCCACCGGAACCATCATGGGGTTCAGAAAAACACTGCGAAACCAGCTTCTTCCCGGAATTTGCGTGTTCAAAAGAAGCGCCAGAAGAAGGGCAAGTACAACAGCAAGAGGTACCGCCAGCGCTGAGAACAGAAATGTGTTCTTCATCGCAAGAATGAATGCATCATTTTCGATTACGCGTGTGTAGTTGTCAAGTCCGACAAACTTATTATTGGTAACGCTTTTAAGAGTAGAATTATAAAGTATTACTAATAGCGGAAGGAAGAAAAAGAGCATGACTCCCGCCAGGCTAGGGGCGAGATAGGCTGTGTGTACCAGCCAATCCCGCCTCTTTCTCTTTCTTTCGCCCTTTTTGTGTAGACTTGATACCTGCGGGACCCTTTGCTCCTGGTTATCCATGAATATGCCCCTCAATCAATTATTCTCTTTCATTTACAAGAGTCTGTACGCGGTCCTGAATGATAACGGCTACGTCTTTGTCGGACTTCTGTCCGTTAAAGTATGCCGGTACCTCTTCCATAATGATACTGACAATCTCCGCATCATAGCTGGCAAGGGTGTTCAGTCCATTGACAAGATCCCTGTAGGACTGCGCCGCCTCTTCTGTCATAGCTGAAACATTGCCGTACATGTCATAGACCACCATTCCTCCGTCAGTCTCGTCCGGATTCATAGCATCTTCGATTTGTGATTCAAATACGGATTTCATCACAGGAATCTGATAATTCTCAGCGACTTTTTTCTGTGCTTCTTCACTGAAGAAAGACTTTACGAAAGACCAGGATGCTTCGGAACTGGGCGACTCAGAAGATATGGCAAGCATTGTATTCATATAGCACATCGGTCCCCTTTTGTCAGAAGACGGGAATCCTGTAACGGATACCGGGCCTCCGGCCAGTGTGATGTACTGATTGTAAGAGGACGGATCGGAGATGTAGCCGGACATAAGGGCAAGTTCCCCGTTCTGCATCATTGTATATTCATCGACGTATTCACCTTCGGCGTTATCGTCATCGGTTCCGTAGGTCTTGGCATAATCCAAAAGCTGATAGAACTCGTCTGTGTCAAAGGATACGGTACCTTCCGTCGTATCGACAAATGCATCCATCGAAGCATAGAGGGAGGAAGTCAGAAGGCTCGTCTGCGTCTGATTGACAATCGGTGACATACCGCTCGGCAGCGAATTGACCATCTCGTTGAATTCATCAACTGTCCAGCCCATTCGATCGCCTATGATGGCGGCCGGACCCACAAAACCCTGAATCATGAAGCTCGTGCCGAGCTGATACAGATGTCCGTCACTCTCGCAGAGCTTGAATATGCTTGGGATGTAGTCATCTTTATTGAAAGATGTGTCGTCTTCCATCAGCGTATACATATCTGTAAGGAGTCCCTTTGCTTCATAGTTGGCAAAAGACTGGTAACTTCCATAGATAATATCCGGTCCGTCACCTGAAAGGATCTCCATATTCATCGTACTGATTATTTTGTTGTAATCTTCTTCCGAGTTAACAGGCTGGTCAGCCATATAGTCGCGAATTTCAACACGGTATTCATCACTTTTCGTATTGAAGTCATATACGGCGGAAAGAACGGTGGCGTCATATGATATACCGATACCTGCGATTGATACGATCTTCTTTCCCGCATTAGGGTTTTTATCTTCACGGCTAAGAAGCGATACGTTGGTCTCCGCTGACATATTTGTATAAATCGTACTCATTATCATGATTTTATCGGATGACAGGACAATAATCCTGTCGCCGCCGTAGGAACCTGTCAGAACATCCGAGTCTTTCCAAAGTAAGAGAGCGGTCTTCTCCCTGGTCTCCATATCGATAGAAAATACGCCGATACTGTCACTGTAGTACATTCCATCGGAACCGACATAGAACCCTGTACCGCCCATGGAGGCAAGGTCAGTCATATCAATCGCTTCTCCAAGCTTTTTACCGGCACTGTCTATCGGATAGAATACGAACTTATATTCATCATCATTCATCTCATAACCGTCAACATACATGACGTCATCGATCAGATACATGGTGCCGTTAATATTCTCTGTTCCTGACGAGATGTCAAAGAGAGGCTTGCCTTTAGCATCAAGAACAGTAATCGTTGCACCCTGTTCTCCATATCCGGAAAAATACATATTGCCTTCTTTATCAATCGCCATTGCATTGGGATAGACATTCGCGTCGAAAGTCAGATTCATCGGCTCGCCAAGCTGTTTGCCGTCCGTATTGAATGAGTATAGAAGAAAGGTTGCTTCATAGGTGACTTCATCGTATCCCTGCGTAAGAAGAACCAGATTGCCGTCTGCGTTACATCCCATATTCATTACATAGGTGTTGGCATCGAAAGTATCGCTTATATCAATCTGTGAAACCAGACTGCCTTCCTTATCATAAAAGAGAATGAAATACTTTGTCGTATTTTCATAATATCCGTCAGTCGGTTCATCAACAGGAAGCATCGTCTCTTCCGTTGTCACTTCATCAGATCCGACGACGGCTTCCGTTGTGTCGGTTGAGTCAGTTACGGCGGATTCTTCTGTGGCTTCTGTTGTATCCGCCGGTTCAGTTGCTTCCGCTGTATCAGAAGCGATTGTCTCGGCCGCAACTGACTCAACAGCAACGCCCCCCGACGATACAGACACTTCTTTGCCGTTTGTAGAATAAAGCATATCGTCCGTATATGTATACACGTTGATCAGCATGGCTATCTTATCCCCGCAGTTAACAGCGGTTACCATGCTGGCCTCTTCACCCTCTGCCGATTTATAATAATCCAGGCCCTCCGCAGAAAAATAGACTGCGTCTTCTGATACCGTCTCGACATCAGCACCCTTGCTGCCGCTTCCGCCGCAGCCGGCCAGGGAAAGACCCATTGCCAGACAAAGCCCAATACTGGTTCCCTGAAGGAGTCTTCTTCTTAGCTGCATGGCATGTGTACCGAAAGTCTTAACAAATTGCTTCATTCTCTTACCTCATTCTTTTTGTTTACATTCATGTTTATCTGCAACTCATGTATATTTCTGAACCGTGGTAATTTGATGTTTTTCTTTGTTTGTTTGGCATAGAATCGGTTATTCCCATCATAGTAAAAGCATGTGACTTTTGGGTGACATATCTAGTGACAATATTGTCACTAAACAAGTCTGCTGTTTGAAATGTACCGGAGAATTATTGACTTACAAATGCCTTTCCGCCTTGTTTTGGCTCAACAACAAACTTTTTTGACAAAACTCTAAATCATTGTGCCCTAATTACAATAATTTGTATATACTATAATTCAAATATTACTATTTCCGAAAATATAGGTAATCCCACAAAAATACCTTGATTCGTTAACAAACCATTTTTTCTTATGGATGTACATTTAACATTCTTTTTGATATCTTAAATGCATCCTCAAAACCGATATAAAGGAGGTGCTGATTATGTCAAAAGCCAATCTCACAATTACAGGCTTTTCAAAGACCTACGGATTAATTCCCTTTGAGGAAGGACAAATCATCTACCTGAAGAAAGAACCTGAGAATTCTTATGATGCAGAGGCTATTGTGGCACATCTGCCTTACATAGGGAATGTCGGGTATGTAGCCAACAATCCCAGGTCCGTTATTCGCGGGACAATGAGTGCAGGACGTCTATATGAACACTTTGATACGGAAGCGGTTGCAAAGGTCATGTTTATAACCGGCAAACAGGTCATCTGCCGGCTGCTGTCTGCAAAGAAGTCCCGAAAATATCTCGAGATGTACGACACCTTCGCAGATGAGCTTCGCGAGCTCGACGTCCAGATGTCACAGGAAGACGGCAGTCCGCTTCTTCTTCATATCTATGAACGTTTCAACACAAAACCAATCGGCATCACCCCGCTCTGGGAGAAATAACGGGACTCACCGTATGCATGGCTCCCGCATATCAAATTGAATCTTCTTATCAGGTAAGATCTGAGGCGCCCGTTAAAAAGGCGCCTCATTTTTATTCAGACAGGTCCGCTGTTCTCTTTAATTACAGTCCCAATTCCACAGAATACCCGGTCAACACGGACAGCAAGGCCTGCGGCTCTTTGAAGCAGACGCCCCGCAAGTTCTCTATACTCCCGGTCAAGCGCGTCAACAGGCACTACGCCGCATCCTATTTCATCGGAAATCAGAATCCACGCCCCTTTTTCCTCGGCCTTTTTTTTCAGCATTTCCGAAAACAGTTCGTATAAGTCCTGAAAAGATCTGCCGGAAGCAAGTTCACGCCGCACCAGGCCGGCGAAATGATTTCCGATATTTAGTTTGTCAAAATCAGATACGCTGCAGGTAAGTCCATCCGCCGCCGATACGTTTCCGGTATCGAAAAGCTGCCTGAATTCGTTTTCCACATAAGAAAGCTTACCGTTAGCGCGTCCGCCAATCACCAGAACTATCATAAAATCCCTCCTGTCACCATTAGTCCTGAAAAAAGCGCAAGGCCTAAAAGTCCTGCCGCCTCAGCTGTCTCCAGGAAAAATCCCGCGAGATCCCCGGTTATTCCTCCGTATACCCGCATGGACATCCTTTTGTATCCCAAAAATGAAAGAAGCACCAGAAGCGATGTCACCAGACCCGGTGCCGGAGACACCAGAATCATCAGAAGACTGACAATTCCGGCAAATACGATCAGAACAGGACCTGTCGCAGGGCCCGACGGGCTGCCGAACGCAACAACAAGTCCGTCTTTTCTGGCTTTGGGAAATCTTGCCACGGAATACCCGCTGTATATCCGTGCGAGCACGGGAGTAAGTGCCAGGATATATACAGCGCGGTCACTTTGGACAGCATACACTTCATACAGGGCGCCGAAGCGAAGCAGCAAAAGGAGAACAGCGCCGATTACTGCAAAGGTTCCCGCATGCGGATCTTTCATAATCTTTAACTTTTCTTCACGCGGCCGGCTCGAAAAAAGAGAATCCGTTGTGTCGCAGAATCCGTCGAGGTGAAGACATCCGGTAACCAGAGGAGATATGGCGGTCGCGATAACAGCAAAAAGTACACCGGTAAATCCGGCCAGGAGCGACAGTCTGTACCACAAAAGAAAGAGGCCGCCCACAACCGCGCCCACAAGCGGGAAGAAGAAATTGGTATACCGCATATTGTCTTTGTTCCATACGACATGCGGCATGGGGATCGCCGAATACATGGCGAAGGTTACCGCAAAAGTCTGAAAAAACAACACAAATTTCCCTCTTTTGGGGTGCTCTTCTGTCATAAAGTATTCCTCCTGATGTCTTTGTGCTGCACGGGAATTCCGCTTACCAGTTCAGTAACTTCAGCTGCCCGGGAAGCCAGCTTATTTTGGAGCGAGGCAAGACCGGTAATATAACGGTTGGTTGCTTCATCATAAGACTGTCCGTCAGAGAAAATAAGATTCCCGACAAGAATCAGCGCCTCACTGGCTCCGGCAAGCGCCAGAAGGTCCGGATACAGACTTTCTGTCTGTGGATTTTCTGAGAACATCTCATTAGCCATAAGGTTTCCAAGGCAGTCAAGAAGTACAACCGGACGCTGCGGGATCTTTTCAATCACAGAAAGGACGGCACGCAGATTCCGCGGACATTCTATTGTTTCGAAGCCATTTCCTCTGCGAAGACGTTGATGACGCGCTATTTTCACAAGCATTTCCGGATCACCGCGGTTTTCAAGTGTTGCCAGATAATAAAGGCCGGTCTCTTCTTTCGCGCCGGTTCGAAGCGAGAGCGAAAGAGCTTCGGCGTAGGAGGACTTACCTGAGGCGCTGCCGCCGAGGATCAGGTAAATCCGGGAATCAGACAGACTTTTCATTATTCAAAACTCCTCAATCCGTGAAAAAAGGTCAATTGTTCACCCTGTTTTCACGGGAAAACAATTGTCTCATATACTGGCGAATGCTCCGGATATGGCGTCACATGTCCGGGCAACATCTTCAGAAGACAGCGAGGCCGACATATAAGTTACCTCAAACGGGGAAAGCGGGAAATATATGCCTTTATTAAGAAGCTGTTTGTGAAATTCCGATGCGAGATGGTGATCCGAATGAATGGCGTCCGCTTCATTTTTGACTGGATTATTGCTGAAAAAACACGACAGCATGGATCCCGAAAGGGGCACCTGAATTTGGATTCCTTTCTTCTGTGCAGCCGAGAGAAGGCTTGCCTGCAGGCTAATTGCCTGGCTGAAGACATGTGTGTAGATTTCCGGTGACTTCTGAAGGATCTTAAGTGTAGCCAGTCCTGAAGCAATGGCAACCGGATTGGCTGAGTGCGTGCCGGACTGCCGGATCTTATCACCCGGCGATGAGAAAGCCATAACCTCTGCGCGTCCCCCGACAGCGGACAGAGGAAGGCCTCCGCCAAGGATTTTGCCGAATATTGTCAGATCGGGCTTGCTTCTGGTCTTCCCCTGTACACCGCCGAAGCTATGACGGAATGCCGTTGTCTGTTCATCAAAAACAAGCAGCGCGCCGTACTTTTCCGTGACACTTCTGAGCTGTTGGAGAAAGCCGTCAACAGGCATCACCAAACCCATATTGGCCGCAATCGGTTCAACAATAACGCAGGCAATTTTAGCGCCTGCATGCGAGAACAGATAGTGCAGTGCCTCAATATTATTGTATTGGAGCACATGTGTGTGAGAAACCGTCTGCGGAAGAATACCCGCACCCTCCGGTATACCTGATGTTAGAAATCCTGAACCGCTTGAAGCGAGAAGCTCATCTACCTGTCCATGATAGCAGCCGGCGAATTTGACAATATCAGTACGCTTGGTAAAAGCCCGTGACATACGAATCGCACTCATAACAGCTCTTTCTTCTGATGTTACGAAACGAATCTTCTCGACAGAAGGATACGCAGCCGTCACGAGCTCGGCCAGTTCAACCTCAGACGGGATATTGCCGCCCAGACTGCTGCCCTTGGCTGCGGCTTCCGTGATTGCTTCGACAACTTCGGGATTCGCATGTCCGAGAATCAGGGAACCATATCCGCACATATAATCAATATACGTACGACCGGCTGTATCTGTGATGTGACTGCCTTCTCCGGACACGATATATAGAGGCGAATTCGATGGGGCATATTCATCGGGCACGGCATTGATGCCGGAAAAACCGCGGCCACGGATATTGATATCCGTGGGCATTACAGCCTCAGCCCGTTGATTTAGCGCTTCGTTTGAAGAATCATTCATGAAGTCTGCCTCTTTTCATATGTTTCCCGAATATCTTTTGCCGCAGGCGGCGGGCACCTTATACTTTTAACCTGATGCCGGAGTCCCTTTTGGCGGGTTCCTTTTGACTATATTATGATGGATCTTCTTTCCTGGGCAACAGCTAGCGTAACGCCGCCGGGAAAAGTTGTACGGACCATCAGCATACGTCCTTTTCCGGAGGCTAAGTAGGCACAGGGGGCACTGATATTGCCGACACTTGTAACCTGCTGTACAAAAGGCGTCTGTATGAAAAGATATTCAATCTTGCGGATGTCCTCCGTATCTACCTGTTCAACAGGAACACCCAATCGTAAAGACAGTGCCAGAATGGCAGGTTCCTTCACTTTGAGAGGAATGGTAGCCAGCTTGTAGATGGCGGTTTCCGGCAGATTCTGTCTGCCAAGTGCCGTCTTGAGCGCCTGATACACGTATTCATCATTTACAAGAGAACGGCAGCTGATCCCAACCACAATATCCTTCGGGCGCAGAATCAAAATATTGGATGGATATGTCCCGTCATCGCGTTTCGGCAGATCTCTTGTTGTCAGAAATACGGCGACCGTATCTTCTTTGGCACACATCTGGTAGCCACGAAGAATTGTCCTTTCGTCCTCGGGATCATAATGGAGAATACGCAGTGAATCACGATCGAGCTCAAGGCTTTCCCATTCAATCTCGTGATCTGTATGTAGTTCAATGCTGGCCCCCTGCATAAGAAGCGCGCTCACTTGTTTGAGCGCTGCAAAATTCTCGATCTGAAGGTTATTCCTACTGGCAACCATCTCAAAGGACATGATCTGACACAGATCCGAAGCCGTCGTAATAACCGCCTGAGCCCCGAGAAAGTCTGCAATATCTGACGCGTAGTCATTGGCGCCTCCGAGGTGTCCGGACAAAAGAGGTATGACGTATTTGCCCTTCTGGTCAATGACAAGAACCGCCGGATCTATCGCTTTGGATTCAATCAGAGGTGCTAAAAGTCTCGTAACAATTCCCGCTGCCATAATAAAGACAAGCACATCATTTTTGGCAAAGGCGGATTTCACTTCCGATATCGGCTGAAGTTTACCTTTGAATGATTCCTGCAGACGCCGGGCCAGTGCCTGTCCTTCCTTGGTAACGGCAAAATACGAATAACTCATAACATATCCCTCCTGTTATATTTTTGCTTATTTGTATTATATCGTTTTTACGGATCTTTTCGGTGTTTTATTCATATTCGTCACAACAAAAAAGCTGTCTTTCCTTTTGCCGGCAAAAAGGACATATTTTTCCACTCGGCTGCTGTGAAAATTTCGATTCCCGACCCTTTCTGCGGTCCTTTCCGAGCATATTCATCAATGACCGGGCTTAAAAAAATTCAACCTAGTCAAAATCAACTGCAGCATTTACAATATGGGCGTAGTGATTTCGATCACTTATGTTCTTCCCACCATAATTCCAACTCGGAAACTCACTCGGTTATATGATAATCGAGTGTGTTTTTCGATTTTAGGGGTTTTTAATCCCCACACTTACACATAATATATCAGACCGACAGAAATCCAATAATTTCCTGAATTGTTCTTCCTCCCACATAGGTTGCCGTGTCATCGATAATAAGAGACGGCACACTCATGATATGGAACTTTTTCTGTATGTCAGGGAATGAGAAGGCGTCTATCATTTCGGCTTCAATGCCGGGATTCAGGAGAGCCATCCTCTGGCTTGCAATAACGGCGTCAGGACAAAAATGGCAGTCCATCGATATACAGACCTTAATATTGCGGGGACCCTGAATAGCCCGCACTTTTGCCGCTGTGTCGGAATCAATCGGCTCGCCGGGTCCGGCCAGATTAAAGATCGACATCGCAAAAGATCTGATCTCCTGGTCATCGGGTACGCCGTGGAATTTAACGCCGCGATATTTTCCTGCTTTGTCAACGAAGGCCGCGACAGGAAATTTGTCTGCATGTATCTTCTGTTCGAGCTCAGGCGACTCGCCCATCATATGAATATCCGCATGAATGTGCGGACTGAGCGACGCGACGGCCCTGACAAAATCAGCAAGCAGGAGGGATTTGCGTTTGGAGGGATCAACAATGGAGACAATTGTCATATCAGATGTAAGATCTTTAAAAATCGTCAGAAGGCGATCCCGTACATCCTTCTGAAAAAAAGCAGAAGGGTCTGCCGGAGCGGCGGGAGCAGCGGGCGCAGCCGGAGCGGCGGGAGCGGCCGGAGCAGCGGGCGCAGCCGGAGCGGCGGTTGTCTCTCCATCGGGACTGACTTCAGCGCGGCTTTCCGACTTACGGAGATTTTTTTTGACTGCTGCCGTTATCCCAAGCCTGTCCTTTTGTTCCGTGACATATTTATCTGCTGATGTTGCTGCAATGGCGCCGTCAGCAACAGCTGTGACAAGCTGGCGCAAAGACTTCGGGCGCAGATCCCCGGCGGCAAATACACCCGGGGTGCTGGTGCACATCTGGTCATCGGTCAGGATATAACCTGCATCGTCCATCTTTACATGTCCTGCAAAAAGGCTCGTGGCAGGCTCGTAACCCGCGAATATAAATACCCCGAAGGTCTGATCCTCCGGCGACACCTGATAGGTATGTTCTTTTTCCGTCCTATTGTTGCGGAAAGTGATCGATTTCATCAGGTCGTCGCCGCTGACCTCAACAACCTCCGTATTGTAAAGTACTTTAATCCCGGGATGGGAGCGCACTTTTTCTGCGAGTGCCTTGGCACAGGAAAAGGCTTTTTTGCGTACAATAACCGTGACGTTTTTGGCGAAGCGCGTGAGAAAAAGCGCCTCATCCGCCGCTGCAAAACCGCCGCCTATGACAAATATATCAAGGCCGGAGAAGAATTCGCCGTCGCAAGTCGAGCAGTAGGATACGCCGTGGCCGGTATATTTGTCTTCTCCGGGAAACCCGGCTTTTCTCGGGAGCGCGCCTGTCGCAAGAAGCACTGCCCTGCATTCGTATTTGACATCTCCGGCATACAGTTTTTTGACACTTCCAGTAAAATCGACCTTGTCTATTTGTGCATCAACACATTCCACGCCGAAATCGCGTGCGTGCGCCTGCATTTCGTGCATCAGTTCCGGTCCGGTCGCGTGCCGGATCCCGGGATAGTTTACCACCTCAGCTGTATTGAGAAGCTGGCCTCCGGCCTGCTTCTTTTCGAGGATAAGTGTCTCGAGTTTTGAACGTCCGGCATATATTGCGGCAGAAAGACCGGCAGCACCGCCGCCGATTATCAGCAAATCATAAATTTTTCCCATAAAAGTACCCCTTTCAGATCAGGTGTCTTCTGCTCAGCTACGGCGTTCGGCATCTGTTATAATGGCCTGCTGTCTGCTGCTCAGATCAGTTATCTCCTGAAAGTATACCTTACTGGCGTTCAGGGTGTCATGAGTTTTTCAAAAGATATTGCTGCAGTCTCTCCCGGCTGACATTGTACATCTTCCAATTGTCCGATCTGTAATTGTCTTCCAAAGGAGCACGATAACTGTCTATTTCGACAAATGCACTTTTCATGTTTTCATTATCTTTGGTCAGCGCAGCCTCTTCTTTATAGAGAATGATCTTCGCATCAGCGGAAAGATTATAAAAAATGTAGTCCATATCAAGGGACTCGAGATCCCCCGACTGGTAGTGTTCAATATTGTACTGTGCAATCCGTGCATCCGGGACAGAATAATTCAGGATAATGAGTGCCGCAGCTCCTGCAAATACCATAAAGCGAAAAAGCGGAAAGGATGAGACAAACTCACGTATCAGAAGAAAAACAAAATACACGGCTATAAGCAGCATGAATGCGGATACAAAGAAGCGGAGCTGCGACAGTCCGAATTCTGCAATGTAAAGTCTCATACGCTGCATTGCCGAAACCAGCTGTACGGAAGAAAGAATCAAAAGGCACGTTGAAAGACACCGGATCACAATGCCCGGTTTTCCCTCTCGCTTAGTCAGACGGATACTGCAAAGCAGAAGCAGAATATTAATGCAGGAGATAAAGGCCAGTTCAAAAAACCCGTTTCTGGCATACTCGGCATACGTCAGGCCATCCGGAAGGCTGCCGCCCCAGGCACCAAAGAGATAGGCGAACTGAACGCCTGCATAGAGCAGGTATACGGCGTTGACCATAGCAAGAAGCGTAATCGCGGAAGCCTGCGGGATACGGAGAGGCGCAGTCGTGTTTTTGGAATCAGAGAAGGTATTAACGGTAAATGAATCCCGGTAGCTCCACACCGCACTTGCTGTAAACGGCACGAAAAACACGAACAGAAAGATCTTACCGATCACTTCATCAAAATGAAGGTTTTCAAGCCATGTAATGAAGGGCTTAAAAACATCCCGAAAAACAGGATCCGAGGAAGCCAAAAGAGTAACTAAGATAACAAGAAGAGGAATGGCAGCCAGAAAAGTCAAAATGACCTGCAGTCCGGTTTTGCGCATCGCAGATGACCGGGCTGGATTTTCATCCGCTTTTTTGTTGCTCCGCAAATCCCAGAGTTCTTTCCACGGTCTTGCGATGCAGGCAAAAGGACGGACGAAATAGCCGATCCAAAGTTCCGCCTGAAACATGGGTTTATCCCATCTGACATTTTTACCGACAGTACCGTGGAGGAAAATAAGACCCAGCAGAAATCCCAACGCAGGAAAATTCAAAAGACGCAGCGCCTCGTTGTCAAAAAATGTATAACACATGGCCAGAGCGACAGCAGAGGTCAACAGAATAATATGCTCTGCTGTATGTATGAGTCCTGCTTTCGGGAAACCGCAGGCAATATAGAAAGCTAAAAGCAGAATCAGAAACAGGAGGGTGAACCCGATGCCGGCCCCTCCCCAGAACAGGAACTCAACCAGTGTCGCCGCGCCAATGACCGCAGCCAGGATTGTACGTGCATACTTCATATTACTTCTCCTCTCCCTTTTGGGGCACATATTCCATAATGTCGCCGGGCTGGCAGTCCAGGGCCCTGCAGATCGCTTCAAGAGTCGAGAATCGAATCGCTTTCGCGTGATCGTTTTTCAGTACAGAAAGATTGGCAAGCGTAAGATCAACCTTCTCGGCAAGTTCCGAAAGGCTCATTTTCCGTTGTGCCATAACTACATCCAGGCGAATAATTATAGGCATATCTGTCTCCCTTTCAAATCGTGAGCTGATGCTCTTCCCATATGATGCTGGCCTGACGGAATACTTCAGACATAATCACAGAAAGAAGAGAAAATATCAGAAATAGAACCGCGCAGAAGAAAGTCAGCACCGTTCCATACAGGAATAATTTGACAAAAAAAGCTGCGGACAAAAGAATAAAGGCGATAGCAACATAACGGAAATAGATTGTGCTCCGCGGGGAAAAGGGCTCGCCCTTCTCAATAGTATGCAGAATCAGGTGGCCGAGAATCAGCACGCCAAGTGTCAGAACGCCGCAGACATACATAAAATACATCATAAAAGTATAATCTTCTGCAAAATAAGCGCTTGTCAGCCAAAGATCATACAGAAACCGGAGCACCTTCGGAAGAAAGATCAAAGCGCCGACATTTCCAATAATTAAAATATCCGTCAGCACTCTTACAAAAAACGAAAGACTCGCTTTGCCAATAACCCGCATAAAGATACCTGCCTTTCATATATTACAGTGCAATCATACAGCGCACCTGATTGAAAAGCAATAGTTATTTATTGTTATTCGATAAATTATTGTTGAATATCGGTTAAGTAAACGCCGCCGCACTTAATTGAAACTCAATTGAACTTAATTGAAAAGCGAGAAAAAACACCGCCCTGCTCCCGGAAATTCCGAAAACAGGACGGTGTACAGGTTTTAATTATAAAGAGTGTCCAAAGCACATCAGATTACAAGTGAGGGAGGCGCATACATCCGGGCGGCAAGCTCGGCGTCCAGCAGGTACAAGCCCTTGCTGTCCTGTCCAAAGAGTTCATACCTGCGGATATTGTCTTCAGAGTTCTTTTCTTCTTCTCCCTGCTCCTTAACAAACCAGTCCAGGAACTGTGTGGTCTTAAAGTCATGGGACTTGCTCGCTTCTGCATAGATGTCATAAATAGATGCGGTAATGTAGCGCTCATGCTCAAGAGAAGCCAGAAGCGGCGCATTGAAATCTGCATATTTACCTGTAGGAGCGGCAAGCGCTGTAAGTGTCGGAGCAACACCATTATTCAGCATATACGTTGTGAAAAGCATAGCGTGATCACGCTCTTCCTGCGCCTGAACATAAAACCAGTTATGAAAACCGGCCAGCCCGGCCACACTGTAATAATTTGCAAAATCGAGATACAGATAGGCAGAAAATAATTCCTTGTTGATCTGTTCGTTAATTAATTTGGTAATCTTATCAGAAAGCATAGACGTACACTCCTTTTCGATGACTCGGAAGGGCGATTCGACAAATGATGTCAAAAGCATTCCTTCCGTATTGATTCAAATATTTATATGTTTTAATTATACATCTTTGGATCAGAAGTTCAATCATAATTTGTAACGATTACAAATCGACTCCGAGAAAAATGCAGCAGCCGGCGCTGATATTACATTGTTCTGTACAGGACTTATGTACTATAATACGTCTATGAAAAACATTCTGTTAGTTGAAGATGATAGATCCATTCTCCTCGGATTATCCTATTCCCTTGAAACGGAAGGGTATATAGTGACTCCGTGTTCAACTGTGCAGTGCGCCACAGATCTTTTGGAGAAAGAATCATTTGATCTGGTCCTTCTTGATCTGACACTTCCGGACGGAAGCGGATATGATGTATGCCGGGCCGCAAGAAGCAAGTCGGAGACGCCCGTAATTTTTCTGACGGCATGCGACGAAGAAGTCAATGTCGTCATGGGTCTTGATATGGGTGCCGATGATTACATTACCAAGCCCTTCCGTCTTCGTGAACTTCTCTCTCGCATAAAGATGGTTCTTAGAAGAAACGAACGCTCGTCGGAAGGCGGAAGCACGATCCAGATTGGTTCCCTACAGGTAAATACCGCCCTTGGCAAAGTCTTCCGGAAAGATACGGATATCTTTCTGACAGCACTTGAATATAGACTGCTCCTGACCCTTCTCAATCATGAAGGTCAGATATTAACAAGAAATCAACTTCTGGAAGGCATATGGGATGTCGGCGGTGAATTTGTAAATGACAACACCCTGACTGTCTACATCAAACGCCTGCGCGAGAAGATTGAAGATGATCCCGCACATCCGGAGATCATTCTGACGGTTCGTGGTATGGGCTATCGAATCGGTTCAAAGAGGAGGTAGCCTGTGCGGTTATTTCGCAACAAGGAATTCCGGATTTACTTTTTAGTCGAGGCAGCCATATTCGTAGCTGCCGTCTTTGCCAGTTCTTTTTTTTCATGGAAAAGCGCTGTCATCATCGCAGCCGCAGGACTCCTGCTCATGAGCCTTTCGTATTTTTTCGCGAAATCGCGCTACCAGAAAATAGCCGAACTATCCGAATACTTAAAGTATGTTAATAACGGCCATTACGACCTTGCGATTCCCGATCACCAGGAGGGCGAGCTCTCCATTTTGAAGAGTGAAATCTACAAGGCCACCGTCATGCTCTGCGCACAGGCTGAGGCTCTGAAGAAAGAAAAATCCGAACTGGCGGACGCGATGTCTGATATTTCCCATCAGCTCAAGACGCCTCTTACATCGATGCTTGTTATGACGGATCTGCTGTGCGACCCTAATCTGCCTTCAGATAAACGCATAGAATTTACCGGACGCATTCGTGCCCAGCTTGAGAGAATCGAATGGCTTGTAACTTCACTTCTTAAACTTTCCCGACTCGATGCGGGCACAATTACCTTCCACAAAGTGCCCGTTCCCATAAGTGTCCTCCTTGACAGGGCTCTCGCTCCCCTTCTGATTCCCCTCGAGCTCAGACAGCAGACACTTCTTGTCGAGCATCCGGAAATGACATTATCGTGTGATTTGAACTGGACGGCTGAGGCTCTTCTTAATATTTTGAAAAATTGTGTGGAACACACCCCTGTCGGCGGCCGACTCAGGATATCGTGTTCTCAAAATCCGATGTACACACAAATCATCATTGAAGACAACGGCAGCGGAATACACCCGGATGATCTTCCTAATATTTTCGAAAGATTCTACCGGGGCAAGAATGCCGGCGAAGACAGCGTAGGCATAGGCCTTGCCATGGCCAGAAGCATGATTACATCCCAGGGCGGCAGTATCACAGTCAGCAGCACAAATAAGCTCGGGACAACCTTTACCATCAAGTTTTTCGGATAAAGTGACGATTTCGTCATGAGCAGAGTCACCCCTTTGTCACTTTCCCTTGCTATGCTGTAATAGAATACATATATATGTTTAGCACGGGAGGCAAAAACCCTATGGATATTCTACGTGTTCAGAACATCAGCAAAATATACGGCAGCGGTGATGCTCGGGTTGTTGCACTCGATGACGTCTCATTCTCCGTCCGAAAGGGCGAGTTTCTTGCCATCGTCGGAGCATCCGGATCAGGCAAATCAACTCTTCTTCATATTTTAGGCGGTGTTGACCGGCCAACCTCCGGTCAGGTGTACATCGAAGGTTCCGATGTTTACTCGCTCGGCGAATCGCAGCTTGCCATTTTTCGCCGCCGGCAGATCGGGCTGATTTATCAGTTCAACAACCTGATCCCGGTACTTACTGTGGAAGAGAATATTACGCTGCCGCTTTTGCTGGATGAAAGAAAGCCTGACGCTGCCTACCTCAAGGAAATGCTCGATATGCTTTGCGTATCAGACCGCGCCAGACATCTTCCCAATCAACTCTCCGGCGGCCAGCAGCAGCGAGTCTCCATCGGACGGGCACTGATCAGCAATCCGGCTATTGTGCTGGCAGATGAACCGACCGGCAATCTCGACAGCAAGAACAGCGCAGACGTAATGGAGCTTCTTAAGTATTCCAACAAACGCTATAACCAGACGCTGATTCTTATAACACACGATCAGAACATTGCGCTCCAGGCAAACCGGATTATGACCATCACAGACGGCCGTATAGCAAAAGACGAGGTAATCCGCGCATGAATGTTCTCCAGTCTTTTACCATCTCGACCATGAAAGTCCATAAAAAATGGACAGTTGTGACCGTAATCGGCGTCATCATCTCAGCTGCCATGCTGTCCGGCGTCACTACTTTTACGGCCTCTTTCATGGAACTTCTTCAGCGCCAGCAGATCGCGGATTATGGAAAATGGACTGCTTATTTTTCAGATGTGCCAGCGTCCGACGCTGCTGTCTGGGCAAAGACTTCCGAAGATACTGTCATGCTGCAGCGCGAAATCGGATATGCAGAACTTGAAGGATCCAGAAACCCCTCCAAACCATATCTTTACATCACCGCATATGACACGGAATCTTTCAGGAACTTCTTCATCTCGGTAGACTCCGGACGCCTTCCCTTGAATGAACATGAAATTGTTCTCTCTGATGAGATTGCCGAAAGCAGCGGCATCCAATATTTCATCGGGGATGAAATAACTGTCGGAGTCGGGGACCGCATGTATCCCGATGGAACTCCTGCCGAATATTACTCACCCTATACGGAAGAATATTACTCGTATAATGAGGATACAGAGGAATCCATCAATCTTGGTCCGGAAATATTGTCTGTCGAAGCCGCCAAAACATATACCGTCGTAGGATTTATTGACTCTGCGATCACAGAGCCTTTCTGGGGATCCGGTTATTCATGCTTTACGGCACTGCCTTCCGGTATCGCCGCTTCCGAAGAAGACGTCACCTTGTATCTGTGGAATCAGGATGTACCGTTCGACTATTATTCCCTGGTCAGAAGCCAGGCAGAACAATTGGGGTACTCTGCGGAACAGATTGTCTTCAACGATTCCTATCTTCGGTACTGTGCGGTGCAGGAACCCGGTAATGGTCAGGATTTGATGTTCACACTGGTTTTCGTCATTGTTGCCATTATCATCCTCGCATCCGTGTCGCTCATTTATAATGCTTTTTCCATATCAGTATCCGAAAGAACCAGGCACTTAGGACTTCTGGCAAGCGCCGGGGCCACAAGAAGGCAGAAACGAATCCATGTACATTTTGAAGGATTTCTTGTAGCAATTATGGGAATACCCCTGGGCATCCTGTTCGGAATTCTCGGCATCAAGTGTACTTTTGTATTCATTGAACCCATCCTTGTCAGTCTGGCCGGATGGAATCAGATGGAACTGCATACGGTCGTCTCTGTATGGACGATCGGAATAACGATCATTCTGTCGGCTCTCACTGTCTTTTTCTCTGTTCTGATTCCCGCCATACGGGCCTCTCGCATTATGCCGATTGACGCAATCCGGCAGTCCAAAGAAATCCGCCTGACGCCCCGAAGCGTCCGGACCAACCCTTTCATCAGGAGATTATTCGGTTTTGAAGCGGAACTTGCCTTGAAGAACTTCCGGAGAAATACCCGGAAATACCGCGCTACTATTGTGTCTCTTGTCATCAGCCTGGTTCTTTTCCTTACTGTCTCGGCATATGTCCAATTCGGCATTATGTATTCGAAAAGCAATTCAGCGCAGATCACATACGACATCTATCTTTATATCGGGGATATCACAAGTGCTGAAAGAAGCAATATCACCAATCAAATCGCCGAGCTTCCTGAGACAGAAAGTATCTCCACAGTAAGAGGAGAATACATGTTTCTCATATCCGATTCAGACATCCGTACAGATCTTACCATAGGCCTCGACTACAATGGCGGGAATGTGGATGTCTATATCAGTGCTTATGATGACGCAAGTTTTGCCGATTACGCCAGGTCCATCGGCGCTGATCCTGAGGATTATATGGATCCGCTTCATCCCAAAGGAATTCTTGTTAATCACGCTATTGACTATAATTCAGAAACCGGTAAAAGAACCATCGGCGATATCCTTACTATTTCAAAGGGAAGCACTTTAACCGCGGGCTATCTTACCGACACATCCTATCCATCGCAGGAGGGAATGGAGCCTGCGACTGACATTCACTCCACGGATTTCGCCGTCGGCGAAATTACCGAAGAGCTCCCTTCAGGCACAATATTCGGCGGCTTTTGGGGAGTGACGCTTATCATACCCGAGTCTGTTCACGAGGCTCTGTTCTCTGAAATCAACACAGATCAAACGCAGGTTCCCGAACCGACGTCCTATATCCGGTCGAGCGACAGCAAGGCTCTTGAAATGCAGATCAGAGATATTCTCAAGACCGTTCCGACAAGTCAGACAACCCTTTATAATGTATCCGCGGCACACGAAGAAGACCAGAAGTCCATGTTCCTTCTGGGTGTTTTTGTATATGGATTTATTACACTGATCAGCCTGATATGTATCGCCAACATCTTCAATACGATCACAACCAATGTTGCGCTGCGCCAGAAAGAATTTGCCATGCTGCGGTCTGTCGGCATGACGCCTGAATCTTTTAACCGGATGATACGGTTCGAAAGCATTTTTTATGGACTCAAATCGCTGGTTTTAGGCCTTCCGATCAGTGTCCTGATCGCCTACTATCTGTACAGGCATGAAATGTATGTATATAGTTTTGAATTTTCCCTGCCATGGATGAGTTACCTGGTAGCTATTCTCCTGGTGTTTGTGTTGGTTTTTTCAACGATGCTCTATTCCGTATCGCGAGTAAACAAGACGAATATAGTAGACACGCTGAAGATGGATACCATGTAGGTCACAGATTAACTTCCCTAAGTATTCCCTTACCAAGCCACAGAACCAGGATTGATACGCCTACATTGTAAATAGTGGCAGCCAGATAAGCGATAAATAGAAATTGCTGGCCGGCAAAATAGAATACTGCCTGCAGTATGCCAAAAATAGCGGCACCCGGAACGATCAGAACGCTTGCACTGAAAAGATACAGGATCGTAGAAAGAATCTTGGAATTCGAATCCCCAAGAATCCGCTGCGTCATAATTGACATGCTGATATAGAGCTGCGAGAGCGATGCATACGCAAGCGTCGCCATCGGTATATACCACCATGGCAGTCCAGCAAGAATTGTAATAATGGTAAAGGCAATAAGTCCCTCAACAAATGATTTAAGAACAGATGCCAGGTTGGAATAGAAAAGCTTTAAGATCTCGGGGGCCGGAACCAGATAAATAAAGGGGCGGGCGAGTTCCTGTGTGAATTTACCGGAGACCGTCAGAAAGTACAAAATATACGCCAGGATACAAAAAGCAGCCAGTGCGGATATAAAAGGCGTAAACTCACCTTTTTGCGTAAGATTTCTCAGGACAAATCCTCCGATTGCGGCTCCTGCGATAATAAGAATGGAGCCTTTATCCAGAATGAACATGCCCGTGCGTCTCTGCTCCGTCAGATGCCGGTAGAAAAAGATACTGGCGCCCTGTCCTTTTCCGGTGATTCCGCTTTTGCCGGCACGTACATTTTCATTCAGGTTCTTTGCGCCCATCTTCCCGTCTTTGATGGCCTGTTTAGTCACATAGGTACGTTCTGTCGCCTGAAGAACATCCTCATAATAATCAGATTCAGTACGTCTGACCAAAGCAATGCCGAGAACCGGGAAAAACACAAGTAAAAGAAGGAACATCAGCGATTTCCCGGGATCTCCTGTGATGATGCCCATCATATAAGCGTTCACCCATCCGACAAGCGGTACAAAATCAATAAGGGGAAGTCCAAAATAATCAAGTACCGACTCTACTTCTCCTCCGCGAGACAGCAGGTAGGCCCCGAGACCGCCTATTACGACTGTAATCAGTCCGTACACCACGTAATTCCCAATCTTTCTGCGCATCGGATGCGGTGCAGTCAGTGAATACGTGCACAGGGATACGACCTGAGAGCTCAGCATAATAATGAACCAGCCGCTGATTACCGCAAAAACTCCTGTTCCCGTCAGGTGAAGCATATTGCGCATATTCGGAATCTGAAAACACAAAAAGAGCGTCGTCATGGCACTCATCCCCATCTGTCTTACAACGCCGTAAAGGAGCACGGCCTGCGGACGAATCGGCGAAGTGAACAGCATGTTTACATCAGGCATCGCAAAAAAAGTGGATCCCTGCTTAAGCCCTTTCGAGATGTTCGAATAAGTAATAAATCCAAAGACACAAAAAGAAAGAGCCCGCAGGAACACCGTTCGATCCATATAATTTTCGGTATAGACACTTGATCCGGGAAGCATTGCAAAAATCATCACCACAAGAAGCAGAGAATATATAACAATTAGTGCAGGCTTTTTTAGAAGCTGCAGGAAAGCATTCTTAATGCTTGTAACAAATAAATAGGAGAGTGCTTTCATTCATGCCCCTCCGTTACCGAAAAGAACAGATCCTCGAGACTCTCATTGCCGTCCTGCACTTCAATTTCACGGTCACGTGTTGCCACAATGCGGCCGTTTACCATAATAAATACCTGATCCCATAAGCCTTCGACACTGTCGATCATATGCGTGGATACAAAAATAGCCGATCCCTCGCCGGCAAGTTCCTGCAAAATTGTCTTGAGTTCTTTGATCGCATGAGGATCGAGGCCGACTAAAGGCTCGTCAAGAAGAAGCATTTTGGGGCGCGGAAGCAAGGCGCACATGATGCTGACCTTCTGCTGCATACCCTTTGACAATTCTTTGCCAAGCTTCTTTCTCTTATCCGAAAGTTCGAGCCGCTCCATAAGCCGGTCGGCATAGTCATAGGCGCTTTTATCTAATTTATACGCCCGGATAATAAATTCGGCATGCTCTTCAACGGTAAGAAGATCATAAAGCGCCGGCATCTCCGGTACATATCCCATTACTTTCTTGGCATTTTCACTTTTATTTCGATTACCGTCTATATCGACAGTCCCGGAGAACCGGAGAAGACCCATAATACACTTAATGGCTGTTGATTTACCCGCTCCGTTGGGACCGAGAAGTACGCCGATTTCTCCGGCTTTTAGTGAAAAACACAAATCATCATTGGCAAGAGTTGAATTATATTTTTTTGTTAAGTGAGATACAACAAGCATGATAAGCCCCCTGGCAAAGTCGAACATATCCAGCATGAAAAAGCATCAATATGTTATTTAAATATACCACCGCTTATAATATCAAATAATTATGACGCTGTCTTGTATAATCCAGCTTTCAGTTCTCAGCAGAGGCCAGGGCATTTGAGACAGCCTCGATAATTCCGTTGCTGCTATAGGTTGCCCGGGACAAGACATCCACTTCCGTACTCTGCGCAGAAAGGATATCTGCAGCAATCGTCGAAAACGCCTTTTCAAAATATCTCCGGTCACACTGATAGGACACGACTGATATATTTGAAATCTGTCCATTTTCTATCGTAACTTCAATCGTTGTTGTTCCTCCGTGATATCCCGTTCCCGATCCCTGATAGGTACCGTCGGCATAAAGGCCTGCTGTGGTTGCGGCTGTGGTTGCGGCTGTGGTTGCGGCTGTGGTTGCGGCTGTCGTAGCAGCTGTTGTTGCAGCTGTTGTTGCCGCTGTCGTTGTTTCTGCCGCTTTGGCAGCAGTCATTTCTGTAGCCGTCGCTTCGGATGATCCGCCTGTTGCCGCAGCTTCTGCACTTCCGGCGCTTTCCGGCGCCAACGCAGCACCGGCTGATGTGTACGTGGCAAGTGACGTATTTGCAGCCTCCGCAAGAACTGTCTGGAACAGATAGGTCCCCGTCATTAAGGCTACTATTGTTACTGCAATCGCCGCAGAATAGACAGGGCTTTTTCCGACATGGACTTTAACATTTTTTCTCGGGCAGGCCACAACACACTTCATGCATCCGATACATTCCCCGCTTTTGACCTGATCCATATGGTTCAGAGAAATTCCCATCGCACAGCTCCGGGTGCAGATCTGGCATGCTCCGCATTTATCACGCGGCTTATCAATACGAACCATTTTCCCGCCTGATATCAAAGCGTAAAGAGCTCCTATCGGGCACAAATAACGGCAGAAGAATCTTTCTACAAAAGCCGAAGCCACCAATATCAGGAGAAGAAGCAGAAATCCGGGCAATAGACTTTGAAGGACAAACAGGATGGCCGGGGCTGCTCCAACAGTAAAGAGCATGCCAAAAACATCCCATGGACTCATCGCGGAAAGAGATAACGTACTTGAAAAGATTCCCAGAAGTAAAATTGCCGCAAGAACAACGTATTTTACACTTTTCAGCAGGCGGTCAGCCTTCTGTGAAAGTTTGGAACTGCGTCTGGTCCATCTTGAAAAGATCCGGAATACCCAATCCGTAAGAGAGCCAAATGCGCACATCCATCCGCAGAAGAAGCGTCCGGCCAGTATTGTGAATGGCAGTACCGCCGCCAGGGGAATAAGATCCGGCCAAATTTCCGAAAAAGAAAATGTTCCTGAGAAGATAGTGCCGATGAGCTCCAAGAGTCCCGAAAATGCAAAAATATATAGAGAAGGCATCCAGACAAAAAATAAAATCTGGAGTCCGGTTCTAGCACCTGATATGACGGAGAATTTATTTTTCTTTTTTGTTTTGACAGGTTCCTGAGTCGTTGGTTGTTGATGTTTTCGCATAAACCTAAATTCCTCTTTCCATTTATATCAAAAAGCATCCAGCGGAAGTTCTTTCTTTTGTTCTTCTACTATAGCCAAAATAATTTGTTCAAATGGGGGAACAAAAATGAAAAACTGCGGCAAATTTGTAATGACCACAAATTTGCCGCAGTTATATAAATATATCTTTGTGAGTACGGAACAGCCAAAAGGATTAGTTTCCGGTCGCCATATTCGTTGCCGGTGAGCTGTATAGTGCTGATGCTGCTGGTTTGGAGGCAGAAGGGGCAGGAACTGCAGCTTTCGAAGCCACCAGAAGCTCAGCAAGAATCTGAGAGTCCCCGGGAATCAGTTCGATTGGAATTCCTGCATTCTGTATGCGCGTTGTCTCAAGAATCTCAAACATGGATGTCGAGACATCCTGATCCCTGGATATCTCCTGAAGCGCCTCTCCGACGATCTTCGGACGGATAGCGGCTGCTTTACCAAAATCAAGGGCGGCCGTACGTTCTGCCGTACTCCGGATAATACTCACCTGATTGGCGCCGTCCTGCTTGATAGCGGAGGTTACCTGGCGAAGGCGGTTGACGACTTTACTCTCAATCTGCCGAATCATCTCCATATCACGGAAATGGACTTTACGGACATAACAGGAACCGAGCACATAGCCCCACTCAGTTGACTTGGCAGATACTTCTTCCCGTACCGTCTGACTCATGGAATGGCGGTCAATCATCATCCTCTCGAGAGGAAGGTTGGAAAGGCTCCTTACCGTTGAGTTGCCGACATTAGCCGCAAGCGAACCACGGGGATCCGTATTTTTGAAAATATATCCGAACGGGTCATTGATGTACATCTCATACCAGATACCCACTCCCATTGGGGCGCCCTCTTCCGAGTTAACCGGCTGGCTCCGCAAATACTCCTGGTCAAGACGCAGATCCACGACATATCTCCTGCCGATCCAGTTCACAAATAGTGCCCGAATGCCAAGATCCTTCCAGAGGAAATGGATCCCGGGCGCGGTAATTGTACCGACAACATTGCCGAAAAGAACATATACCAGAGCCTGTTTCTCTTTGACTATGACATACACGCCCAAAAACTTAAGGATACCGAAAAGTATCGGAACCAGAATAGAGACAGCAATAAATGAAGCAATAAACAGAACAATTGAAATCGTAGTGCGGTCACCGGATCCGAGTGAGTATCCAAATATATCATCCAATATCATTGCTTTTCCCTCCTTATAATTCTCTTTGTCTGATCAAAAAGGGCAAGCTTGGCGTTGCGGACATATACAAGGAGTGCTTCTTTCCCGCCCTGTTCCTTTAATTCCCTTAGTTGTGCGGAGAGACGCTGAAGAGTCTCAATTTCGCCCTGCGCCTTGAGTGTCTCAATCTCAACAGCGCGCTGTGCCTGCACGATCTTCTGATCGGCAGCAGCCTGTGCAAGACTGATATCGGAAGAAACCTGATTATGTGCTGTATTAATAGCAGCTAGTGCAGATTCCACTTCGGCTGGCGGGTCAATCTGTGTGATAAGGGATGCTTCGAGCACCACGCCGTAACGAGCGGCTGACACAACGCACTCTTCATCCATGTGATCATTAAGGACACGCAGGTTCTTACGAAGATCGTTGATGGATATACCCTGCACGGCAGAGGAAGCCGATGACTGGAGAGCTGCGAAAGTCGAATACGTTCCGGTTTCGGATGAAGAACCGGCTCCCTGTGCAGCTGTGACCGGAACTTGAAGCAGCTCTGCCTCTATGAGCGGTTCTTTACCCTCAAAGTTGGCAATTCTCTCACGAAGCACAGATACAAAATACCCCATGATATGTGCGATCGGGTTCTTGACGCCAAAAATATATGCATACAGATTCCTGTCTGACACGCGGTAACGAATCTGTCCGGAAAGCGCGATATTCAGCTGGTCTTTTGTAACCGCGTCGAGAACCGTATTTTTTTGGTTGGCATTCGGGAACTCCGGATCATACGCCATATTCGTCGTCTCAATAGCAATGGATACCTTATAGATTTTTTCCCATGGCCATTTGAAATAGGGCCCGCCCGGAAGAATGACTTTTACCTGCGGATATGTATAACGTTCTTTCTCATTCTCACGCAGCTTATCTGAAATCGGATCATCAAGAGTTGTCTTATTCCCGATACGCTGTGCTTTTCCAAAAATCGTCTTTACTGCGCGTTCATTCTGGTTGACGATATAAAATCCGCCCAGAATGCAGCGCAAAACAAACCACGCAAATACCCCAAGAAGTATAGGGGCTAATAAATCCATGTCAGCATCCTCCCTTTCATATGTGTACCCGATGACTTACATTCAGTCGTCTGAGCACATGTCCTGTTGCCATGTCACAAGAAAATGGTTTCTAATCACAAATAATTTTAACATCCAATATATAAATCCACAATGAAAATGTATCCGAAGCTATGTCATTTTTCAGTATGTACACGGTGGTTTCCGACCACCATAAAGAAAGGTGCCCGGCATCAGCCAGGCACCTTTCTTCTCACTTGTGTTATGCGGCATAGCACAAACTAATGGCTATGTGTTCAGGATTCTACAAAAGATGGTCGTGAAGTACTTTTTACTTGTGCTTCGAAATAAGATGATCCGTATTTCGACTGCTCTTCCTGCGAGGCAATTTGGCTAATATAATCAATGCGGCAGCAGAGAGAAGCAACGCGAATAGTTCCTGGGTTATGTCAGTTTTCTCACCTGTCCTTGCAGCACCCAGAACACCGGTTGTCGGAGTTTGCGTCGGCGTCTGCGTAGGCGTCTGCGTAGGAGTACGTGTAACCCCAAGAACCGCACTATTGGTAAGCGTGATTGCAGCGGCTGCATTTGCCTGACCAACTGCAATTGTCACCGGGTGGTAAACAGTATCCAGAACATATCCAACAGGTGCAACTGTCTCCCTGACGAAATACTCGCCGGGATCTAAAGGCTCGCTTTCTGCGATACCCGATGCATTTGTGGTCAGTTCTGAACCAACGGCTGCATAAACACCTTCAACGCTCTTGTAGATCCGGAATTTTACTCCCGACAAAACGAGTCCTGTTGCGGCGTCAACTTTGGTTATAATTATTGGGTATTGTGTGCGGATATTACTTAGGCTAATTGTTGCCGTGCCGTTGATCTGACTGGCAGTTATCGTGACTGGGTGGTAGATACTGTCAAGTACGTAACCGTTGGGAGCACTAGTCTCCTTGACGAAATATTCGCCGGGATCGAAAGGCTCGCTGGTTGCAATACCTGAAGCATTTGCGGTGAATTCTGAGCCGACGGCAATCATTACTCCTTCGACCTGAGTGTAGATCTGGAATGTGGCACCCGCGAGAGCCAGTCCGGTGAAGTCGTCAGTCTTGGTAATCACAATCGGTACACCTGGAGTATTCAGTGTGTTCGTTATGATCAGTGTGTCTTCACTGTAGGTTGTTGTATAACCTGATACATCCGTGATTTCATTTACCGTGTAGGTGTAGTCGTCGCCGTTTGCATCTGTTACAGGCAGACCTGCGAAGGTATGACTCCAGTTGTTTCCGGAATTCAGGGTAGCTGTCACTGCAGGAACGAATGCATAACCGTTCTTCAGCAATTCAACTGCGATGCTCGATGGACGGATGCCATAAATGTCGGAGCGGTCAGTCCAAATCTTGGTTACCAGGATATCAATGGTATCCATTGTGTTGGCAATCGTCAGTTCATCTTCACTGTAGTTTGTTGTATAGCCAGGCACAGCGGTGATTTCAGCAGATGTGTAGGTATACTCATCACCGTTTGTATCTGTCTTCGGCAAACCTGTGAAGATATGGCTCCAGCTGTTGCCGGAATCCAGGACTGCTGTCACTGCAGGAACGAATACATTACCGTTCTGCAGCAATTCAACTGCGATGCTGGATGGACGGATGCCATAAGCGTTATCCTGATCTTCCCAAACTTTGGTCACAGGGACATCCACTGTAATAAGTGTGTTGGTGATTGTGTTGTCATCCTGTGTCCTGACATAACCGATAGGTACATCCGCATCTTTCTCACCGACCGTGTAAGTATACAACGTGCCGGTTGCGTCATACTTCGCGAGATCTGTAAAGCTGAAGTTGAACGAATCGGGCGTTCCTGTGATCGTGAGAACTTTCGTATCCACAGCGGTATCGTTCCGGTATAGTGTGACGATTAATGCTGCAGGCCGTGTAAGGTATGCATTGTTGTTGTCGACCCACACCTTGGTTCCGCTGATCTCGGTGGTTCCGGTCAGTGTGTTGGTGATCGTGTTGCCGCTTTGCGTCCTGACATACCCGGAAGGTACATCTGCGTCTTTCTCACCGACTGTGTATGCGAACAGGGCACCGTCAGCGTCATATTTCGCGAGGTTCGTGAAACTGAACGCGAACGGATCGACGGACGATGTGATCGTGAGAACTTTTGAATCCACTGCGGTACCATTCCGGTACAGGGTGATAGTTAATGTTGCAGGCCTTGTGGCATACGCGTTGTTGTTGTCAACCCACACCTTGGTTCCGCTGATCTCGGTGGTTCCGGTCAGTGTGTTGGTGATCGTATTGCCGCTTTGCGTCCTGACATATCCGGAAGGTACATCTGCATCTTTCTCACCGACTGTGTATGCGAACAGGGCACCGTCAGCGTCATACTTCGCGAGGTTCGTGAAGCTGAAGTTGAACGAATCGGGAGTTGCTGCAATTATGAGCTCCTGCGTCTTGAATGAAGCTCCATTTCTAAAAAGGGTGATGATAAGTGATGCAGGCCTTGTGTCATACGCATTATGATTGTCGACCCACTCCTTGGTTCCGCTGATCTCAGTTGTTCCGGTCAGTGTGTTGGTGATTGTGCTGCCGGTTTGCGTCCTGACATACCCGGAAGGCACGTCTGCATCTTTCTCACCGACCGTGTAGGCAAACAGGGCACCGTCAGCATCATACTTCGCCAAATTCGTGAAGCTGAAGTTGAACGAATCGGGAGTTCCTGTGATCGTGAGAACCTGCGTCTTGAATGCTGCGCCGTTCTGGTACAAAGTGACGGTCAGCGTCGCAGGCCTGGTGGCATACGCATTGTGGTTGTCGACCCACACCTTGGTTCCGCTGATCTCGGTTGTTCCGGTCAGTGTGTTGGTGATCGTGTTGCCGCTTTGCGTCCTGACATACCCGGAAGGTACATCTGCATCGGCTTCTCCGACC
>Ga0209100_1000588_pt1 | contig 30324 bp, 23 predicted proteins | sample lystaG_FD_185480 | JGI IMG/M metagenome (GOLD analysis project Ga0209100, IMG submission 185480) | Glacier valley bacterial and archeal communities from Borup Fiord, Nunavut, Canada, to study Microbial Dark Matter (Phase II) -... | ecosystem: Environmental > Aquatic > Freshwater > Ice > Glacier ... | reverse complement strand
GCGCCGATCCAGGGAGGGACTCTGCACTACGAGTGCTTGACGCCTCAAAGGCGCGGCAGGGCGCGCGACTCTATCGACCGACACTCTTCTACGCGGCGACCCGGGCAATCGCAGGGTGGGCGCGCGGCGCCACGGAGGAGGAGCGCGTTGGTGTTGCAAAGCGCATTCGAGAGGCTCTCAAGTTCGGCTCGCGCATTGTCGGGAGAAGATCTGTTGGCAGCACCTTGCTGCTGAAGGGCCTGGAAGCGGATGTCGCCGTTGTGCTTGACGCCGGGGATCTCGACGCCCGCAACCTCTATGTAGCAATGACTCGCGGTTCGCGGAAGCTCGTGATTTGTTCCAAAGAACCCCTGATTGGCGCACGCGCATGAGCGAACGGGAGTCCTCGAACGAAAGACCCCAAGACGTTGGCCGCTGAAATGGCGCACGGACGGCTCACCGATGACTGTCGGACCCGGATTGAAGGCTCTGCATGGTGCGGGGTTGGCGAAGACTTCTGAAGCCGCCGGTTGCAGGGAGGCTCCAGTCAGCGCACCCGTCGAGACCCCGGTAGCCCATTGCCGAGCCGCAGACGCGAAGGAGCGGTCGGTCAGCGGCCCCGACGCAAACGTTGGGCTCAGTTCGAGTTCGTCGGCACGTTACGACAGTGTCCACGCACGTGCATCGCCTACAGCGATTGGAAGGCTCGATGGACAGACGCTGCCGCCGACGGCGGGCAATCGGTGCGCGCCGCGAGGGCCTGCGAACGACGACCGTCGGTGCGAAATTCGAACGCCACGAACGCCTTGACAATCGCTTCCTTGACTGCCGGCGGTGACGTGTCCCAGCATTGCTGTTCCAGGATCGGAGCAATCGCCGGGTCGGCAAATAGGCTTCCCTGTAGGAAGTGGGCGAGGCTCTTCTTTGCCTGTCCGCTCACAGTAGCGACATCGATCTTGAGTAGGCGAGATAGTACCTTTGCCGCGCCTGACGCCTCCAACCCCGGTAGCACCAGTCTCCCGTTGACGTACAAGAGGTTGAGGTACACGCCAGCGCGATCCGAGTGCACCGGGTCTTGAAGGCTTGAGTCAGCTTCGCCCAGTCTGGCTAGACGTCTGAGAAAAGATGCCTCAAGTTCCTCACGTTCGCTGGGTCCAAGGATTACGCCCGACCCCTCAAGTAACGCGATAAGTGGCCGTGCGACGCGCGAGTTCTCGCCAAGTTCGTTCGACCTACTGAGTCTCTTGATGACAAGTTCCCTCGCCGATGGGCTGATTGCCAGAGTTGTGCCCAAAGGAGCAAGCGCCTCAGCAACCAGTGATACGACCGTCACGTCCTTAGTCCCAAGAAGGGTGAAGCACCAGTCGACGTAGGGGGCCCGAGGCTCTTCCGACACGCGGCGGGCAATCTCCCTTGCGGCTGCGGTGACCGCATTCTCCCGCGGCCGGTCGCGCAGCAATTTCTCCAGCCTTAGGCGTGCAGCGACACTCTGCGGGCTCAACGAGCCATCCAGTCGCGCCTCGAGTTCGCGCTTCCTCCTGTCCACTGTGTGATGGCCCGTGATTGCTCGAATCTGACTCTCCTGTGCTGAAAGCTGAGGGACTTGGGTAGCGTCGATCACCGTACGGACAACCATTTCAATTACTCGGTTGTGCTCGGCAACATGATCCTCGTCATGGCCGAGCCAGTCGGAAAGGCCCTGCCAAGCGGCGTTGAGATCGGTGTTTTCGGACCGCGTCTCCGTGAGCGAAAGCGTAAAGACGGTCGGCCAGCAGATGCGCGGCTCGAGGTTCGTACACTTGCGAACAGCCTCCAGGAGTTGCCTCCGACGTAGGCTCGGCAAGCCACGCGAGGCATGGGTCGCGAGTGCTGCCAGCGTTCTTGCCGGGCCAGGAGACACAATTCGACGCCCAATGGCGTCCTCGAGGACAGCGTCGGGGTCTGCGTCAAAGGCAAATAGGAGGGCGTTCGTGAAGCGATCTCGATCCGCTCCCGCCTCGTCAGATAGCGCGACACTCACGACACCGCGAAGGTTCTCTGGTCGGATCGCCAAATTGCCTGCCAGACGCACCAGCACGGCATCCCATCGGTCGTGGTCATTCGCCGCGCGTAGCAGGAAGCTCGGATTCGCCATGTCGAGCCCGATCGAGCGAGCGTCGTCCTCGTCGAGGCTGCGGACGAGATCAACGAAGTCGGGCACGAATCCGGCAGGCACTGGCAAGTGCCAGGCAAGGGTCGCGACGGAGGCGAGGTGCGCTGGGGACAGGTCGGTTCTCGCGATCACGGCACGCACCAATGCGCCTTGCGACGCAGGAGGAAGGCTTGTGTACAACGGAACGACCTGTTCGGCGAAGACCTCTGGGCTCAACGCCGGGATGACACTGGCAATCATGGCGGACACAATCGAACTTCGGTTCGCGGCGGACAGCGACTCATTCTGCGTTGTCACAGTCGTCAATATCCGTGACACTGTTGATCCGTCACCCGAATGCCGCACGAGGTCCGTGAGAACGTCGCCAACGTGGTGCACGTGGTTCCGACTGGCATTGGCAAACGCCGCGTTCGCAAATGCCACTACGAGAGGCACACACCGGGCCCGACTATGTTTGAGTTCTCGCACGTTCGCCAAGATCAAGTCCCGTTGGTGCGGGTCCTGTGAGTTGAGCAACACGCCAAGGCCTCGATCGTCGTCCTGTTTGATGCACCAGAGCAGGTGAAGGCGCATGCCCTCAACCGAATCGATCGGGACTGCATCCTTGAGATCCGTCTGGCGTGCCGCGTCGACCTTCAACTGTGCGATGTGGCTCGCTATTGCCCAATATCCGGGCCGCCGGTGCACCAAGGACTCGTTCAGCGTTTTTAGGTCTTGCGGAGTTCCCTCGTAGGCCAGAACGCGAGCGACAGCAAATTCGAGAAATGTCTGATGGAAGAAACCCACACGATCACCGACCTGGGTTGCGATGCCTTCCGAAACAAGCATGCGAACCGCAGAGGCTCCTCCGATCGCACGAACTGGGGCAAACTCCCGCAGTCCCGCGGTACTTGAAGTCCAGAGTTCGCGCGCCAAGAGCGTGGCACTACGCGTACGCGCGTCGGCTTCTGCACTTTGATGGCCGCGACGGTCGCGAGCCAGTTTCTCCGACCAATAGCGTTCATACAATTCCGTCACGGTGAGGTCCGACGGGATCCTTCCCACCGCGCCGTAAATCTGACACGCCATGTCCAGTCGCAGCGGGGTTTGTAGCACGACGTTGAACGTCGAGCTCTCGTTATTGCGCTCGATCGACTCGAGCATTGAGACACAATTGGCCGGGGTTTGCTTAAGCGCACCCAAGTAGTGGCGTGCCCACTGCAATATCTCCTCGGGGTTGAGGTATCGAAGCGTGTGCACATTGACCTGCAGCCGCGCGCTCGCGCCGAAGAAGGCCTCCCACTCTTCCATGCGACAAGCGAGGACAACTTTGGCGTCGTCGGCTAAGGACCTGAGGGCGGACTCCAGAGCGTGGGCTGTTGTTTCGTCAACGACGAGATCCAACGTGTCGATGATGACCCACACCGTGTCGAATCTACTGCGCAACGTTTCCAGACCCTCGGCCAGCGACACGGCGAGCTCTGGTCCGAACGCAGCAAATCCGAGTGCACGATCTGCGTCGTCCGCTGTGGCGAAAGGGGTACCTGTCGGGATATCGGAGCAGTTAGCCACGACCACGATTTGGTGGAGATCGTCCATGGCGGCAACGCGCTCGGCGAGCTGTGCCAGTACCGTGCTCTTGCCAAGACCGCCTGGGGCGAGCACCGCCGTTGGCTTGCCAGCGGCGGCCAGGCCAATTAGGTCGTCAACCTGCCTGTCCCGACTTATGGTCGCAGATGCGCGGGCTCGTGTTAGTTCGCGGTGTGCGAGGGCGACAACCCGCGCTGCGCTCACAAGGGCACCGGGATCCGCCTCTGGCGCGGCGACTCCGGCTCGCAACGCGACGCTGGGTTCGTCCCTGGTCGCGAGGAGTTCGAGGATGCGAGCGAGTCCGGCATTTGTGACCCGGCTGTCAGCCGCGGTGCTGATCGTCCAGCCGTGGAGAGATTCGGCGACGAGCGTGAGGACGCGATTGAGGTACGCCGCCGAGTCTTCATCGAGCTCGAGCAGTAGACGCGCCTCCTCGTCGCGTTCGCACAGGAAAAGAAACGCCGTCTCAGCGGACTGTAGCGCTGCGCCCGCGATTTGTTCCGGCGAGATTTCACGAAGTAGTTCCGCGACGTGTTCCTCTAGACGGTCTTGTTGGTCCCTCGATACCGCTCGGAACTCTTCCTGCAGTTGTGCGATCGATCTTGACGCACCAGGGACCAGGTCGTAGAACTCTGCCCATCTAAGGTCGTTACGGGCAGCAAGCAGTCCAAGCCCATCAGGGATGTCAGCCAACGACGTGAGCTTGAGTAAACCGGCCAATGTGCGCGCAAACTTGCTCATTGCAAGAGCGTACGGGCCTGATGATGGGTCGGTGGCAGGCCCGGTCGTGCCAACACTGAACTTTTGGCGCGAAATCTTGAGCGACGACACCGACTGAACCTCAATTACATTCTCTTCAGTCCGAAGAAACGTCCTTTCTAGATTCATCACACAAGTCAAGGCCACACATTAGTTGCCGAGGCTCGGGCACTGCGAACGTCGAGTTCCGGGTCGAAATAGCCGGAGATCACGGTAGCGTCGACTGCAAGCAGGAAGACTGCATACGCGAGGGAGGGGGACCACATGGCGGGACTGACCGAGTCGGTCGTGGAAGAGGCCGCTCTCGAGTGGCTTGAAGCCGCCGGCTGGACCACGGTTTATGGCGAGTCAATCGCTCCCGGAGAGCCCGGTGCCGAACGCACCGAGTTCACACAGACCACACTCGACATCCGCCTCCGCGCGGCACTCGCCCGCCTCAACCCCGACCTCCCAGCATCGGCCATCGAGGACTCCCTCAAGCGTCTTCTCCGCGCCGAGGGCCCCGACCTCGTTACCCGCAACCGCGCCACGCATCGGCAACTCGTCAACGGCGTCACCGTCGAGTACCGCGCTCCCGACGGTCAGATTCGCGGCGCTCAGGTGCGCGTCATCGACTTCGACCACCCCGAGAACAACGACTACCTGGCCGTCAACCAGTTCACCGTGGTCGAGGGCAAGGTCAACCGCAGGCCCGACGTGGTGCTGTTCGTCAACGGCCTGCCGCTGGTGGTGTTCGAGCTCAAGAACGCCGTCAGCGGCACCGCCGACGTGTGGGGCGCGTATGACCAACTCCGTACGTACAAGGCGCAGATCCCCACGCTCTTCCACGCCAACGCCCTGCTGGTCATCTCTGACGGCGTGAGCGCGCGCGTGGGCAGCCTCACCGCGGGCAAGGAGTGGTTTAAGGCGTGGCACGCCGACGCGGCCGACCGGCTCGAAGTGGGAGGCGCCTCCGAACTCCAGACGGTCATCGAGGACCTCTGCGCGCCGCAGCGCCTGCTGGACCTGATCCGCGACTTCACCGTGTTCGAAGACGACGGCGCGGGCGCGCCCATCAAGAAGATCGCCGGCTATCACCAGTACCACGCCGTGCAGCGCGCGGTCGGGCAGACGCTGCGCGCCGCCGCCGCTCCCCACTACGCCGAGGGCAACGAGACGGACGCCGGCGACCAGCGCGTCGGCGTCGTGTGGCACACGCAGGGCTCGGGCAAGTCGCTCACCATGGCGTTCTATGCCGGGCGCATCATCCGCGAGCCGCTCATGGGCAACCCCACCATCGTGGTGCTCACGGACCGCAACGACCTGGACCAGCAACTCTTCGCCACCTTCTCTCTGTGCCACGAGCTGCTGCGGCAGGACCCGGTCCAAGCAGAGTCCCGCGCGCAGATGCGCGAGCTGCTCACCCGCGAGTCCGGCGGCGTCATCTTCACCACCCTGCAGAAGTTCTTCCCCGAGGAAAAGGGCGGCAGGCTCGAGGCGCTCAGCGGGCGCCGCAACATCGTCGTCATTGCCGACGAGGCGCACCGCAGCCAGTACGACCTCATCGACGGCTACGCCCGCCACCTGCGCGACGCCCTGCCCAACGCGTCGTTCATCGGTTTCACCGGCACGCCCATCGAGCAGGCCGACCAGAACACGCGCGCCATCTTTGGCGACTACATCGACGTCTACGACATCCAGAAGGCCGTGGACGACGGCGCGACCGTCCCCATCTACTACGAGCAGCGCCTCGCCAAGCTGCACCTGGACGACGACCAACGCCTGTCCATCGACCCCGAGTTCGAGGCGGCAACCGAGGCCGAGGAGGCCGAGGGGCGCGAGAAGCTCAAGTCCAAGTGGGCGCAGTTGGCCGCCGTGGTGGGTGCGCCCGAGCGGGTCAAGGCCGTGGCCGCGGACATCGTGGAGCACTTCGAGGCGCGGCTCGAGAACGCGATGGACGGCAAGGGCATGATCGTGGCCATGTCGCGCCCCATTGCGGTGGCGCTGTACGACGAGATTGTGGCGCTGCACCCCCAGTGGGCTGGCGACGGCGACGACGACGGATTCCTGAACGTCATCATGACCGGCTCCGCGAGCGACGGACCCGAATGGCAGCAACACATCCGCAGCAAGTCGCGGCGCGGGGAGATGGCCACCAAGTTCCGCGACCCGGACGACCCGTTCAAGCTGGTCATCGTGCGCGACATGTGGCTCACGGGCTTCGACGCGCCCTCGCTGCACACCATGTACATCGACAAGCCGATGCGCGGGCACGGGCTCATGCAGGCGATCGCGCGCGTGAACCGGGTGTTCAAGGACAAGCCCGGCGGGCTGGTGGTGGACTACATCGGGATTGCCACCGAACTCAAGGAGGCGCTGCATACTTACCGCGCCGAGGGTGGCAAGGGTGCGCCGAACCTCGACATCGCTGAGGCGATCGCCGAGATGCTGCGCCGCTACGAGACCGTGCGCGACTTCTTCCTGAACCAGACCACGTCGCGCGGTGTGGAGCCCGGCTTCGACTACGGGCCGTTCCTGACGGGCAAGCCGAGCGAGCGTCTGGCGTGCATCGGCAACGGACTCAACTACGTCCTGGGCCTCCCGGACGGCAAGCAGCGGTACACGGACGAGTTCCGGGAGTTCAAGAAGGCGTACGCGCTGGCCGCGGCCACTGTCGAGGCCGAGAAGATCCGCGAGGAAGTTGCGTTCTTCGAGGCGGTGAATGTGCAGTTGGGGAAGCGTTCTTTGGTTGAGCATCGCCGGGACGATGCGGAGATGGCGATTCGGCAGATCGTGTCGCGGTCCGTGCTGTCCGAGGGCGTGGTGGACATCTTCGAGGCAGCGGGGCTGAACCGGCCGGCGATCTCGCTGCTGTCCGAGGAGTTCCTGGCCGAGATGCAGAACATGCCGCAGCGCAACCTCGCGGTGGAGATGCTGGAGCGCCTGCTGCTGGACGAAATCAAGGTGCGCGGCAAGCGGAACGTGGTGTTGGAGCGGCGCTTCTCGCAACTGCTGGAAGCGTCGGTGATCAAGTACCGCAACCGCGCGATCGACTCGGCGATGGTGATTCAGGAACTTGTCGATTTGGCGCGCGAACTGCGCGAGGCTGGCGAGCGCGGTGAGGCGCTGGGGCTGAACGAGGACGAGTTCGCCTTCTACGAGGCGCTGGATGCGAACGGCGACGTGCACTCGATCATGGGCGACGCACAGTTGGCGGTGATTGCGCGGGAATTGGTCGACAAGGTGCGGGCGAACGCTGCGATCGACTGGACGCTGCGTGAGAGCGTGCGGGCGCAGATGCGCGTGATGGTGAAGCGAATCCTGAAGAAGTACGGGTATCCGCCGGATCTCGCGGAGGGCGCGGTGGCTACTGTTTTGGAGCAGGCTGAGGCCTTGAGTGAGGGGTGGGTTGGGTGAGCGCGACAGACTGGGTCACCGCGACTGCAACGATTGCGGCCGCAGTCGCCGCCGGCGCATCGGTGGTGGCCGCGTTCAAGTCCACTGGTGCAACCAGCAAAGCGGCTCAGGCGTCGCGAGATGCTGCCGACGCAGCGGCGACCTTGACCCGAATCGAGGAAGCGCGGCGGCTAAGAGAGTTGCAGCCCGTATTCGAAGCGAAGATCGTTCGGCGCAAGCATGGTGACACCGTCTTGCTATTCACTCTCGTCGGGCCGGCCGCGGCGACAGTGCTCGACCGCGTACGTATCCGCACTCGCACTGACGGCATTGACTGGACCGAGAAAACACCCGCCGAGCACTGCGGGCGAATCACGGAGTTTCCGTGGGGACCGGGCCAGTTTCGAATTGGGATTGACGAGAGCGTGTCGGCTACCCAGTCGCGCGACTTCATCGATGTCGAGCAGGGAACCGAGCTCCTGGTCTCCGTCGAAGCTAGCGTCGCGCCTCCATGGTGGACTCCGGAAGCGTGGAACGGCCGCTACCAGGCGCAGCCGATGCGTCTCGCATTTGAGTGCAAGCACGGCGAGGACGAGTGGATAGCCCATCTCAACGTCAGGGCGGCGGCGCTGCGGCCGCAGTCCTTCGGGATGATCTATTGAGTCCCCGGCGGTAGAGACGGCTATACGATTCGCGGCCTTTTCTATGTCGGTACTCAGGAGATGTCAGACATCAGGAGCAAACTCCTCAACTAGACCCATGAAGTCAAATTGAAGGAAGGCTCCGAATGTCCAATCCGAACTCTCGAGTGAACGTGGTCTGGATATGCGGCCGAGGTCATGAACACCCGCTTTGCATCGAACTCGCCCATCGCGGGGTTCCACCCGAGCTCCGGTGTTCGCCCTCTGCAGCAAGCGGGTACTCCGCAGGAGGCGGCGGCTGCACCATGCCCGACCACCTCAGTGATCGGGTCGAGGCGCTGCTCCGCCAAGACCTTGAACGCTGGAAGCGGCTCGGCCACGTCGAAGTGCGGGCCTGACGCACCTTAGCCCGCAGCACGGCGAGGGTCGCAGCCAACCTCGTCGCCGTCAGCGGGCAGCAGGCTCCTTGCGGTGAGCCGTCCACGTAGGCTCAACTCGAAGCGAGTGTCTAGCGGCTTGCGTGCGAGCCAAAGTGACCCGCACGGAGCCTGGACGGACCCTTCATGCGCGAGGTCCACACGCCGCACACCCCGTAGCGTTGCGCGCCTAGATCCGATGGGCCCTGAGGCTGCCGAAATGCCGCGACGACAAACATGACGAGAGTCACCGCGCCAAGAGTCACAATCAAGGGCCAGTAACTCGGCAGGGCGAAGACTCCGAATGGCACCAACACCAGCCAGAAGAACACCCGTCCGCGCACGGCTTAAGTCGGCCCCCTCCAAGATGCACTGTCGAGAACCGACGTCGCGAGGCGGGCTGCGCGTGGAGGCGCCCCTCCTCCGCTTCTGCCATTGTTGCACTGTGCTCCCCTCCGGACTCATCGCCACCTACCCGCGCATCTTCCACATGGCCGAGGCATCGGCATGGGAGGGCATCCAGCGCCACGGACTCCTGTCGACCGGCGCCCTGGTGGACCTTTTCGAGACGCCCGACCCGCGCCGCAATCGGCTCCTGGCCGAGCGTCGGTCCGACATGACCGCCGTGCACCACGCCGTCCACGGCACCGCGCTCATCCGCGACAACGGGCCGCTCAGCGAGAGGAAGCTCGCCGCATGCCTCACCGACATGACGGTGCCCGAGTTCCTGCGGCTCATCAACAGCAAGGTGTTCTTCTGGCCCACGCAGAAGCGCCTCGACACCCTGTTCGCCGCGAGTGCCTACCGCGACCGCCCGCACCTGATCCTGACCGTCGACACCGCGTCGCTGCTTGCCTCACACGCGGACCGCGTCACGCTCTCGCCCATCAACAGCGGGGCGACGGTGCACGATGCTCCGAAGCGGGGGTCGGACACGTTCAAGTCCATCGCAGACTATGACTTCGAGTACTGGCGCACCAAGCGCACCCGCCCCACGGCGGTGGCCGAGATCTGCGTCGACCATTCGGTACCCGACATCACCAAGCACTTGGTTGAGGCGTACGTGCGGCACCCCGATGGATCTATCCAAGCGGTCACCTAGTCGCCGGCCAGCAGCCCCACCGGACCCGCGCTAGACCTGCAGCGGTCCCCAGGACGCCCGCCGCCTCTTGTCCGGGCTTTGCCGTAGGTTTCATGTATGGCAAACAAGCAGGGGCGAAAGCTAGAACAACACATCGCGGTATTCGGCGAGAGCGGCAGCGGGAAGACCGTGCTCGTCTCGTCGTTCTTCGGCCCTTACCAGGAGCGCGAGGCGGTGCGAAAGCACGGTCTCCGAGTAGTGGCGCGCGATCCCGGCCAGGGCAGCGCGCTCCATCGAAACTACCTAGGAATGCGCAACTCGGCGCGATTGCCCCTACCCACGCGGCGTGAGGGCGCCTCCTATACTTTCGACATTCGGCTGGAGAGCGGTCGAGACAATGCCGATCAGCGTCAGCATCGTCCCGAAGTGACGCTGGTGTGGCACGACTATCCAGGCGAATGGTTCGAGAAGACCTTGAGCGGCGTCGAAGAAGAGGCCCGCAGGCTTGAGACCTTTCGCACGCTCCTCGGCTCAGACGTAGCGCTGCTGCTCGTCGACGGTCAGAAGTTGAAGGACTACCAAGGTGAGGAGGAGCGCTACCTCAAGTCGCTCTTCGGGAACGTCCAGCGTGGGCTGCTCACCTTGAAGGATCCGCTTCTTGAGAAGGAAGGCCCGCTGACTCAGTTCCCACGCATCTGGGTCATCGCACTTTCCAAGGCGGACTTGTGGCCCGATCTGGATGTCTACGCGTTCCGCGACATGTTGATCGACAAGGCGAGCGAAGAGATTGCCGACCTCCGGGACGTCATCAGTAGCCTCCTTGTCGACAAGGCCGCACTGTCAGTAGGCGAGGACTTTATACTCCTCTCGTCGGCACGGTTCGAGGTCGGTTCCATCGACCTCACTCATCGCATCGGACTTGACCTCATCTTGCCAATGGCTTCGGTCTTGCCGCTCGAAAGGCACCGCCGTTGGATTAGGGCCAAGGCGCTCTCGCACGACGTAGCAAAACGCCTCCTAGACAATGCAGGACCGCTTGCCACCGCTGCGCAGGCGGTCGCCCTGAAGGTACTGCCCGGGAAGTACAAGGCCCTCGCCCTTCTCGTCAATTCAGAGATGATCGACAGGGTTGCTGAGGCAGGCAAAGAGCAGCTTGAGGGCGTAAAGGCCGAAGCAACAGAGAGGAGTGACCTCCTCACCGCCACCGTCGCCCAGTTCCAACTCGACCTCAACGCTGCAGAGGAAGGCAACGTACTGTTCCGGAGTCAGCGTTGACGTTCCTGTGGACCACGCGCGGTAGGCGCTGGGGCTATCGGTTCCTCCGCGACGGAGGCCTCGCGGACCCGCTACCCACGTTCGAGGACGCCTTCGCCAATATGAATGACGCCGAGAACGGATGGTGCGAGCACAATGGCGCCGTCGCGCTCCGCTTTGAAGATCCCGAAGGCCGCCGTGATGAGTCCGGGCGGCCAATCTTGCACGAGTTCGTGTTACTCCCGCCCGTCAACATCTCGATCAACTCAGTCGATGATGGAATCGCCGTTATCTGGCCGCTCGTCGCCGACGAGTACACCGCCATTTGGGACGAACCTGTCGAACCCCAGGCAGAACCGCGTAGCACTGGCTAGGGCGTGGGGATGTGCCCGGACAGTCGATTTCCGCGCGAGACCGTGTGCATCCCGTACTCCCACACCTTCCCCGCCCTGCCCGACCCGCTCCCAGGGTCCTGAGCATTTACCGCCACCACCCCGCGCTTCACTGCGGGCAACACCACCAGCCCCGCCAATTGAATAACGGGCGTCCTCCGTGATTGAGTCAGCGGTGCAACTGGCTTGATTGGATTTCGGCTGCCCGGGTTCTTGCCGCAACGTACTCGGGCAACCATGCATCCACGAACAACTCCCATTTTTGAAGCGCGGCCGCACACGGGAGATTTGGTGACTGCTGCGACGGCCGCGAGCCCCGGAGTTCCTTGAGCCCGGCCAGAAGAGCGGCAGCCTCCGCCTCCAGGCCAAGCTCCCTCATGAAGCCGATGTTCACGTCGACCGTGCCGTACCCCGGGTACCACGTCACCAAAGTGCCGGCCGGGTCAGCGCCGTAGATCTTTGACTTGGCTCCCCTGCGAACGGACCAACCGAGCCGCTCCGCGAGCGCGTCGAGCCTGTCCCCAACCTCGCGGACATCGGCGTCTGCGGACTCGATGATCTCGTCAAGCGACGTCGTCGCGATCGCCCGCTTGGTCTTAGCGGCGTGCTCTGTGCGCCCGTACACCGTCGGCGCGAGTACCTGCATCCCGCCAGACTGGTGACGAGCAATCGCGATCCCCAGCACTTCCGTCTGCTGCATCTGTTCGTTCAGGAACTCGATGATGCGTCTCAGCTCCTGCGGGATCTCATCGGCCACGAAAAGAAGCCGCAGCTTCCCGGCCGCCAGGTTGTCCTCAACACGGTTCCAAAACCGCTCCACCGTCGCGTCCCGATCTTCGTCGTCAACTTCGAGGAGTTGGGCAATCCGTTCTGCCGCCTCGTCGGAGCCACCGCTCCGCGCGGTGAGCCACTCGCGCAGACGGTCAATCGGCCAGTACTTCACGCCGTTTGCGGCGTAGTCAAACATCTGTCCGACAATCTCGCGCCGGATACGCGTATCGCTTGATCGCTTGACCTCGACGATGGTCGGTATCGCATCCTGATCCACAAAGAGGTGGTCCACGCTGAATCGATCCGATTCGCCAGCGCCGGTAGCGAGCCCCGGCTCACGCTCTATGAGGAGCCAGCGGCGCGGGCTCTCGGGATTGATGTCCGCGCCAGCGAGCAGCCCGGGGTAGCGCTCGATCAGCGTCTGAAGCTCATCCTCTGTCACGTATTTGCCGGGCTTCATCTCGATCAGTTCATCGTCCTGCACCACAAACATGCCCATGGGATGACCTCCTTTGGCTACCGCCAAACTACTCGCGGACTGGCGTGGCGCGCTCCTGAATCAAGAAGCGTTCGCTGGTGCGCAACCCAAACTTCTGAGACGAGCGGTGGGCCTACTCTTTGCTCGAGCGCATCCAAAGAGCGGCATCGAGGACCCGCAAGTCGGTATCTTCGACTGGGCTACCGAGCTTCTGACCCATCCGCTGCCGAGCAGCGATCAATGCCTGAGCCACGTCGTCGTCGCGGAGAAGCGCCCGCATGATGCACCAGTACGAGCGCGCGCTCTTCAACGCGCGACGGCCCAGCGCCTTGCCCACAATGTTGTCTCGCACTGGGATGAGTGCGGGCCGCTTGCGAGCAGTGAGCTTTGACGCCGTCACCCATGGATTGGGGTTCTTGACATGCCTAGGGGAGATCACCGACTTCACGGCGAGATGGAACTTCCACATCTCCTCAAACAATGAGTCGTCGGCCTCCGCCAGAGTGACATCGGACGGTACCGCCCTCAGCGCTGTCAAAACCCCTTCTCGTGGCGAGCCCTCGTCAAGGAGATGCCGGACACCAATGGGGTCTACTCGCACTGACAGAGTCGTCACGGCAAGCACGTCATCGCCGTTGAAGGAATCGTGATCATTGGTCCCGAGGTGGCTGAATGTCGATCCAGCGTAATTGCCGCCAACGTCGTAGTAGTCGGCGAGGTTAGCGGCACCCAGCGCTTCCAAAGCGAGATCACGTGCGGCATCGAACTCGCCTTGACTGGGCTCGTATTTGCTTAGGTCGGACATGTTAGCCATCGCTTCCCCTCGACATCATTGACAATTCGAGCATACGTCGGCTCACCCTTGGAGCTTCCCGGTGACCACGTCAGACCCCGCCCGTAACGTGGCCTCATGAGTTTGTATCACGTGGGCGTCGTGGGCAGAGCCGAGTATCTGTGGCACCAGTACCTCTACACGGATTCGGGCGACGCGACCGAACTCGCGTGGGCCCTGTCCAACGCCAGCTCTTCATACTCGCGCCGCGGCCAGCACGACGCCGCCATTGAGTCGTGCGAGCTCGCGGTGCGGGTTCTGCGAGACCGCATAGACCAGGGCATCGGCACCCAGCAGGACGAGTCCGACCTCCCCCACCTGTTGAGCAATCTGGCCAGCGCCCACGGTGAGGCGCACCACCCCGTGGAGCACCTTGCCACCTGGAGTGACGCCGTTCAGATGCAACGACGTGTCATTGCGTCCTGGTTCTATGAAGACGACGACTGGGTCCTGGCGAACCTACTCGACGGGTACGCCGACGCCGCACTCGACCTGGGCTTCGAGTCCGAAGCGCGGTCGGCGCTACGGGAGGCGGAAGACCTCCTCGCGGACGTCTCCCAGCGTCGGCCAGTGGCAGCGAAGGTGATCATGGACCTAGTCGACGCGACGCGGACGAAGATGCGGTCGCGGTGACCGCGTCGCCAAGCACCCCTTCCCCCACCACCGGGATCCCGTATTCCCGAGCCTTCCGCGCCTTGCCCGACCCGCTCCCAGGGTCCTGAGCAATCACCGCCACCACCCCGCGCTTCACAGACGGCCACACCACCAGCCCCCGCGCCTCGGCCACCGCCGTCAGCTCGCGCTTGCGCGGCTCCGACATCCCCGTGAACACCACCAAATCCCCCGGGCGCAGCTCCACATCAGACACCACACGAGACACCAGCCCCTCCGCCCGAGCAAGCAGCGCCTCGACCTCCAGATCCCGCAAGTCCAGCAGCCCCGCCAGCTGAATCACGAGCGCCCGCTCCTCGTGCGTGAGCTGGTCGTCCGCGCACACCGCGTCCACGACGCCCAGCATGTAGTGCCGGTTCAGCCGGGCCACGTCGTCGGCCGTCAGCCCCAGAGCGCCGGCCATCCCGTCCAGCGCCCTGCGCTCCGGCGTCGAGATCTTCCTGTCAAGCAGCACCATGTCCAACAGATCCAGATACTCGTCGGCGCCGTCAAGGCCCTCGACCCGCTCAAACGATCCCGCCACCCGATCCATCAGGTCGCTGCCCGGCGCGGTCAGCTCGCGCGCGAACCCGCGCCACACCGGCGCCGTCCCCAGCCGCGGCGGGGCCGGCCACAGCATCGCCTCGCCGAACGCCAGCCACTGGTCCCACACCCTCCGCTCGCCCGACGCGCGCATATACGCGGCCAGCAGCGCGGCGGTGGCCTCGGCGTCGGCTAGGGCGGCGTGGGCATCGGTCAGCGGCACGCCAAAGTGCGCGCAACACGCCCCCAGCTTCGCGGGCGCCCCAAACTGCCCCGCCAGGCGCATCGTGCAGAGCGTCATGTCGCGGGTGAGGCCAACGGCCACCCGGCGCGGGCATACTCGGCGGCAAGGAACGACGCATCGAACGCGCTGTTATGCGCCACGACGACGCGCCCCGCGAGCAGGCCCGTCAGGTCGCCCACGACGTCGGCGAAGCGGGGCGCCATACGGGCATCGGTCGCATCGATGCGGTGAATGTGTTGAGCGCCCAGGTCGCGTTGGGGGTTCACGAGGGTGGTCCAGGAGTGCTCCCGCCGCCCCTCGGGGGAGACCAGCACCACCCCGATCTCGCACACGCGGTCGTTCGCGTTGTATGCGAAACCCGTGGTCTCCAGGTCGATGACTGCGAAGCCCTGCATGTTGTCCCCTCCCCCTCATTTCTCTTGAGGGTAGCGCGGGGCGGGGCCGTGTCCACAGAGCGACGGTGCGGCACTTGACGAGCGAGCCCGCGCGGCGGAAACTAGAAGGGCGATGGGCAATAGCCCTGAGAAGTGGACCCGGCAGCCCTCCGGACGGTGGGCGAGCCGGGTTTCGCGCTTTCTAGACTCGGATGTGGGCCACCACGAGCGGCTCAATCCCTGCCCGGTATGCGCCGCCGCGCGCCCACGCCCATGCCGCCAGGTCCGCAGCCCACAGAACTGGGTCTTGAGCCGCAGGTAGGTGGACGTACTCGAAACTGTCCGCGCCGTCGGCCGCGCGTGCCGCACTCAGGAGGTGCCGGTCGGCCCCCAGGACCGACTCGTCGCGTTCGATGACCCACCGCGACACCCCGGCTTCGCCAGCCCAGTCCGCTAGGGCGAGCACATGCGCGCCACGAGCGCTGAGGTCACGCTGACCCCGATCAGACTCAACGATGACGACTTGGACTGCGCCCGCTGCAGAGACAAGCGAGGCCACCGCCACCCGCCTGCGCCCAGTGCTCTCCTTTGGCGCATGGAACCTGCGCGATCCAGGCATGGCCCACTCGCGGCACGTCGCGCGCACCCGTGCGACCGATCCCGCAGGCACGACGACCGCCGCGGTGATGTAGCCACGGGCCTTCGATTCGTCGGAAAACATGTGCAGAGTCACGGGAGCGCCTATTCTGGAATTCAACACCCCGGAACCGTCCCTGTAGTTCTCCTCGGAGAGCCGATCACACGGCCGGGGTTTTGCTTTGCCAGTGTGGCATCGGCGCGGCGCGCCCAGCCGTTTTCCACAGGGCCGTCAACGCTCGAGCTTGAGCGTCGACTCACTCAAACTGACGACTGATGTGCTCGCAAATTGACGACTGCGGTGCTGTCCAAGGACGAGGTGCGCGAGAACATCGACGCCTTGGCGCGCATCGTCGAGATCGAGGACCAGGCTGCATGGTCCGCCAAGCCGCGATCGCCCGTCCTTGGCCTGCACTGTCTCGTCCCGTTCGATCACTGGCAGGGCACCAAGACGCGGTGTCAGTGGGCGGCGAGATGGTAGACACACGAGCCGACAGGCCCGGAGGGGGGAGCACCGTGCCGAACACCGAGGCCTTGACCGTCGGCTCCCCCAAGCATGACCAGCTCCCTTCCGTTTCAATACTGTTAGTAGTACTATCGCCATGAGCAAGATTGACAAGAGAATGGAGCAGATGCGGCGAGCGCCCGCATCCGTGTCGTTCGAGGATCTCGCATCTGTGTGTCGGCACTTCTTCGGCGATCCGGTCGGAGGGTCCGGCTCACACGACGTGTACCGCACCCCCTGGGCGGGCGACCCAAGGGTGAACATCCAGAACAGGAACGGGCAGGCCAAGCCCTATCAGGTCCGTCAGGTTTTGGCCGCACTCGAGCGGCTTGAACGGGAGAGAGGAGCCCCGCAGTGAGCACGAACCATTACACGTACCAGGTCTCCTGGTCCCCCGAGGATGGCGAGTACGTCGGGACCGTCGCGGAGTTTCCCTCGCTTTCGTGGCTCGACGCCGACGAGCAAGCGGCCTTCGCGGGCATCGGGCGGCTCGTAGACGACGTCGTAGCGCAGATGGTCGCCGAAGGTTCACCCCCGCCCGACTCGCTTGCGGACCGCAGCTACTCCGGAAAGTTCGTGGTGCGCCTCACGCCCGCCCGCCATCGGGCACTCGCGATCAGGGCCGCACAGGCAGGCGTCTCCATGAACCGGCTCGTGAGCGACACCCTCGCTTCGCGATAGAGCGCGCCAGGCACCAGATCACATGCGGGACATGACGACCCGACAGCCCTCCGGACGGTGGGCGTGTCGGGTTTCGCGCTTTCTGCGCTCGGATGCGGGCCACCACCAGTGGCTCGAGCCCGGCCCGGAACTCACCGCGTCCGCCCGCCACCACCGGCGCCGAGACCCACCCCACCGCCGCGTCGTCGTTGCGCTTCCGTTATTCGTTTGTTATCGTTTCGTTATACGAAGCCCGAGGCGGCCGGCCCGGGTAAAGCCCAACGAAGGGTGCCCGCTATGCCCCCCATAGGTCGCCGCCTCATCGCCGTGGATGCACAGAACCTGCTCGGTTGTCACCCGGCCAACGCCGGTGCGGTGTGTTGGGAGTTCGCGATCGTCGAGTCGCTCCGCGCCGTGGGCTTCCGCGAGGACACGGACCATCTGGTCATCGCGGTCGCGCCTGATTGGGCGTTCACCGTCAAGGCACTCGCGCCCTTCGCGCGCCTGGTGGTGCGGGGAGGCCGGCACGGTGCGGACCTGGCGCTGTGCAACGCGCTCGAGGACACAAGCTTCATCGCGAGCCGCTACAGCGAGGTCGTGATCGCCAGCGGATCCCACATCTTGCGCAGCTCAGTGCGCGCCTTAGCCGATGCCGGCGTCCCCACCACCGTCGCGTGCCTGCCCCACCAGACCTCCAGCAAGTTGACCGCCACCGCCGCGCATGTCACCTGGCTGGACCGCCCGCGGAGCGTCCTGGGCGATGCCGCAATAGTCGCGGCAGCGTCGGCCACGCGGGAGATGTACGCGCTGGCGCCCGTTGATGCCAACCCGCGCGCCGTCCCCGTGCGCACCCAGCTGGGCCTCGCCGCGTAACCGCGTCGGCCGCCAGCCCCGCCGTCGGCATCCCCCGTCGGCATCCCGCTGCCCCTTGGCCTGAACGTCGGCGACCCGCCGTCGTGACACGCACTGTGGATGGGGAGTTTTCCCCAGATCAGGGAAAGTGAGTAGCGGGCGAGAGGAGTTCTCGTTAGCGTGCTTTGAGGGCACCATCGCGGTGGTGCGAGAGGGGGAGACCGACCATGGCGAATCTCAAAGCCACTTTTGAGGACCTGCGCACAGCCGCCAAGAACACCATTGCGGCCATCGATGGTCCCAGCAACTCCCTTCGCGGTGCGGCCGACGCCCTGCAGCAGACCGATGACGCGCTCGCGGGCCAGATCCGCGGTCAGTGGGCAGTGCAATGCAGGTGGGCACGCCAGACACTGTGATGTGCCGAGGGGGGAATTGATGTCCGAATTGATGAGAGTGACCGGAGACGATTTTCGGTACTTGTCGACCCAGTTGAATGCCTTGGCGGATGAGCTTCACGGCGCGCCGCTTAGAGGCGTGGGTGGTGCCCGATGAGTCACTGGTCGCAGAATCCCGGACGGTGCGTGCTCTCTGAGGTTGAGACGTTCCGTGACGCGCAGGGTCGTCGGGAAACGGGTGCCGATGACTTGTCGGTGCGTTTGAGTCAGATTGCCAACAGTGAGGCTGCGGCGTCGTGGCAGTCGGCGGCGTCGACGGCGTGGCAGGAGCGGATCGCTCGCGTACATCCGACGCTTGATGCGGCGGCGCAGGTGGCGCGATCGTGGCGTAGTGCTGCTGATCGGTATCACCAGTCGGTCGCGTGGATTCAGGAGCAGGAGCACGCCGCACATCAGCTGATTGACACGGCGAATCACACGATTGCGGCGTATGCGCATGTGCCTGGTGAGGTCTTGGGGAACCCGACGGTTCAGGCCAGGCTGGAGCAATGTGAGAGGGACATCGCTCACGGGTACGCGACCTTGTATTCGCTGAACACTGAGCGCGTGCGGGTGGATGCTGATTTTGCGCAGATGCTGAACGCGCGGGCCACCCTTGATACGGGGCGTGATTGGTCGGCGCTTGAGGGGCTCTATGGTGGCGCGAACACTGTGGCTGATATTCGTGCTGCACGGGTGGCGGCCATTGCTGAGGCGAATAGGTTGGCCGACGGGGTCGAGGGGCGCAACCCGGATCTGAAGGACATTGATGCCCTTACCAAGCTCCTTGACGCGATGTCGTCGGATCCCACGCTTGCGGGTGACTTCTGGGCGGGCCGCGGTGGTGAAGACCCGTTGGCGTTGATGCAGAAGGGTTTGCAACAACACATGTCGTATCCGGACGGGTTGGGGTTCCTATCCGACGAGGATCAGGCGGCTGCTCTTGCGTTTTCGCGTGCGATCCGTGGCTCTCTTGCGGCGGGTTCGACCACGTGGGACGACGCCGCGGCGCGTGACTTCGCAGCTCGCATGGTCACCGGTGATGATTGGCCTGGCGGAACCGGGTTGAGTACCGGCACGTATCAGGGCGTGGGGTTCCTCTTTGATGACGCTGAGGGTCATCCGATGGGGAAGTGGTTTACCGTGGCGACTGCTGATTTGATTGATGCTGTGGAGCGGGCTGTGGGCCCTGATGGTGTGCCGCGTGGCACCAGTTGGGGTGACCCTGCCGCGTCGAGTGCGTACTACGAGGCGATAGCGCGCGCCGACGAGGTCGATCGGGGTGTTTACGAGGACAGCTTCGCCCCATCCCAAGACCCGACGGGTCGTGTGCTGGACACCCTCGCCGTCTACCCCGACGCGGCATGGGACTGGCTCTCGGCCGACGGCTCCACGTTGGTGGACGGACAACCCGCGGCGGCAACCGACAAGGTGGACTACTACGCGTCACGCGACTGGACCGCCGACGGCTGGGACGGCTTCGGATCCTTGTGGGAGAGCTCGATGCGTGCCGAGGGCGGCCTCATGAGCGAGCCTCCCAACACGCCAACCTGGGACGCCCAATGCGACGTGGCAGCCAGAGTCATCAACGGACTATCCGACGGCTTGAGTGGCGTGCGCCCAGGGGACCTTCCCGAGTCGGGTGCACAGGCTCTTGGGGCTTCGCTCGCGCACCTGATGCCCATGATCTCCGCCAGCCTGTGGTCACAGGGAGTAGACGCGGGTTCAGCGTTGCTCATTGACCCAGAGCGCAATGTTCCCGGGTTCGAGGGCACCTTGACCATCCCGTTCTTCGACCTCGAGGGGCTGGGCAAAGTCGTGGGACACGTGGGCAGCACCGAGACGGGGTTCGCGGTGCTGCGTGTCGCGACGACTGGGGTCGAGAACCGCATTTTGGCTGCAGCCGAGGCGGATGGGAGTTATGGCGCATGGGACCTCGCTCTCGACAAGGTCTACACACTCGAGGGAAACTTCGATGGGTCGGTCGGGGGGGCCTCGGTGGTTCAGGGCCAGTTTGACGACGAGGTGATCAAGGGCAAGGTCGCGATCATGTCGGAACTCGTCGGGCTTATCCCTGGAGCGAAGCTCGACGGACCAGCTGGCGCACTTGTGGGTATCGCCGACGGTCAGGCGCGTTCAGGGCTTCTGGGGGTGTTCGAGAGTTCGGTGGTGATCAACGAGAAGTTGGCCATCAACCTTCTAGACTCCGACGCGCTCTTGGGAAGATCGTTGCTCGACAATCAGGTGAAACTACTTGCCCGTGATGAGTCTTCGAGTCTGGGTTCCGTGGTGGTGGAGGGCGACCAGACCCCGGATGAGTGGCGCAATGGTTTCGGAAATGACTACGACACCAAGTACCTCGCAAGCGTGTGGAACGGGACCCACTAATGTCAACCGCGGCACCCGACTTGGGCACCCAAATCGGAAGAGAGATGCCTTGAACCTGAACTCCGGTGTGTTCTTCCGTCGTTTGCTCGTGGCAGGCTGCGCCTCACTGCTGCTCGCCTCGCTGGGCGGGTGCACGCAACGCGTTGAGGCCTCGAACCTCAAGACCCCGGACATTCTGTGGGCAGACGGAGAACCCTCGGGTCAGTTCTGGGACACAGAGTGGGCTGCCGCCTACCGGGAGGCGACGACCCAGAGGGCACTCGCCGATGCATATGGAGACTACTCGGATCCAGATCTGATAGCCGCAGTCGGCTACGACTCGGCGCTAGCTGGTGCCGAGTCCAACGCGGACCGCCGGTTCGGCTCCGTTGCCAACCAACACCGCCAGTACGACCCCCAAGCGATTTACGCGTACTTCGGCACAATTCTTTCGCTCACCGAATCGGCCGACGGGAAGTCCGCAGTCGTCGGCGCATGCGCACCGCGCTACGAAGGTTCTGAGATAGTCCCTATGGCAATTGACTGGCTCATCACAAAGAACACCGATGGGAGCTTCTATGCGAGTCTCCAATTCGGGTCGACGGGCAACGAGTGCCACGATGCTCACGTGTGGATCGGTGCCTGGGCCGAGGCGATCGACATTGAGAACGTGGGCCGCGACGAGGTCAAGATGCCTTTGCCGCGTGACTACTACGTGAAGTTGGGTGTGATCTCCGAGTAGCGTCGGCGCGTTCCCAAGGGACACCGCACCGTCAGCGAGCACAGTCAACCAGCACCGTCAACCAGCACCACGCCGATCTCGCGCACGCGGTCGTGCGCATTGGATGCGAAGCCCGTGGTCCCCAGGTCGATGACTGCGAAGCCCGTCAAGAGTCGTCGGCGACTACCCGTCCCATGTCTTTGCCGTGACGCCAGAGGACGATGTCAATGACCCTCAGGGGCGTGACGGTGTCGTCCAGTCCCACCTCCGCATGGATGCGCTCAGCCCGCTTCCACAGCGCTCCGTCGTCTTGAGTGACTAGATCGCGCATCACAGTCCAGTGATCCAGGGACCCCGTGATTCCGAGCTCCGCCGCCACCAGCGAGTCATAGACGGGAATCAGGCGCGGGCGCTTGCGGGCAAGGAGCTTGCTCGTCCGAGTCGGGCCAAAATAGCGAACCTCACGGATCAGCCGCCATGCTTCCGCGGCGGGGCCGGCGTCGGCCAACATCGCAGGAGCGCCGTCATCCACCAGGGTCAGGTCCGGTGGGATCTGAGCGAGCAGCGCCCCGAGCTTCGCACTCATGTCCGGTTCCAGCAAGGCGACCGCCGAGGAGCCCTTCACCTCGACAGACAGCGTGGCTAGCGCGATCAGGTCGCTGGGCGTGACTTCGTTGATGGTCGCCGGGTTGTCCCAACGTCCGCCAATCGTCTCGAAGGACGCCCCCACATGGCGCCCGATCTCATTGGTGAGTCCGAAGTACTTCTGCACCAGGTGCACCGCCTGGAAATAGGACTCTTCTTGCAGGATCTCAGGCATCTTTGCCATGATCACTCCCTCGTTTCTCACCACGGTAGCGCGCCGCTCACTCGCCAGCCATAGGTGGATTTGGAATCGCACAGCCAGGTCGCCGACGCCCGTCCGGTGGGCCGAAGACCTCCTGGCTCCAGTCTCCGACCGTCGGCCGTGTTGTGCCCGGGGGCCACGAGTACTAGGGGGCCACGAGCACCACGCCGATCTCGCACACGCGGTCGTTCGCGTTGAAGGCGAAGCCCGTGGTCTCCAGGTCGATGACTGCGAAGCCTGCAGGTGTTCTCCCCCCGCTGGTCCTGGCCCGACACCTCAGCTTGTCAGGCCCTCGTGACACGGTAGTGAGTAATTCGAAAGGGGAAGCGGACATGAGCGGTCTAGATCATCAGGAAACATCTGGGCTACGTGGGAATCACGGCGTAGCCATCATGTTCCGGCGGCCCCTGTTCGGACAATTAGATTCTTCCGTCGTGGACGGAACAACGCTATTATCTGAACATGACCTCGCGATCCCCCGTACCTGACGCGCAACCGCCAAGCGAGCGCGAACTGACTGGCATCGCGATATCAACGCTCCGCCAGCGCCTCCCGGATGACTGGCTGCTCGACTCCGCAACCAACAAAGGTGCACACTCTCGATCCTTCGACACCCTGTATGTCCTCACTGCACCCGACGGCACAAGGGCTTCCATCGGCATCGACGTGAGACGCCTCGTCGAGCCCCGGGACGTCGAGACCCTTCGCAACAAGTTCGCTCACGGCCTCGAAGGCGACACGGTCGACATCGCGATTATCGCGGCGCGCTACTTGAGTCGATCGGTTCAAGACAAGCTTGCGGCTGCGGGACTGTCATTCGTTGACGCCACAGGGAACACGCTCGTCCGATCGCGTCGCCCCGCGCTTCACATCAGCGACAGAGGCGCCGATCAGGACCCGTGGCGCGGGCCCGGACGCCCGCGCGGCACGTTGAAGGGAGAGCCCGCGGCGAAGGTGGTGCGCACACTCATCGACCTCCCTGGCAGTTGGTCCGTACGCGACCTTGTGGAGGTGTCACAGGCTTCGACCGGTTCCGTGTACCGAGTACTGGAATTCCTGGAGTCCGAGGGCCTCGCCACACGTGACGTGGATGGACGGTGGCTGACCGACGGCTGGCAGCCGATGCTGCGGCGATGGTCCGTGGACTATCAGTTCTCGAGCACGAACCGCGTTTCGCGATGGATTGCGGTGCGGGGCATCGACGCATTCGTTGACTCGCTTCGCCGCGACGACGTCGGGAACTACGTGGTCACGGGCTCCGTGGCGGCTGCCGCGTGGGCACCGTACGCTCCCGCCAGGTTGGCTTCCGTGTATGTGGACGACGCCGCCACCGCGGCAAAGCAATGGGATCTGCGGCCGACCGACTCCGGTGCGAACGTCTTGCTAGCGGAGCCACGGTATGCAGTGGTACGAGAACGCTCTTTGGTGGCGCTGGAGGGTCTTCGGATCGCAGCCCCAGCCCAAGTCGCGGCAGACCTCATGTCTGGCCCTGGCCGTGCGCCTTCCGAGGCTGAGGCCCTGATTGATTGGATGGCGCGCAATGAGCAATCCTGGCGATGATTCCGGCAGCCTGCTGGTGCGCGCTCGTTCCGTGCTGCTCGACGCGATCGACGCTCTCGCGGGGCAAAAGAGCTCCGTCGTTTTGGTCGGCGCACAGGCCGTCTACCTTCACACGGGGAGCCTGAACATCGCCCTGGCCGAGGCCACCAAGGATGCCGACCTGGCACTTGACCCCCGCCTCCTCGGGGACGATCCCTTGATAGAGGCGGCAATGACGACGGCCGGCTTCTATCAGGACGCCGGCGGCCAACCGGGCGCATGGCTGTCGGTTGATGGGATTCCCGTAGACCTTATGGTGCCGGAGTCGCTCGCTGGCGGAGGCGGCAGGCAGGCGCGCGCGGCGCGTATCCCCCCGCACGCACGAACCGCGCTTCGAAGGGCCGGCGGACTCGAAGCGGTGGTAGTCGACTGTGCCGAAATGGCGGTTGATGCACTTGACCCGTCCGACGGTCGTGTACGCACCGTCAAAGTCGCCGGACCCGCTGCGCTGCTGGTAGCGAAGACGCACAAGATCGCCGAACGCGTCGACGCCCCCACACGACTCAATGACAAAGATGCCCACGACATCTACCGGCTACTCCGGTCGCAGGAAACGCCGGTGCTCGCCCGGAAGCTTCGCCAATTGCGCGAAGACGACATCAGTCGTGAGTGCACCGAATACGCCATCGCGCAGATCAAGGTCCTCTTTGCCTCCGGGCCGGATGCCATCGGGTCAACAATGGCGGGACGCGCCGAGGAGGCAGTTGGGGACCCCGAGGTCGTCTCAACCGCGACTGCGCTACTCGCCGCCGATCTGATGACTGCGCTCGACCGGGACGACAACTAGGACCTTGGCGCGCGCGTTCTCAAAGCCCCCCGCACCGTCAACCATCACCACGCCGGTCTCACACCGGCGATCCGTGAGGTTGGAGGCGAACCCCCGTCACTCTCCCACCCCACCTCGCGCATGGATCCGACCATCAACCTCATCCACCAGCTGCGCCGACTTCGCAATGTCGAGCACGCTCGCGAGCGTGTCCCGCGCCTGCGCCGTGAGCCGTCCATAGCCGAAAAGCGCGGCCGTCTCCTTGAGGACCTCGTCCACCGACGCCCCGTGCCCCGCAACAGCCACAAACTTCATGGCGTTGAGGATCTCGTGCGGGGCAATGTCGGGGAGTTCACGCCGCGTGCCGTTGGGTGAGGCGCGAAAGCCCTCGTACTCCTGCGGACGCACCCCGGCGGGGAACACGAACGTGCCCAACACGGTGGTGTGGACCTGATCCTGGGGCGCCAGCGACAGGATCTGTTGCACCCGCGAGCGGCTTGCCCTCGACAACCCCAGGCGCCGTGTCACCAGTTTGCCTAACCTGTCGGCACTCAGCGGCGCCTCGGTCGCGATCACGTCGGCAACCTCGTGCGCTACACGTTCGCGGGCACGCACCCCGTGGAGCCTGTCCAAGTCTGCCAAGGTCGCGGTCGAGGCCTGCTCGAGCCCGGCCTCCGACCACAGCGGCAGGGACGACGCGGGCTGGGCGGTGACGTCGGCTGCGTCTGCGAACTCGCTACCCTCACCACTTGCCTCGCCGACGAGCTGGTCGCCGTCGGCTGCCCCGTCACCCTCGCCGTCGGTTGCCTCGTCACTCGCCGCCCCGTCCCTTGCCACCCCTTCCCTTGCCACCCCATCACCGTCCACATCGCCGTCCACCTCGCCGGTTGCGGCCGCGGCCCGCAGCGCCTCAACAACCACCGACACCTCCGGGAACTGGGCCGCATCGGGGGCATCGGGTGCATCGGCAGCCTGCACGTCAGTGCCCTGCGCCGCCGCGACGATGTCCTCGACCACCTGGTCGGCCTCGTACACCCACGCGGGCAGCCACACGCGCACCACCCTGTCCCAGCCCATCGCCTCATGCAGCACCGCGTGGGGCAAGGCCTCCCTGTCGCCCACCGTCACGCGGGACGCCCACGTGGGCGTATCGAGCAACACCGCCGCCCACGGGCGACCGGGAGCGCGCACCGCCAGGTCCACCGTGAAATCCGAAAGCCCCACCTGTTGCCTGACCTCCAGTCCCGCGTCCACCAACCGCGCGGCAATCTGGTCGCGGTGCAGGTCGCGGGCGTTCGCGGTGCGCATGCCCATGGCGCCGTCCACCCCAAACGCGGCCACAGACAGGTAGTCGCGCAGATGCTCCAGACCGAGGGACGACGTGCGGTCAAGCTCGATGTGCTCCGGCGAAAAGGAGGAGAACACAACGATGCGTTCGCGCGCACGGGTGATGGCCACGTTGAGCCGGCGCTCGCCTCCCGAGCGGTTGAGCGGGCCAAAGTTGAGCGGCAGCTTGCCGGTCTCGGGGTCAGGAGAGAAGGCGAGCGAGAACAGGATGATGTCGCGTTCGTCGCCCTGCACGTTCTCCAGGTTCTTCACAAAGATGGGGTCATCGGCGCGGGCCATCGCCGCGTCAACAAGGGGATCACGCTCCGCCTCGAGCAGGTCGAGGATGAGCTCGCGTTGCTCGACGTTGAACGTGACCACCCCGATCGAGGCGTCGGGCTTGCCTGCCAGGATCCCGCGGATCTCGGCCACGATCGCCCGCGCCTCGTCCCTGTTGACGCGCTTCTTGCCACGCTCGAAGGTGCCTTCGATGCGGCGCCAGCTGAGCCCCAAATCCTCGCGGGCATCGGGCGGCGCAGGGAAGCTCGAAAGCCTGCCCTCGTAGTAGTAGCGGTTGGAGAACGCGATGAGGCTCTCGTCGCGGCTGCGGTAGTGCCACGACAGCCACAGGCGAGGCAGCCGCGACTCGACGGCCTCCGTGAGGATCGACTCCTGATCCACGGGAGCCATGCCGCCCGTATCGTCGTCGTCCTCATCGGCCGAGGCGAACATGTCGGAGCCGCCAAACTCGGTGGGCGGCATCTGGCGGGAGTCACCCACCACCACCACAGATTTGCCACGACCCATCGCACCCACGGCCTCGGCCACCCTGATCTGGGAGGCCTCGTCGAACACGACGATGTCGATGTCCACCGCACCGGGCGGAAGGAACCGCGCCACGGAGTGCGGGCTCATGAGCAGACAAGGCGTGATCTCGCCGATGACGGAGCCGTACTCCGTGAGCAGCTTCCTGATAGACATGCCCCCGCGCTTGCGGCCCAGCTCGCGGTCGAGTTCGCCCACGCGCCCCATGAGCCGATCGGACGTAAAGGTGCGGCGCTTGATGATGCTCGCGGGCACCTCCTCGAGCAGAGCATCGCGCACCGAGCGCCCGCCCTCGACATAGCGCTGCACCAGCCGCTCACGCTGGCGCCCGTCGAACCCCACAAAGCCTCCGGCGAGCAGCCGCTCCTCAAGCGCGGCCTTCGCGGTCGCGAACCTGAACGCGGACTCGACGTATTCGCCGCCGATGTTGCCGTCGCGCACCGCCGCCACGAACTCACCGGCACCGGCCTCATCGAGAGCCCGCGCGTGGTGCTGGACCACATCCCACCTGGTGAGGCGGACCAAGGCCAGCCCCGAGGCGTCGGCGGTCCACACCGGGAGGTCCTCCGCGAGGGCTTCCAGGATGGTGCGCCCGCGCACCCAGCGCGTCACATCGGACGGGCGGGAGTCGATCGCGCTCAGCAGCGCCAGCCATGCGTCCCGCAGCGCACGGGCCCCTGACTCGTGCCGGGGCAGGGCGACTGCGGCAGAGCCCTGCGCCTTGGAAGTGGGACTGGAACTGGGACTGGGACTGGCACTGGCACTGGCACTGGCACTGGCGCTGGCACCGGGACCGTCGAGCAACCCGCCGCCAAAGCCGAACGCGTCGCCCTGCGGCTGCGATGTGAGCAGCCCCGCGTCCGCGCTGGCAAGCCGCGCCGCGTCCTCCCGTGCCGCCTCACTCATGGAGGCCACACCGGCCGACGCGTAGAGCGCCTCCGCGGTATCCCAGAACGCAGCGGGGCCGTCCGTGGCGAGGGGGTTCCAGTCGTCGGGAAGGCGCACACCCAGCGTGTCGAGTGCCCGACCCCTGAGCTCCGCGACCTGGTGCCGCGCGGCGGCGGCCCCCGTCAGCACGGTGGTTAGGCCGGCAAGGTCGGGCACCACATCGGGCCGCAACACGGGGGCCATCTCGGCGGCGATCGCCTTGCGTCGCTTGGCCTTGAACAGCTTGCGGTCTGCCTCGGTGGAACGGGCAAGCCACTCATCGAGAGCGGCGCTGTGCACGATGTGGGCCCGCGCGAGGCCTAGAAGCTGCGCGTGCTCACCGGCGAGGCCACCGACGTTCTCCCTGAGCTCGCGAGCCCGCTGCTGCCACCCGGCGTCGACCGCCGCGGCCGCCTCATCGAGGCTGCCCGTGCGCCCCGCGACGGTGTGCGCCGCGAAGGCCGTGGCCACGTCAAACTCCATGTGGGTACGCGCATGCGCGAGGAATCTCTGCTCGGTCCCTGCGCCCAACGCCTCGAGGGCCGAGGCCAGCCCGTTCACGGCTGCGACAATCTGCGCACGGTCGGCTCCAGCCGTCACGGGCGCGCCCGCGAGCGACCACGGGTGAGAGCCCACCGCCGCTCCGAGGTCCTGGATGCCCTCGCCCAAAGCCCTGGCCCACTGGGTGGTCCGTTCCAACAACTCGCCATCGGACACGATCGCGGCGGGCACCTCGGGGATGCTGGCGTCGCCCACCAACGGCGCGAGAGTCAGCATCACCTGCCTGGCCTGCCACGCCGAAAGCCCCGCGGCGCCCGGCTCGTGGAGATGCTGCGGATAGCGGTCAAGGTTGCTCACGAGCGAGGACTGCTGGGCGTAGAGGGCATCCACCGCGTCCTTGTGGGACTCGCGGTGCGCGTAGAGGGCGTCCCTCAACTGCGCCCGCACCTCGTTGGGCGACTCGTTGCGGCCATGCAGGTCGAGGCAGTAGGCGCCCAGCCCCACGGACTCGAGGCGTCGCTTGACCACCTCGAGCGCTGCCTGCTTCTCCGCGACAAACAGCACGCGCTTTCCCTTGGCGAGGCTGTTGGCGATCACGTTGGTGATGGTCTGCGACTTGCCAGTGCCAGGGGGACCTTCCAACACGAAGGACCTGCCCGCGGTGGCCCACCGCACCGCCTCGATCTGGGAGCCATCCGCGCCCACGGGGAGAACCTCAGTGACCTCCGCCTGGGCGTCCATCACGGGCTCCTCCACGGGGTCCGCGAAGCTGTCGGTGGGGCTTTCCACGAGGTGACGCACCACGGGGTTGCCCAAGAATGACTCCCAGTTGTCGGTGACGTCCTGCCATAACTGCAGCGTCGAGAACTGGAACACGCCGAGGTGTGCGGTGTCCTCGACCTTGTAGGGAAGCCCCGCGTCAAGCAAGGCAAAACGCAACTGGGCCAGCGCGTCGTCGACGTCAATCCCGGAGTCGTCCGTCAATGGATGTTCGAGTGCGGGGATGGTCAGCTGCTTAGAAACCCTGAGCTTCTCCAGCAGGCACTGATTGGCCACCGCGACGGCGCCCTCCTCGGCCTGGACCTTGAACAGCTGCCCCCGCCTGCCCTTGATGGTCGCGGGAAGCAGGAACAGCGGCGCGCGCGCCTCACGCCCCGCGTCGTCCCACACCAGCGAGCCAAGTGCCAGATACAGGTTGTTCGCGCCGGTCTCCTCGAGAACGGTGCGCGCCTTGCGCATCAGCGTCACCACGCGCGCCTGGTACTGCGACTGGGGCAAATGCGAGTAGATCAGATGCTCGCCCTCAAGAATGTTGGCGAGCTGATCGGGGGCCATGTCCCACGCCGTCTGCGCGCCGTTGGCTGCCGCGAGCGCACCCACGTCATCGGCCGTGCTCACCGTGAAGGACGCTCCCTTGGAAAGCATGTCCTCGAACGCTCCGAGGTAGCCGGCGGGGATTGCCAGGTCCACCCCCGAACGCTGGGTCTTCATGTTCAGCAGCGGATTGCGAAAGGTCAGGTCGAGCAACGAGTTGCGCCATGCCGCCACTCGCGGCGGGTACGTGGAGCCCTTGCCCTCATAGCGGGACGAGTCGGTGGGTGCGGAGCTTAACGCCCGCTCGGCCTGGCGCTCCACCTCGACAACGACCTGGCCGTCGACCACGCGCACCACGGGGAGCGGACGCACGCGACGGTGGGCGCGGCGCACATCCACCATGTAGTCCAGCTCGCGCCGATGCTCACGCAGCCACTCGCGGCCCCGCTGCACGGCCTGCTCGAGCGTCGCGTCGCGGTGCGAAAGGGCCACGCTCGTCTCGACCGGCCACAGGATCGTGGAGTCGACAAAGT
>Ga0209100_1000584_pt1 | contig 30567 bp, 22 predicted proteins | sample lystaG_FD_185480 | JGI IMG/M metagenome (GOLD analysis project Ga0209100, IMG submission 185480) | Glacier valley bacterial and archeal communities from Borup Fiord, Nunavut, Canada, to study Microbial Dark Matter (Phase II) -... | ecosystem: Environmental > Aquatic > Freshwater > Ice > Glacier ... | reverse complement strand
GAATCTTAACAGTGTATATTTTACCCTTTAGGTTTTTCAGGTCCGGTTGCCTTAACCATGGGTTAAACTGTTTAAACAATTTATAGTTGATGTTGTTCGCGCGGGCAAATTCTGTAAAGCTTTTGACGCTTCCGGCAATCTTTACTTCTTTGAAAGGAATGATGGGGTATTTCTCACTGTCACTGATCTTAAACCCGTATTTCAAAGGATCTCCGATTATTAATTTCAGGGAGAGGATACGGTAAAGATACCTTGAAGTTTCTTCGTTGAGCAGCAGATCGTAATAGTTTTTGCTGTCCTGCACCTCAATCTGACGGTTCATTCCTGCGAGTCCCGCATTATACGACGCAGCTACCATGGTCCAGTTACCATATTTGATATGTAAATATTCCAGGTGCTTGCAGGCAGCTTCGGTCGCTTTTTCAATATGATAACGTTCGTCGACTTCATCATTTACTTCAAGTCCGCTTTCGATAGCGGTACCTTTCAAAAACTGCCAGATCCCGACAGCACCCGCTGGTGACACAATTTTATCGAGAAAACCGCTTTCTGCCAACGCCAGGTATTTAAAATCATCGGGGATATCATTTTGCTTTAAGATCGGTTCGATGACCGAAAAATAACGCGTGGTCTTTTTGAGATAAAGCAGGTCCTGCGAATGGAAATTGGCAACGATGAGCATTTCGCGGTCGAGTGATTCGCGAACATCGAAGTTTTCGAGCGGGACAGCCTCGTCGGCAAAGTCGAGTTTCTCAGGAAGGGCGACTGCTGTAAAAAAGATCTCCTGTGGTCCGGTAGAAGTTTCAACGATTCGGTTATTCACGGCAGGACGTGAACTGAAAAACAGCCCACCAATGATCACACTAAATGCTACGAACGAAAGGAACACTAAAACCTTTGAAAGGTTGGAATTATTTTTTAAAGAGCTTTTATCTGTCATTTGAAATGAGTGGATGAAAACTCCAAAGTTAATTGTTTTGAAGGGTTAATCCAATTATTGCAGCCGATCTTAATTAAAAGAGTAGGTTAAGCCTGTTACAATTGCCATCTGCGACGGTTTGTAATTGACAGATTTACTGGAACTTATTGAGTTGACAAAGTGCTTTAAACGTGGTTCGACGGTAAGCGTGATGCGGTTGGTTATTTCATATCCAACTTCGAAACCAATTGACCCCGAATAAACAACATTGCGCATATTGGATGTTTCGCCAGTGCTGATATTTTCGCCATTCTCTGATAAGATTGCCTTGTTTCCTACCAAGATGTTGGTACTTATTCCTCCGGTAAGTCCGACAGCTATCTTTTTGTCGATCAATTTGTAAGTTGCCTGAAGCGGGATTTCAATAAATCCGATGTCCTGTTTCAAAACGTTTTCAGCCAAACTCTTTGATGCATAATTAAGCGAAGCATCAGCATTAAGAATCGCGCCGGATCGGGTATTAACCATTTTGTCAAGGTTGACTTGTCCGGCAGGGGTTGAGGCCAGGGTTGCATTAGCCGCGACATTATAAAGAGGATTTACACCCATAAAGTCTACATTCCTTGTTGTTTGCCGTATGTTGTTGTAAGCAAACCCTGATTTAATGATGAGTCGTTTACTAACTTTATAACCAGCTATCATACCACCAGAGAACGTATTCTCTGTATTAGATTCCTGTGGTTTATAACTTTGAGAATTGGTGTACATGGCACTACTTCCCTGGCCATTGCTTTGAGCCTGGTTGTTAAAAACAGGGGCGAACTCAGCTTTAATGCTCCACCTTCCGTTGTTTTTGACTGGATTGTTTTGTGCAAATGTAACTGGCTTGTCGGATGCAGAATAACTAAATGGGCGGATGACCACAGATTTTGAATCTGTCTTGTCAGGAAAAATACTGTCTTTTCTTATATCTGCAATCCAGTCGGACAACTTCTTCACAATCTTGGAATTTTGGTGAAGTTCATCCATGAATTCTTTTTCAGAAGTAAATAGCTCCACATCTCCAGCCTTTTGCACAGTTGATGAATTTTCATTATTCAAAAAAGAGGTGCTTGCTGCAAAAGTAGCGAGTGACGAAAGTTTCGTAGATGATGAGCGAATCACCTTTGGAGGAATTACCGCGGTACCTGAAGTATCCTGATTAGACGTAACTGATAGTACTTCAGCGGTTGCTGTATTTACATTTGCTGATGGTGTGACATTGCGGTTAACGCTGCGTTGTTCTGCAACACTATTTTGCTGGAAAGTATCTTTGCCTGTTGGATTTGTCATCCACCAACCTGCAAGAAAAGCAAGGACAATAGCAGCTGCTACGCTGAGCGTTTTCAGTATTGCAATGCGCCGTTCATATCGACGTGCATTGAGCTTTCCCTGAATATTTGTCCAGAGGTACATTGGGGGAGTTTTTTCGAAGTCTCCCAGTTTCTCCCTGAATAATTGGTCTATATTTTTGTTCTCGTTTAACATAGCGTCGTTGTCACTGTATTTTTTTCTAATCCGAAATCATCTATTACTTTTTTCTGAAGAATCACCCTCGCCCTTGACAGGTTTGATTTTGAAGTGCCTTCGGTTATTTTCATCAATTTGGCAATCTCCTGATGCGAGTATCCTTCGATGGCATAAAGGTTAAAAACCATCCTGTATCGTGGGGGAAGCTGTTGAATAATTTTCATTAAATCGTCGGCGGAAATGCCGGAAAGTGTCTCTTCCGAATACTGAATACTTTCGAAAACCATCATATCTTCAACAGGATAAAGATGATTGCTCTTGCGGAATTTTTCAAGCGATGTATTAACCATTATCCGGCGCATCCATCCTTCGAAAGATCCTTTGAATCCGAACTGGTCGATTTTTGTAAAGACACGAATGAACCCGTCCTGAAGATTATCTTCAGCTTCGGTCGCATCTTTTGAATAGCGCAGACAGACCCCGTACATTTTTGGCGCAAAATGATTGTACAGTGTAGTCTGGGCTTTTCGGTCGCCCGAGGCACATTTTTGTATCGTTTCTTCGAGGTTGGTCACTAAATTCGACTTTTAGTTAATTATAGCAAAAATCAGGCCCGAAGGAACATTAAAATTTGCATCATTAGTATTAAAGTATGTTAAAGAACGAAAAAGAAACTTATCCGCGTACGGAAGTTGTTCAGGTTGCAAAGTTCCAAATTGATTACTCATATTTTTTAACTCCTGTAATGTGGTTAATAGGCTCTTTCGTGGATAAGACGGTTATATTAATTCAATAGGTTGCGTGACAATTAAAAAAAATGCAACTTTAATTGTATTTTATGCATCTATGGGTTATTATCACCCTTCAAGTGGTTGAAAACCCTTGAAGAGGTGATTGAAATTGGGGAAAAATGAAGAAACTAAAGAATGAATCTATGAAATCAAAGACTAACATGGTTCTACTGGGTCTGATTTTGACGCTCGCCAGTTGTTCAAACAATTTAACACCGGTTCCTGATCCAGCAGATATTGTAATGACCCCCAAATCGTTGCAACTTGTAAAGACGAATAACGCTTTTACTTTTAATTTATTCAAGGTAATCCCTGAAAGTCAGGGTAAGAATGTGATGGTTTCGCCATTGAGTATTTCGCTGGCTCTTTCGATGACGCTTAACGGAGCAGATGGTTCTACGAAAACCAATATGATCAATGCTTTAGGATTAAACGATTTAAGTGTTGACGACATCAACCAGGTTTATCTGGATCTTGTGACAGCGCTCAAAAAAGCCGATCCGAACGTGGTGATGAATGTGGCTAACTCGATATGGATCAGGAAAAACTTTCCGGTACTGGAACCGTTTATTGCAACGAACCAGAAATATTACGATGCCCGCGTTGAAAGTCTTGATTTTAATGCATCCGCACTCAATACAATTAACGGTTGGGTAAATGAAAAGACGAATACCAAAATCCCCAAAATTCTGGATGAGATTTCGGCTGGTGAGATTATGTATTTGATTAATGCAATTTATTTTAACGGGAAGTGGCAGGTGCAATTTGAAAAATCGCAAACTCAAAACGGATCATTCACGCTGGCAACCGGAAGTACGGCAAATGTCCCTTTGATGAAGGTCAAAGAGAAATTCGGGTATTCGGAACAGGCGGGATATGAGGCACTAAAAATGCCTTACGGACGCGGAAAATTTGGAATGGTGATTCTCCTCCCTGATGCTGGAAAAACACCTGATCAGATTATGGAACAAATGAATCCAACGACATGGGCGACGTTAAAAACTTCGCTGAATTCACCCGTAAAAGTTGATGTGTGGATGCCACGTTTTAAATTCACATGGGAAAGCGACCTTAAAGAAATTCTCTCGTCTCTTGGAATGGCAGTTGCATTCTCTAAAGACGAGGCCAACTTTACGAAAATTAATAGTGACGGACACCTTTTCATTACAAAAGTAAAACACAAAACATTTATCGATGTGAATGAAGAGGGAACGGAAGCTGCGGCCGCCACTTCGGTCGGAATTGGTGTAACAAGTGTTGGCCCGGGTGGTCCTGAATTCCACGCTGTCCGACCTTTTCTCTTCTTTATTACTGAGGAGGATACGGGTGCTATCCTGTTTGCAGGAAAGGTTGAAAACCCTTTGTCTGCGAATTGAGCATAACCAATTGTCAAATTTGTAGAGATTCAAGGTATAGGCGCAATGTAGAGACGCACGGCCGTGCGTCTCTACAAATTTGGTCATGCAAGAAGTCTGTTTCTCCTTCCAGCCGATCATTTAATTATTTAGGCTAACCAACCGCCTAATCACATTCTCATGTTTCCATTTAATAGAAGAAAAGCTTAGCTTTGGCAAAAAATATTTAGATGGGAATTATATTTGATCAGATTATTAATTGGTACATGGCCCATATCACTTATTGGACCATTTTTTTGCTTATGGCTGTCGAAAGTTCCTTTATTCCTTTCCCTTCCGAAATTGTTATTCCTCCTGCTGCTTTTAAAGCTGCAAGTGGAGATATGAATGTCTTTCTGGTTGTACTGGTGGGAACATTGGGTGCAATTGCAGGCGGATTATTTAATTACTATCTGGCAAAATGGCTGGGTAAAAAATTACTCATGAAGTTTGCAAATACGCGTCTTGCTCACCTGATGCTGATCGATCAATCGTCGATTGAGAAATCAGAGGTGTATTTCAGAAAACACGGCAAGTCTTCCACATTAATCGGGCGGTTGGTTCCCGGTATTCGTCAGCTTATTTCGTTACCGGCGGGATTGGCCAATATGAAAATGCGTGATTTCATCCTTTACACGACCATTGGTTCAACAATCTGGAATGTGATCCTTGCCCTTTTGGGATATTTCTTTTGGTCGCAAAAAGATATTTTGGATAAGTATTATGCCGAACTCTCGCTGGTATGTTTAGGATTAGGTGGACTCTATGTCGCTTATTTGATGTACAACGGATTTAAGAAGAAGAAAACAGAGGTGGCGGAATAGTCAGCTAATTTTCTTTAGTGACAATTTGGCGATGTTGAGATGAGACTGAGAGAAGGAGAGACTCAGAGAAGGGGAGAAAGGGAGATTGAGAGAAAGGGTGATGGGATTTAGCCCAATTAAAGTATGGATCTCTATTATATTCGGATAAAAAAGCGTGCAACGAAGAAAATCGTTGCACGCTTTTTTTATGATAGAATATTATAAATCAACTTCCTGATTAGGGAAGTAATTCCGCTAATTTCTTTGCAAGCTCTTCGCCACGAAGGTTTTTAGCAATGATCTTTCCTTCTTTGTCGAGTAGCAATGTGAATGGTATGGATTGAACGCCATATTTGACGGCGGCCTCACTCTGCCAGAATTTAAGATCCGAAACATGATGCCATGTTAATTGATCGTCAGCGATGGCTTTTACCCATGCCCCTTTTTCGCGGTCAAGCGAGACACCTAAGATGTCGAAGCCTTTGTCTTTATATTTGTTGTAGACCAAAACAACGTTGGGATTTTCTTTACGGCATGGAACACACCACGAAGCCCAAAAATCGACCAAAACTACTTTCCCACGTAATGAAGAGAGTGCGAGTGGTGCTCCTTCAGGTGTATTGAGCGTAAAATCGGGAGCCAAAGAACCTACGTCTGTAATACGCATTTTATCAGCCAGTTTTTTAAGTTCAGTTACATAAACCGAGGTACGAACAGATGGATCGAGAAATGCAACAAGCGTATCAACATCGTGGGCAGTTATTTCCTGTGCAAATTGCATCAATGCAACCAATGGCGAGACAGAAGATTTTGGATGCTCGCGAATGAAGTTTTTGGCGTAAACTTTTTGATTTCCCATCATCGCTTCGTAGTCCATCTGGGCTTTTTTCATTCCCTCTTCGTTTCCGCTCTGCATTGCTTCCGTATATCTTTGCTGTAATCCTTGTGTTTCTTTCGAAATATTCTGGATCTCTTTGGTCAGAACCATAAACTCATCGTTTGACTTTGAACCTTTCACCTCTGTTTTGGCAAGACTATCGGCATCAGCTGTGAGCGTAAGACTCCCGTTCTCGGCAAAAAATTGAGCTACAACGGTCTGTGGTCCCATTGATATCAGTCGCAATTCGGGTAAATCGGTTTTCCCTTTTAATACGAATTTTCCTTTTTCAATTTTGGTGGAGTCTTCAGCAACCCATTTACCGTCGGCATATTTCATTAATTTGATATCGCCACTCTCTTTTCCCTTGATTTCGCCTTTGATAACGAACCCTTCAGGTTTTGCGCAGGAGAAAAGACCGGTAAATGCCAGAATAATAATTAGAATATTTCTCATTAGATAATAATTTTGTGCGTTGATTGTTTTTCGATATGTGATTTATGCGAGCAAAGGTATTAAAACAATTTAATTAACAAATATTAATCAATCATTCTTAATCGATTTGAAATAGGTTTCAAGCAGTTCGTTTGCGGCTACAAATGAGCTCATTCCATCTGTCAGAACAAGGTGCTCGAATGCCGGAAGTTTGGGCCTGATTAGTTTGTTGTAGTAGAAATTATTTCGAAGTGTTTCGTTGATTGTTTCGTACATCCAGTACCGGGCCTGATCGTGACGCCGGTTTTTGAAAAAGCCATTCTTTTTTGTGAGCGCAACATATTCATTTACAGTTTCCCATACTTGCGAAACGCCTGTGTTTTCCAGGGCAGAGCAGGTTAAAACAAGCGGTGTCCATCCCGATCCTGTGGGCGGGAAAAGATGAAGTGCGCTACGAAACTGGGCGGCTGCCAGCTGTGCCCTGTCGTGGTTACCGCCATCGGCTTTGTTAATTAGAATCGTATCGGCCATTTCCATAATGCCCCGTTTAATGCCCTGAAGTTCGTCACCGGCTCCGGCAATCTGAATCAGCAGAAAAAAGTCGACCATCGAATGAACCACGGTTTCAGATTGACCAACGCCGACTGTTTCGATAAAAATATTGTTGAAACCTGCAGCCTCGCACAAGACGATGATTTCGCGTGTTTTGCGGGCCACACCTCCAAGTGATCCTGCGGCAGGGCTCGGACGGATATAGGCATTCGGATCTGCCGAAAGTTCCTCCATACGGGTTTTATCACCAAGAATAGATCCTTTCGAGCGCTCGGAACTTGGATCAATTGCGAGCACTGCCAGCTTTCCTCCATTGTTCGTGATATGTTTTCCAAGCGATTCGATAAAAGTACTTTTACCAGCTCCGGGCACACCTGTAATACCAAGTCTGACCGATTTTCCGGCATGAGGAAGACATTTGATAATAGTTTCCTGTGCTACTTTCTGATGCTCTGGTTTATTGCTTTCGACAAGGGTAACGGCCTGACTAAGAATCGTAATGTCTCCTTTCAGGATCCCATCGAAGTAATCGTCTGCTGAAAGGAGCTTTCGCTTGGTCTTTTTTAGAAATCGTTTAACAGAATCGGCATTTACTGCTTCAGGTTTTTCGATACCTGGATTGACTTTCAAACCAATATATTTTGGATCATTTTCGGGATGATGGTAGCTCATGTATTAAATTTTTTTATGCGAAGTTATCTTCTCACTGTTCCGGTTACCCTTAAAATGGTGGTGGCGTGACCCGGGTCGTTCGAGATGACTGTAATTATTTTGTTTTGCATTCCCACTTTACCACGCGAGTCAAACGAAACTTTCATATCGGTTTCTCCTCCAGGCTGAATTGTATTTGAAGCGGGTTGGCCGGCAGTGCAATCGCACGATGTTGTTACGCTGCGTATTACCAACGCTTTTTTTCCCTTGTTCATGATCTTAAAGGTGTAATCCACTTTTTTCCCTTCGGGGATTTCCCCAAATGCAAAAGTCCTGCTGTTGTATTCAATTTTCGGGGCATTGGCAAGATCGGAAGCGCTGAGTTTCGAAAAATCCTCTTCTACGATGCCACTTACCTTGATGTCGTTGTCGTATTTCTCTTCACCGTTAAATGCCAGGTAGATGCGATTTGTAATATAACCAAATGATGGTTTTTTATTGGCATCAAATGTGATCAGAAAAAAGCCTTTCGATTTAGGCTGAATAACAGATGGAATAGTTTTGATGGAGATATGGGGTGGAATAATTTTGAATTTCACCGAAACAGGTGAGTTACCTGAATTGTAAAAATGAAGTGTATCCGTTTTTATCTCGTTATCTTTGATTTTCATAAACGAAAATTCACCGGATTTCAGTCTTATCTTTCCAAAATCAACCGGATAAATATCCTCGTTGCTTAAATTTTTTGGAATCACTTCGCCAGTTATCGTCAATACATAGGGACTTTTCTGAACGTTCGCATTTACAGTGATGCTTTTGGTAAAAACACCGGGGCGGTGTTCAGGATTGTATGCAACCTTAATGAATCCTATTTTCCCTGGAAGTATTGGTTCCTTGCTCCATTCGGGTGTTGTACATCCGCAAGAGGCTTGTACACCTTGAATGATCAGCGGGATTTTGCCTGTATTCGTAAATTTAAAGTTGTAGTTGGCTGGACCGGCTTCTTCGTTGATTTTACCAAAGTTGTAATCCATTTTTTCAAATTGAATATCTGCAAATGATTGAGCAATGGCCGATTGCAATACTGTAATCAAAATGAATAGGGCAATGGTTCCTGATATACGTTTCATGCGATGATTAATTAGTTAAAAAATAATTTCGATCGGGCCCTATTCATCCCCGAACAGAACACCCATATTCCTTGCTTTGGTAATCAATGGATGGCTTGGATCGACCAGGCTTAACTTTCCTCCAACCTCTTCGAGCGGAATTGCGGAAAGGACACCTCCATGTACTGAAACCATCTGGCCATATTCACCTTTTGCAATCAATTCGGCTGCAAATGCACCATAACGTGTTGCCAGAATCCGGTCCATTGCTGAAGGACTACCGCCACGCTGTACATATCCGAGGCGTGTTTCGCGTGCTTCAATGCTTGTAAGTTGCTGAATTTTCTCGACGATATAGGATGCTGCTGAAATATTATCAGGCTTTTGGATACCTTCGGCAACCACAACGATCGCTGAGTTTTTCCCTTTCGAGAAGCGATATTCAATTTCTCTGCATACCTTTTTGATATTGTATGCGATTTCCGGAATCAGGATAATGTCGCCACCACCGGCAAGTCCTGCATAAAGCGCGATCCAGCCTGCATTGTGCCCCATCACTTCAATCACCATGGCTCGTTGGTGCGAGTTGGCAGTGGAGTGCAAACGGTCGATGGCTTCTGTGGCAATACCAACTGCTGAGTCGAATCCAAAAGTGAGCTCGGTACCAAAAACATCGTTATCGATCGTCTTGGGGATTCCTATCACGTTCAGCCCTTCTTCCGCAAGGAGGTGAGCAGTCTTCATCGATCCATTTCCACCGATACAGACAACGCAATCAAGTCCAAGATCTTCATAGTTTTTCTTTATCAATCCGGGTTTGTCATTGAAGACTTCCCCTTTTTCAAGTTTGAATGGTTTTTCGCGCGAAGTTCCAAGGATTGTTCCTCCAAGGGTTAGAATTCCTGACAGTTTGTTTTCATCAAGTTCGACATACTCTTTTCTGATCAACCCACTAAAACCTGCGGTAAACCCGATCACTGTCATCCCGTGGTTTACAATTGCGGTCTTTCCAACACCCCTGATAGCGGCATTCAATCCGGGACAGTCTCCTCCTGCCGTGAGAATTGCAATTTTTTTACCCATAATCAACGATTTTTCGATATTTGTATGATTGACCTTTTTTAAAATCTTTATCAGCTGCAAAGGTAATACATATTTTAATTGTGATAATTTAAAGTAAATTTGAATCATGATTAAGAATTTAATTTTCCTCTTTATTGTAATGCTTTTTGTAGTCGAAGGTTGTAAAATCGGTACTAAGAAAACCGGTGATAGCTCACAATCGGACAAAAAACTACTGGAGGGTGTGGCGTGCTGCGAAAAGGGCCCTCTCAATCAGCTGACTGATGCCGAGAAGGCACAGGGATGGCAGCTGATGTTTGATGGCAAAACAAGCGAAGGTTGGCGCGGATATAATAAGACAGGTTTTCCTGCTGCATGGGTTGTTGAAGAAGGAGCCCTTAAATGCAGAAGTGAAGAAAGTCGCGGCGACACAGGAAAAGTTGATGGCGGTGATATTGTCTATTCGAAGCAGCTATTTTCCGACTTTGATCTGCGACTCGAATGGAAAATAGCTGTTGCTGGTAATTCAGGCGTCTTTTATCTGGCAAAAGAGGTAGCTGGCTGGCCTATTTACAAAAGCGGACTTGAGATGCAGATTCTTGACAATGAAAATCATCCTGATGCTTCCAGAGGACGTGACGGTAACCGCAAATCGGGTTCATTGTACGATCTTATTCCGGCAAATCCACAAAATGCCCGACCTGTAGGGGAGTGGAATTCGATTGAAATTATCTGCCTGCAAGGGAAAGTCGTTCACCGCCAGAACGGGGTGAAAGTTGTTGAATACGAACTTTGGACACCGGAGTGGAAAGCGCTGGTGAAAAAATCGAAGTTCCCGGGTTTGAATCCCGACTGGGAAAATATTGCGAAAGAAGGGGTGATTGGATTACAGGATCATGGCAATGATGTCTGGTTCCGTAATATCAAAATCAGGGCATTGTAACGAAGCGCATTAAGAAATATCTCGCTTGTAAATAGCTGTTAGTTAGAAGTGTGATAATTTCATTAAACTTTATCCCCGATTTATTCCCGATTAAAGTTTGAAATCCAAAAGATTTTTGAAAATTTGTAGCTGAAATTGCCATATTGAAGAAATGCAGATCTAATATATTTTAAGAGACCGATTTTATTTATTTCACAAACTAAAAATTGATATCAATGAAGAGTACATTTTTACTTTTGTTTATTGCTGTTTTTTTTACCTTAAATTGTAATGCAGCTTCGCCCAAAAAAGTGGTAAAAAAGGAGAAAACAGCTTTGAATACGCTTACCAGTGCAGAAAAGGCACAGGGTTGGCTCTTACTTTTTGATGGTAAAACCAATGAAGGTTGGCGTGGTTACAACAAAACGACCTTTCCTGCTGCATGGAGTGTTGAAGACGGTGCCTTGAGATTAAAAGGTTCGGGTAATGGCGAAGCTGGTGCTGTTGACGGAGGCGATTTGGTTTATGGCAAAGAGAAATTCTCAAATTTCAATCTTAAAATTGAGTGGAAAATCTCTGAAGGTGGTAACTCAGGTATTCTCTACCTGGCGCAAGAGATTCCTGGAAAAGAAATCTGGAGAACTGCTCCCGAGATGCAGGTACTTGACAATGACCGTCATCCTGATGCGATGTTGGGAAAAGACGGAAACCGCATGGCTGGTTCGTTATACGACCTTATTCCAGCGAAACCACAAAATACCAAACCTGCCGGTCAATGGAATACGGTAGAAATTATTTCGTACCAGGGTACCATTGTTCACAAACAGAACGGAGCTACCGTAGTTGAATATCATCTTTGGACTCCTGAATGGGAAACGCTGGTGAAAGACTCAAAATTTCCATCTTATAATCCCGATTGGGCAAAAGTCGCCAAAGAAGGTCTTATCGGTCTTCAGGATCATGGAAATGACGTTTGGTATCGCAATATCAAAATTCGTAAGTTGTAATCTTGCTGTGTTTTAACAGATAAGATATAAAAGGTTGGTTTCCGCAAGGAGCCGGCCTTTTTGCTTTTTCTGGGGATTGCAGGTAATTTTAAAGGTCGGAAGGAATATTCACTGAAGTATTTTGAGATCCGGCCTTTAGTCCTTAGTTCTATTAGCCTATAGGATTAATTAATTATTGCCAACATTCTTTCTCTGCGGCGCATATGTCGGTTTTGTTTCAGTAAACGTTTGTAGATGCGCCTTTGGTTTTTGATATTCATTTTATCTACAAAGATGACGCACCTCTGGTGCTTTTGCCCATTTGTCCAATCTATCTCTCTATCTCACTGATAAGTTTTTTTCTATCTCTCCTTTTCTCTGCTTATCCTGGTCTCCCCGTCGCCCTCTTTTTCTCCCTCTCCTTTTCTCTCCCTCTCTTCGTCACCTCGTCACCTGGTCTCCCCGTCACCACTTCTCCCCCTCTCTCTTTCTTAATTCTCCGGTGAGTAGCCCGAATCGTTTAGTATTTTTTGGTAATCGTTATCCGACATGAGCGATGGGAGTGTGGTACCTGGATTTTTCTTCATGTATTTCCGCACGATCTGCCATCCCAGCCACGACCCTGCTCTTCCGGGCGAATCGGTGGTGAAGCTTGAGGTAAATGGTGCCAAACCTATAAACCTAATGATGTTCATCCTGTCGGTACTGAATAGTAGTTTGTGCTCGACGAGGTAAGTCCACATTCCGGCTTCGTTCTTTGTACACCAGTCGGGTTTATCGGGACGGTAGCCGATTTTAAGATAATCAGGTTCGTCGGGAAACATCGCGTCTAAGAAATAGAGCAACTTTCCCTGGTAGATCATATTCGATACCAGGTCGTTCTTCGTTTCATCAAACACAAATTCCGAAAGTGCCCAATTATAGAGTACGTCTGTAGGGATTTTACCACTGTACATGTTCTCTCTTTTATATTCGGGCAGACCAAGCATCAGGTAAAACGGGCAGTTGGCACCAAGATAATTGTCAAGGCTGATCCCAATGGCATCATTGGTCATCACCACCGACTGGTTAAATCCCGATAGGATTGTATAGACTTTGGGAATCGTTTTCTCCGGAAAGTAATATTTATAATGCCGGAAACCATCTTCAAGTTTTTTTTGAAGATCTGTCAGATCACTAAAAACAGAATCGATTTTTAATTTCGATTGTACCCTCATCGAATCAGTCAGAAAAGTATTCAGGTACGAAGCATACAAAGAATCAGAAGTACTGCCCAATGCCACCACATTTTCGTTATAGGCTTCGAAAAAGGAGCCGTAGGTTTGTTTTAGCTTTGGGATGGTAATCAGCTTGTTGCCGGGAGTTACGTTGAAGATATCCCGGTCGAGCCGCTGAATTTTTAGATTTAAATCAACACCTGTAACATCGACCTTTAATGGGTTGCGCTGACAACCGGTGAAGATTATTATCACCAGAAGCAGACAGAAAACTTTATACATAGACCACCATTTTGAATTTTAACTACTTTTGTTCTGTTCAATTGGTGTAAAAGTATACAATGGACGTGATTTTTACTTAAGAAAATGGCAACTCGTTTACGAAAGTTTCGTGAGCAAATTTAAAACGATCACATATGTTTCAGAAAAAATTTATTCTTATCCTTATTTTACTGTCAGTTACAGTGGTATCCTTTGCTCAGAAACGGTTTAATCTTACTTTTCTGGCGAGTCCGCAGGTGTCGTGGCTGAAGTCTGATTCGAAGGATATTAAAAGCAATGGTGGTTTTCTTGGATTTGGATATGGTGTTGAAGGTGATTTTTTTGTCGGGTCGGAAAACTACGCTATCACAACCGGGATGACGGTGAGTACCGTTGGAGGTTCGCTTATTTACAATCAACCAATTATTTTTGGGGGCGAATCTCTGCAACCTGGCACGAAAGTGAATTACTATCTCACAAATCTTGAATTTCCGCTTGCATTGAAAATGCGTACCCGCGATTTTAACCGTTTCCGGTATTTTGCACAGTTCGGACTTACCAACTGGTTTAATATTAAGGCAAAAGCTTCGACCAGTGACGGGCAACTTCAAAAAGAAACCATTAAAGATGAAGTCCGTTTTTATAATATCGGACTTAACGTCGGTGCGGGTTTAGAATACGACCTTGGCCATGGCAATGCCATCACCGGTGGGCTTGTTTATTCCAACGGATTTACGGATGCAACCACCAATATAGACAGTAAGGATGCTACTACCTTAAAATCGCTGCGATTAAGGGTCGGGTTTATTTTTTGATTACTACTTCTGTCCGGATAAAATTGAAAACGGTTAAGATGTCGCAACTACGTTGCTTTAAGAGTTTTATAATACGCTTGTCTACAAAGATATGGCAACTACGTTGCGAAAAAGAATGCTGCGTAGCAGCTTAATCTTTGTAGAATTAAATGAAAATAAAAAATGAAGCCAAGTAGTGGCGATATCGATGTAAAAGCTTAATAATTTATATATTACGAGGTTTAGTTAAATTTTTACAGGACTCAATTGTTATTTATTAAAGAGATATTTCTATGAAAATAGCACTTGCTCAGTTAAATTTCCACATCGGAAATTTTGAGGCAAACAGGGATCAGATTATCCAAAATATTGAAAAAGCCAAAGAGCAAGGCGCAGAGCTTGTTGTTTTCTCCGAACTTGCTGTTTGTGGGTATTATCCCAATGATTTACTTGAGCGAAGGGAGTTTATCGACCAGTGCATTGAATCGGTCAATCAGATTGCTGTTCATTGCAAAGGAATTGCAGCATTGGTTGGCGCCCCAAGTATCAACCCTTCGACGAACGGGAAGATGTTGCTGAATTCTGCCTATTTTCTTAAAGAGGGAAGGGTGGAAAGTGTTCACAGCAAAACGCTGTTGCCTACGTATGATATTTTTGACGAATACCGTCATTTTGAACCAAACAAGGAATTCAACCTGATCGAACTGAATGGATTAAAATTAGCCGTCACTATCTGTGAAGATCTTTGGTTTAATCAGCCTGTTTTCAGTACATTCGGAAGGGAGAACCTTTATTCCGTTTGTCCGGTTGCAGAATATTGCCGGCAAAATCCCGATCTGATTATCAACCTCTCGGCATCCCCTTTTTCGTACAACCAGGCTAAACTGAGAAAAGAGATTCTTCTTGATAATGCTAAGAATTACCATGTGCCCATTATCTATGTCAACCAGGTGGGGGCGCAAACAGAGTTGATTTTCGATGGTGGTTCGTTGTTTGTGGATCATCACGGAGATGTCGTTCGCGAGATGGCGTATTTCGCACCCGATTTTACGGTCATCGATACGGAGAACCACGGAACTGAACAAATTGTCCAGCCGGCGTCGGAGACGATCGCAAAGATTCATGATGCACTGGTACTCGGAATCGGGGATTACTTTCATAAAACGGGGTTTAAAACCGCCACACTGGGTCTTTCGGGTGGTATCGATTCGGCCGTTACATTGGTTCTTGCCGCTGAAGCGCTCGGAGCAGCAAATATTCACGTGTTACTGATGCCTTCAAAATATTCTTCCTCGCATTCGGTTGATGATGCGATTGAACTGGCAGAGAACCTGGGTGTAAAATATGATCTCGTCAGGATTCATGAGATCGTAGATGCCTTCGATTCAACATTGGCAGGCGTTTTTAAAGGATGCGTACCCGATCTTACTGAAGAGAATATTCAGGCCCGAGTTCGGGGAACGCTGCTGATGGGTTTATCGAATAAATTCGGACATATACTGCTGAATACTTCCAATAAAAGCGAATCAGCTGTTGGTTATGGCACTTTATATGGCGATATGAATGGCGGACTCTCGGTATTAGGCGATGTTTACAAGACTGATGTTTTTGAGATGGCACGGTTTATCAACAGGGATCAGGAGATTATCCCGATCAACTCGATCACCAAACCGCCATCCGCGGAATTGCGGCCCGATCAGAAAGATTCCGACTCGCTTCCCGATTACGAGGTGCTTGATAAGATCCTGTTTGATTATATCGAACTGGCGAAGAGCCCGGCTGAGATCGTATCGATGGGTTTTGATGAAGCAACCGTCCATCGCACCGTTTTGATGGTGAACCGGAATGAATACAAGCGGTTTCAAACGCCCCCGATTCTTCGGGTTTCGTCCAAAGCATTCGGGTTTGGTCGTAAGATGCCGCTCGTGGCGAAATATGTATTGTAGAAGATAAAAGACAAAAGTAAAAAGACAAAAGACCTCAGAGAGGTCATATGTTTATAGACAATGAGATCAAAATAGGATGTTTGACTCCGGCCGGAGTCAAATGTAGCTCTTTCACAACTTATTTCTATAAACATACAAACCCGCTGGGTTTGAAATAATCGTATTACATATCAGAAATTTGAAAAGAGTTATATAGAATCCACGAAGATGCACTAAGATTTGTCTTTTATAGGATGAGGGTCGAATTGTTTGCATGATCATGTCCGAAGCAAGTTACCAATAGCCGGATGCAAATGCGAAACTCTTTAACCACAAAAGAATTAATTCCCCATACATTTCTCGATATATAGCCCTAAATTTCGATAAAATTTTTAATTTTGATGTTTTATAACATCTAATCGGGCAATCTATGTTGGATTCGGGTCAAGTCTTCGAAAGTCAGTTTAAGGGAGAAAATTGCATATTCAATCTTTTGAAACCAGAAGAAAAGGCTATTCTTGAAAAGAACCTTGATATTACAAGGTATAAGAAAAATGATTTTGTGTACCGCGAAGGGGAGATGCCGATTGGTATGCAGTACCTTAAAGAGGGTATGGTAAAGCTGATCAAAGAAGGGATTGGCGGACGCGAACAGATTATACGGATGATCACCCAAAATGGATTGATCGGATACCGTTCATTATTAGCGGGTGAACCTCACAATGGCACTACCATTGCAATCGAAGACTCTGAAATCATCACTATTTCCCCTGATATTCTTTACAATGTTCTGTTGCGGAATTACGAATTTTCGCTGGCCCTTTTGAAGGACCTGTCGCTTGAACTTGGATTCTCGCATTACCGCACAGTTAGCCTCACCCAAAAACACATTCGCGGACGTTTAGCCGAGTCGATTCTCCTTTTAATCGAGAAATATGGCTTTGAACACGATATGCAAACCCTGCGTGTTTATTTATCGCGCGAAGATCTTGCCAATCTTTCGAATATGACTTCCTCAAATGCGATCAGGACGCTTTCGATCTTTGCCGGCGAAAAGGTGATTGCGATGGATGGACGAAAGATTAAAGTCGTCGACCTCGAAAAACTCGAGAAGATCAGCAAGCAAGGGTAGGTTTCCTCCATTTACACCCTGAAATCCCTTCGGTTCTTTGCGTAATCATGCAATTCCGTGCCCGAATCCCTTTTTTATCCCAAATTATATCCGGTTTTAATACCGCGGAACGCTCTGAATGTGACGCGGTGTCAGCAGGCAGCACCGAAAAACGGTTTGTACCTGACGCGGTGTCAGGAGGCGGCACCGAAAAACGATCTGTACCTGCCGCGGTGTCAGGAGACGGTACCGAAAAACGGTCTGCACCTGACGCGGTGTCAGGAGGCGGTACCGAAAAACGATTTGACCGTGATGCGGAGCCAAGTGGCAGCACCAAATAGTTGTTTGAACATGGATCAAAGTCAGTTTCAAGCCAAGCAGCATTGTTTTAACATCAATAATGGTCTATTGTTTGTGCTCAGTAACCCAATTATTGAATCTTATTCTTTACAAGCCAAAAATAATTTCAAAATTATTTGGAAGTAAATTATATTTCGTAATTTTAATGCAGATTTGGATAGATATCCAATCAATTCTTCCTATTGATTTTATTTGGATGTTATTACTCCGGGTTCGTTGTCTAACCAGCGAAATCCTTGTCCGTCAGACTAACCTCCGGTTAAATTAATTCTACACGTTCCGATTTTAACTAATTTATTTCATAATAAATTCATTTTTGTATGAATAAAAAGCAAATAAATAAATCGCGTATGTTCGATACCGTCGATTCTGTTCTTGATAAAAATGCTGAATTATTTGCGATGCTACCTGAACTGGTTTCGGCACATCAAAAATTAAAAGAAGGGAAGGCGTTGATTTTGCAATACCGGCAGATACAGGAAGCCGAAACATCGGGTCTGACGACCAGCAAGGAGATTGTAAAAGCTGATTTTATCAGCTGCATTCTGAAATTTTCGGCAGCGCTAAGGGCTTATGCTACTTCGATTAAAAATGAAGATTTAAAGGCGAAGGCTCATTATGCGTTATCAGACCTGAAAAAGTCGCCCGATCCCATTCTATTCGACATTGGTGCTTTATTGTTGTCATTAGCCGCTCCGATCAAAACCGAACTGACAAAATATTCAGTCGGTGAGGATGAGATTGCAGAGATGGAAACATTGATTCCTGCTTTTAAACTGGCCTATCCGAAGCAAAGAGTTGCGACTACCGAATCGAAAGTATCGACGGGGAATATTGACAAAGTGTATAAATCGATGGACAAGTTGCTGAAAGAAGTAATCGATGAACTGATGCTTCCTTTTCAGTTTTCGCAACCCGATTTTTACAATACCTACAAGAATGCAAGGATCATTGTCAATTATTCAGGTCGTGGAAAAGGTAAACCCGACAAGCCGGAAGATCCCACGGAAGGTGAGAAGTAAGACGGACCATTGATTGAATCAGCCTAAGCATTTTGCCTGACAAGGACGGGTAAGATGCTTATTGAAAAGGATAATTTATTGAGGCTTGCAACATACTGTCAGGCTTATCTTTCTCCGAAATAAATCTTGTTATACCTCCAGTGCATTATAATATTAATGGAAATAATTCTATTTATATTGTTGTAAACGATAGAAAAATATCTATATTTGCAATATCCGACGATAAATAATTGTAGTATGAAGTACAGCGAACTGCATCGGCTTATCCTCAGAAATGGTTGGATAATTATAAGACAAACAGGAAGCCACGTTATATATCAAAAAGCTGGAATGCATTATCCTGTTCCGAATCACGGAAGCGATGAAGTGAAAAAAGGATTGGAAATTAAGATAAGAAAAATGATGGGGCTAAAATGATCACATCTGTTATTAAAGGAATTCAAGATGAAGAAAGTAGAATCGATTATCGAACGGTCAACAGATGGAATGTGTACCATTTATTGCGAAAATGATATGTTTTCGGGGGTAGGTAAATCGCCCGAAGAGGCGAAAGCAGATATGTTGTTTCAAATGAATTTTTTCAAAGAAACAGCGATTGAGAAAGGCTTTACTTATCCTGCTTTTCTGAATGAGGAATTTGAGATTGTCTATAAATTCGATACTGAGAGCCTGCTTCAGTACTATGCGGGTGTGATTACACCTGCCGCGTTGGAACGTTTGTCGGGGATTCATCAGAAACAACTGTGGAATTATTTACATGGCCGCTCAAAGCCACGAAAACAACAGGTTGAGAAAATTGAAAAGGCTTTGCACAGCTTAGGTGCTGAGTTGATGTCGATCGCACTTTAAGGTTGGTTGACCGGCAGATTAAGCTAAAAAGTTTAATGAGGTTTTCATTTTTTGTAATCGTACTATTTTTGAAAGATCGAATACCAAATATTCCCGGATGAAGAAAGTAAAATCGATGATCGAACGGTCAACAGATGGTACATGTTCGGTTAAAAATTCAACAAACTAAGATGCCGCAACTCCGTTGCTTTTTAGATTCTATAATACATTTATCTACAAAGATATCGCAACTACGTTGCAAAAAAGGATGCTGCGTAGCAGCTTCATCTTTGTAGAAATAAATAGAATTGCAAAAGTAAGCCATGTAGTGGTGGCATCTATTTATATGGTTATTAATTGAATACTACACAGATGTGATAACTCCTGCTGCACTGGACCGATTGTCGGGGATTCATCAGAAGCAACTATGAAAATGCCGAAGGCATGATAGGATTATAGGTACGTTCGGATTTAAACAGCATTAAAATGCCGAAGGCATGACAGATTTATGCCACCACTTCGTGGTTTCAAGCAGCTTCTTTCAATATTTTCTACAATCATTATAACCCTTCGGGTTTAAAAAATCCAACCCTTTATTGGCATTAAAAATGTAAAGAAAAAGGGCAGTCTCATTTTTTGAGATTGCCCTTTTCGTTATTATTAATTGCTAATTGAACTGAATCAATTGCGTTTTATCTTGTTCCGCCTGCCCACCATACTTTTTCTGTATAGACATAGGTGCCATCACCATAAGCAGTTATTACATTTGGATTATTGGTTGTATCATCCGAACCATAAGGGCAACGAAGTGGAAACTTAGTTGCATTTAATGGATTCTTCAATGTAACAAAGTTTTCATTCAGCCCTTTCATGCGACGAATATCGCTGAAGCACTCTGTCGATTCGCCTGATGCACCAAAGAAAGCCAGGTATTTCTGGTTCATTATTTCTTTCAATGGGTTTGCAGTAAATAAAGGCAATACGCTTGTTGTGAAGTAAGTTGCGGCTTCAGCAGGAGTAATTGCATCTGTCGTTTCTGTAAGTCCCCCATTATCATTGACCGTAGGCGCATTGAAAGCTGCTGCAACATTTACTTCGGTATTCGCAATGGCAGCTACTACTGCATCTTTCAAGGCAGCTTGGGCCAACACAGTGCTTCCCAAACGGGCAAGCGCTTCAGCCTTCAAAAATAGTAATTCATGATAGCTCATTATCAACGTAGGCGCAGTTTGAGAGAACACAAAAATGGAAGTGTTGTAATAGTACTTTGCTTCATCATTCGTTCCATTGGGAGCCATGAAAAATGCTTCGTCATCGGCGCCCGTCATTTGCATCCAACCTGCATCTACAAATACACGTCGAAGACGAGGGTCGTTACGTTCGGCCAGTTTCTGCGACATGCTCTCGCTTGCTGCCAGTCCGTCGCGACTCCATTGGAAATCGAATAATGGATTTAAGTTGGAGGCATCATAAATGCTGAATGCTGCCTGGTCATCTGCGGAAGCAAAAGACAAAGCTACATTGTCTAATACGGCTTGCATATCCGTATTTACAGCAGTTGATCGTTTCATCAGGCGCATCGTGTAACGTGCCTTAAGACCATAGGCTAATTTCAACCAGGAAGCTTTATCACCTTGATACAAAAGATCAAAATCTTTCATAGGTCCTGATCCATGAGCATCTGTACCTTTTAAGTCGACAATGGCATCGTTCAGGTATTTCATGACGCCAATGTAAATGTCCTTTTGACTGTCAATTTTAGGATTCATAAACTTAGGCAGTCCGGTGGCATCTATTAACGCGGCTTCACTGTAAGGAGCGTCTCCAAACATATCGGCAATAACTGCTGAATTATAGGCAGCTAAAACTTCTGCGATTCCCTTTGTTACCTGGTTACCTTCCTGTTTGCCACCTGCAGAACATTTTTCAATTGCAATTCTTGCATTCTTCAGCGCAGCATAAGTAGAACCCCATACATTATTGAAAGTAGACGAAGCCGATGGCTCGTTGTCGCGATGCTCAGCACGGTACAATTGATTATCTGTTCCCACTTCGTGTTCAACATAGGATGATGCATACGTGTTAAAATCACCGCCAACTACATTAAAAGCAGTTGAAGTAATAACATCTGCCAATATAAATTTGGCCTCTACATACTTTGTGTGATTGGTATCCTCATTGATTGTGTCCATCACATCTTCGGAACAGGATACCATCGATGCAGATATGACAGCGGTAACAAGCAATCCTTTTGCTAAATTGTATATTCTTTTCATATTTCTAATCTTTTAAAATTTCACGTTCAAACCCAACCCATAACTGGAGGTCCCGGGCATCGAGAAGCGCTCGAAGGCACCAGCCATGTTGTTATTTCCTTGCGATGCTTCAGGATCAAGACCCTTGAAAGTTGACCACAAAAGAAGATTACGGGCGAAGATATTCGCATTGATACTAATCCCTCTTTTTGCATAGACAGGATAGGCAAGCGCTATTTCGCGCAATTTGATAAACGAATTGTCGTAAATCATCGATTCGGAAATATTATTCACTGACGAAAAGTAAGCCTGTGCATCTGCACCTTTAATTTTAATATCGTTTGGTGCATAAGTCTTAACGCCATTCGCATCCGTGCTGGCAACTTTTACAGCGGGCTTATCGAACATGAAATCCGTAAGTTGGCGGGTATCTGCAGAATGCTGGCTAATGCCATAATAATCTAATAGACCTGCTGTTCCGCTATACATCTGTCCGCCTTTTTTCCAGTCTAATACAGCCGATAAACGGAATTTATAAACTTCGAGTGTGGTATTGAAACCAAGTCTGAAATCAGGAGAAACAGTACCAATTACCTGTTCGACACCAGCCTGTGGAAATCCTTTGGCGTCAACAACAATCTGTCCGGCGTCATTGCGTAAATACCCTACCCCATAAAGAACTGGGAATTTAGCGCCAATTCCTGCTCTTACCTGAGGCTCAACGAAACCACCTAAAAAGATGCTGTTTACACCTGGAGCAAGTGCATCCACGTAGTTGTCGATTTTCGAGAAGTTGAAGGCAAGGTCCCATTTAATGTTCTTCTTATTAATTGGATTCAGGCCCAAAGTAACTTCATGCGAATTGGTATGAATCGATCCACCGTTCGTAATCAGGGAAGCTGATCCTGTTGAAGCAGCTAAAGGAACACTGAATATCTGGTCTTTTACATTCTGGCGTGAATAGGTATAGCCAAATGTGACTACTCCCTTAAAGAAAGTTAAATCTGCACCAAATTCATACGATTTCGTATTCTGTGGTTTTAAATTTGGATCGTAAACGGTCGAATTTTGGGTGAATGCAACTACATTAGCCTTATCTGTTTTTATAGGGTAGATTATCGGGGTACCTGAAGAAAAGCCACCTCCATAAACCGGTGTTGCGTAATAAGTGTCGTAATAATCTCCTGCCTGGCCAACTTCAGCATACGAAGCACGAATTTTTCCATAGGTGAGGAAGTCATTTTTTAAACTTTCGATTTCAGTAAATATCCAGCCTAATGATACAGATGGGTAAAAGAACGAACGGTTGTTGCGTGGCATGCTCGAAACAACGTCGTTACGTCCGGTCGCATTCAGATACAACATACTCTTGTAAGCAAGAGACAAGTTACCAAATACACCGACCGTACGTTTTCTTGAGTAGGTATCACTGGCCTGAAAAACTGAGGCATTGTCGATGTGATTCCAGCCTGATGAATTGAAGTCCTTGCCGTAAGCATAAGTATAATCGGTCCGCTTTTGAACAAACTCATTTCCTACCAACGCATCGAATATTAAATCGTCATTGATTTTCAGATTGTATACTGCGGTCAATAAGGAGTTCATTTCATTGATCTTGTAAACAGAATGAGAGACTTCACCAAATGCATTTGAATGTCCGTATCCCCACAAATCGGAATATTTGGTGGTGTACGAATCATCACCCAACTGGAACTTAATATCTAAACTTTGATTCGTCGTATTAAATTTAGTTGAATATTTCAAGTAAAAGTTACCAAAGAAACGTTGCAGGTCTTCCGAAAAACTGTTGTTATCGGCAGCCCAGTAGGCTCCATCAAATCCTGATGTGCTCCGGTAAGTGTTTTGTTTTGTTGGATCACCTTTATAGTAAGAAGGAATGCCGGCAAGATCATAACTTGGAGGTGCCGGGTAAACGGTTGCTACAATACCATTGTTTGCTGATGATTGCTTATCAATGCTTGATATAATAAAGTTACCTGAAAAACCCGTTGACCAATTCTCGCTTAGTTTTGCATTTGCGCTCAATTTTCCATTGTAACGATCCATACCAGTTGTAGGAACGATACCTGTCGTGGTTGTGTTACCAAGCGAAAAGGAATAATCGCCCTTGTCGAATCCCTGTGCAATATTGAAGGAGTTATTGAGTGTTCTGCCTACATTGAAAAAATCGTCAGCATTGTTATAAACCTGTGGTTTCGCCCATGGATCTAATCCTGCATTCGCTCTTTGCTGTACATAGTACATACCAGGTTTCATACCATCACGGGTTGTATTGACATTTACTTTATCACCACCGACTTTGGCATCATTCGATAATTCAGCAATTTTAGGACCCCAGCTGAATGAGTTAACTGCCACGTATTTGCCTGCTGAACCTTGTGCAAATTCTTTTTGCAGATCGGGCATTACAGAAATAACATCAAAAGCAACACTCGAATTGAAACTGATTTCAGGTTTGCCTCCCTTGCGTGCAGATTTTCCGCTTTTTGTGGTGATGACAACAACACCATTCGATGCGCGCATTCCGTAAAGTGCTGAAGCAGCCTGACCTTTTAAAATGTTAACACTTTCGATATCATTTGGATCAATATCCACAGAACGGTTTGCAAAGTCTGTTCCGGTTACTGAATTACCAGTTGAAACATCATTTGCAGAAGATATTGGCATACCGTCTACAACATACAATGGTGTATTGTCGCCTGTAAATGACCGTGAACCGCGGATTGTTATTTTTGAAGATGCACCAGGCATACCCGATGAAGGTGTGATTTCTACTCCCGATAATTTACCCTGCAAAGCTCCCGAAAGATCGGAGTTTGAACCCTGCGTTAACTCATCAGATTTAACATCCTGGACAGCATAGCCGAGGGCCTTTTTCTCTTTGGTAATCCCCATAGCGGTTACGACCACTTCATTCACTGAAATATTTTCAGATTTCAGTTTGACCGCATAATTAGCTGAACCGGTGATTGGTACTTCAATAGATGCCATTCCCACGAATGAAACCATCAGTACTTTGGCACTTGGGGTTATTTTCAAAGTGAAATTCCCGTCCATGTCGGTGACAGTTCCCATTGTTGTTCCTTTAATGACAACCGAAGCCCCGGGTATTGAACTTCCGTCATCGGCTGAAGTCACAGTGCCCGAAATGTCTCTGGTCTGTGCTAATACAACTTGCAGCCCTATAAACCCGAGGAATGCAAGTAACAGCGAAATTTTCTTCATAGACATAAATTTATTTGTAAAAATTAAAATAAAAACTTTCAAACTTTGAAATTTCCAAAAGACAAAATCATCCTCTTTTTAAAGAGAATGACCGAATGACAAAATTAATTGCCAACATTGTCCCGTTGTAGTATTAAATCAACACTTCTTTTTGGTTCCAAATGAATAATTGAAAAAACAAAAAGTTAAAATGTGTTGTGGAGTGCAAATATATTCAAACATCGATAAATTTCAACTTCCAAAGGAACGAGGGAGCGGAAAGTAAGAAAATTGCAGTATGATATTAATCATTTATATCTACATATTAAAAATAACATACTTTTTTAATATGTAGATATACAGTAAAATAGGGTTGAAAATAATTGACAGGAAATGTTGTTTAGAATAATTCTGAATTATTGATATGGTAACAAAAATTTAATGTGCCTTCATTTAAAAGGATTTGACTGCTTTCTAATGTTTAATGGACTCCTATTTTGTATGATTAAATTCACATCTGTTACATTATGAAAGGTTTTTTTGCTAAAAATATGTAATTTGATGTTTGTTTTCGTAAAAAAAGGCCGCCTCAAACTGAATTGAGACGGCCTTCGAATTATATAAGTTTACCAATATTCCTTGGGGAAAAAGACTATTTGAAACTTGAATCGTAGTTTTCTGGACCTTTATCCCAGAATAGCCTGGTTTCGGCTTTATCTGCGCCAATTGCTGCAGCAGCAGCTGTGTAGTTGTCGAAATTAAGTGTTTGTTCCGAAACCGCGAACGTGTAGCGCACCGGTACTCCATTGACTTCCTGCACATGTTTAGGTGAAGCGATCAGACGTGGATAGTCTAATCTTCTCCAGTTTGTCCATGCAGTAAAACCACGGAAATAATAAGCAAACCACGATTGGGTTCCAATTTTTTGGCGCCATGTGCCCGTAGCGGTTGCATAAGAAACGGCAGGTTGGGCAAGATAAGCAGCGACGCTTGCATCGGATCCTCCCCAATATTTGATAGAAGCGGTAATTGCATTATTATAATGCGATGCAGCGCTTCCAGCAATAGTGAATCCTCTTTCAGCAGCCTCAGCCAATAAAAACTCAGCTTCAGTGTAATCCATAAGGACTACTTCACGTGTAGGAGTCAATTGTGCATTGTCTACGTGTGTGAAAGCGGAATAGCTGTTTGGCATTCCCTGTGCACCACCTTTATATGCTCCATCAACCTGTGTCCACAAAAATCCAGGACGTCTTGGATCGTTTACGGCATTCAGTGCATCAACAAAAATACTCGTTGCAACGAAATCAAATCTGCCACTAACAACCAATTCTGCATAAACAGGATTCTGATTCGGTGAACCTGAAAGATAAGTCAATGAGAATTTATCACCAGTTGATGGCGATGTAATGGGAACATTGAAAACATTGGGAGCAGCAGCTTCTATGGTTGTTTTTGCAAGCGCAGCCTCTGCTGCAACATCCGAAAGCATAATACCCATTCTTAGCTTAAGTGTATTCGCAAAACGAATCCACTTTGCCGTACCTGCGGCAGTTCCGCCAAACACGTTGTCATAACCTGCACCCATTCCTGCGAAAGCGGGATCAAGCTTGGCGATTGCAGTATTTAACCGGGTAATCAAATCCTTATAGATGGTTAAACCGTCATCATATTTAGGATTGGGCTTCGTGTAATTGAGAGCTTCGGTATATGGCATATTGCCATAAGTTTCAACTACGTTACTCCAGGCAAAGACCGACATAATTTCGATAATTGCTAACTGATTATCCCTTTGCTTTTGATCAATTCCTGCAAGAGGTGCTTCTTTCAACGCCCTGGCTGCATCTTTGTAATTCATAAGAACATTTCTGTAGATAATATTCATATGAGTAGCCGGAATTGGCCGGGTAATCATGTCATATCGACTTTCGTCAGGATACGTAGTTTCTGCAAAATACTGAACAAAAAGCTGCGTATTATTATTGTTTACATTAAACGTAAACATCTGGTTTAACAATGCCCTTGTTGCACCGTTATAGACCGCTTCACCCGGAACAACAGTGAAATCCTTCAGGTTAGCATTCAGTTCATCCAATTTTTTACAGGATGATACCGCTATGAACACTAAGAATACTATCAATATTTTTTGCATAGCTTTTTAGTTTAGAAATTTAACTTAATATTGAACCCTAAATCGCGTGTACTTGGAAGTGAACCAATGGAATAACCCTGAACATTGCCAGCGGCTAATCCAGATTCCGGATCGGCGTAAGGTAAGTGCTTCGAAATGATCCAGAGATTAGAACCAACTGCACTAAGTACAACACCCTTTAGTCCTGTTTTGACCAACCATCTGGAAGGTAAAGTATAAGAGATAGCGACTTCTCTTAGCTTCACATATCCTGCATCGTAAACAAATGCCTTATTTGGCAGCGCAGCATATCCCCAACCATCAGAATTTGAGGCATCAACTCTTGTTTTATTAGGTGTACTAACACCATTTACAACATTTACGCCTTGAATAATATAACCACCACTCTTTGAATCATATGCTCCAGGTGTTCCAACAACGGCATCTCTGACAGGATTTCCCAAATCATTATTACCGACAGTTTCAGGATACAGACCACTTGACATACCGTAATACATATCGAGGTTAAAAATGCTACCTCCTTTTTGTACGTCAATTAAGAAACTTAAGGTAATGTTTTTATAACTGAACGAGTTTTGCAAACCACCAATCCAATCAGGATTCACATTGCCTATAACTTCAGTGGCTGTTTTTGATTTAACAGGCTTACCATTTGCTGCATTTATGATTATACTACCGGCTGCATCATAGGTATAATCGGTTCCTTTTAAAACGCCGTTAGGCTGATCCAAATTTGCATTTAAGGTAACACCACCCTGGAAAGTTCCAATTAATAAATTCTTAACTCCCGGATACAATGAAAGAACTTTATTTTTGTTTTTTGCAAAGTTAACGTTGATATCCCATTTGAATGAATTCGTTTGAACCGGAACAAGATTTAATGAAACCTCAATACCTTTGTTCTCAATTTCACCGGAATTAACATACAAGAAGTTATAACCAGTTGTCTGACTAAGTGCAACTGCCTGTATTTGGTCTTTTGAGTTCGTTTTGTACAACGCTAAATCAAATCCTACCCTGTTTTTCAGGAATTTCATTTCCAGACCTGCCTCGATACTTGTCGTAGACTCTGGTTTTAAATCAGGATTGTTTTTAGTAGCTGGTAGCGAATAGCTTGGCTTATTAAATGGAGTATTAACTACATACTTGTCCAAAAGCTGATCGTAACCTGCAAGGTTACCAACCTCAGCATAATTTAAGCGGACCTTACCAAATGATAACCAATCCTGTTTAAGAGTTTCTGAGAAGATATAGGCACCTGTAACAGATGGATAGTAGTATTTATTATTTGCAACAGGTAAAGAAGAAGCATAATCCTGACGGAAAGTAGCATCCAAATATAACATGCTTTTGTAGCTTAATGATGCACTGGCATACAATCCCCGAACACCAATAATCGAATTCAATTCCACAGGAAAAATCAGCGCACTTACACTATTTTGAAGTGAGTAAATTCCAGGAACTACTAAACCACCATTTGTGGCGCTTGTAAGTGTACTGTATTTAGTTTTTCTTTCAGTAGCGCCTAAGATTCCCTTCAGGTTAAAATCCTCACCAAAATTTTTGTTGAAGTTTAACATGAAATCATAGTTGTACTCAGTGAAATTTATATCTCTTCTTAAATAACCTGAACCGGCATTCCCCGCAGAGGTTCTGTTAAGTCCAAAGGTGGTAGGCAAACTGCCAACGGCTCTTCTTTCTTCCTGTAGTTCACTGTATGAATCTGCAGCTACACGAGCGTATGCATCGAGCCAGCTTGTGATTTTATAGGTAACCGACATGTTGCCAATAAACCTGTTTCTATTGTCGGTTTCATAATTTTGAAAACGTGTCCAATATGGGTTATCCCAATAGATAGGAGCGCCTGAAAGTGAAGGGCCGTAATTCCATGAAATATTTCTCTGTGTTTTTTCATAGATCGCCTTTTGGTCCATTAGATCCGTATTGGTCTCCCACCACTGGCGCATACCGGACATGATATTGTCATTGTAACCGGTTGAGTTACGTCCTACTGCAGCCTGACTCGTATAATTTGCTGAAATTGCGGCTGTTAATTTATCAGTAACTTTCCAGGTACCATTTACAAGAAAGTTATTCTTCTTCAAAGAACTATTGGGCATTAAACCTTTTGTATCATAGTTGGTATACGATAATCTCGCAGAACCTTTATCCGTTGAATTGTCAATTGAAATTGTATTTGTAGCAGTGAAAGGTTTTTCAAAAAAGGTAATCGGACCATTCTTCGCGGCTGTCCAGGGTTTGGGCTGGCCATAAAATGGTGATTCCTTATCAACTGAATACCATCCATAAACGGGACGCCCATCAAATTTTGCTCCGTATGAAGCATCTTCTGTCATTGGAACCCAATCAAATTTGGTACCTGTGCTGCCACCAGTGGCATTTCTGCTTTCAAACCATGCATCACCATTATCGCCATAATACTGACCATATCCAGCGCCATATTGATCCTGGTAAGTTGGAAAGGTTGATTTGTCAATCGAACTAAACGCGATATTGCTATTGATTGTTACGCCAATACCTTTACTGCCCTTTGTTCCTTTTTTAGTTACAATCATGATAACACCACCTGAGGCGCGCGAACCGTACAATGCAGTTGCAGCAGAACCTTTCAACACGTTGATTGATTCAATGTCATCAGGATTAATATCCGAAGCAGCATTACCATAGTCATATCCAACGCCACCAGTATTTTGGGCTGATACACCTCCAGCACTTCCTATTTGATTATTTATTGGAACGCCATCGACAACGTAGAGAACCTGGTTGCTATTCGTCAATGATTTACTACCACGTAATATAACGTTGGTTGATCCACCCATATTTGTGTTCTTTTTGATCTGAACACCAGATATCTTACCAGATAAGGAGTTCATGAAGTTATTGCTTTTGACTGCACCAATATTGTCTGCTTTAACTTCCTGGCTGGCATATCCCAGCGATTTCTTTTCGCGGGCAATACCTAACGCAGTTACAACTACTTCATCAACATCTAAACGCTCAGCAGTCATTTTAATATTAATAGTCGTTTGATTGCCAATGGCGATTTCCTGCGATGCCATCCCAACAAATGCTACTATCAGCGTTTTGGCTGTGGGTGGAATTTTCAAGGAAAACTTTCCATCCATATCCGTAACAGTCCCCAGCGTCGTCCCCTTTATGATCACAGACGCTCCGGGAATGGAACTTCCATCATCTCCCGAAGTCACAGTCCCGGATAGATTCCTGGTCTGTGCAAAAACCACTTGCAGTCCTATGAACGCCAGAAAAGCAAGCAACAGCGAAATTTTCTTCATAGATTAAATTTTAATGTTAAAAAATAAGAATACATAGTAACAGAAATAATTAACAAAATATAGTGGAAAAAGTTTTAACGATCATTAACAATT
>Ga0209100_1000583_pt1 | contig 30593 bp, 25 predicted proteins | sample lystaG_FD_185480 | JGI IMG/M metagenome (GOLD analysis project Ga0209100, IMG submission 185480) | Glacier valley bacterial and archeal communities from Borup Fiord, Nunavut, Canada, to study Microbial Dark Matter (Phase II) -... | ecosystem: Environmental > Aquatic > Freshwater > Ice > Glacier ... | reverse complement strand
CACCTGGACACGGTATTCTCGAGCGAAACCGACCTCACGGTCCGGCAGACCATGATGCAGGAAGGTAAGCGCTGGACTGGGGCCGGATTGGGCGACAACAGCTCGAGCCTCGCGGTGTTGACCGCCTTTTTGCGCGACCTCGAGCCAAAGCGCCTCAAGCGCCCGCTGTGGCTGGTGGCCAACGTGGGCGAGGAGGGTCTGGGCGACCTGCGCGGCGCGAAAGCCCTGCTCGAGCGCGAACACAAAAGTATTGCCGCGTTTGTGGCGGTGGACGGCTACCTGGGGCTGGTCGTCACCCGTCCGGTGGGGGTCAGGCGCTACCGGGCCAGTTTCCACACCGCCGGGGGCCACTCCTGGGGAGACCGCTCCCCCAGCGCCATTCGCGCTCTGGGGCTGGCCATAAACGCGCTGTACGGCATTCCGCTGCCCGCGCACCCCCGCACCACGCTCAACGTGGGCACCGTGGAAGGGGGAACCAGCGTGAACTCCATCGCCCCGTTTGCCTCGCTGCTGCTCGATTTGCGTTCGCTCGAGCAAGACGCCCTGGCTGTGCTCGAACGTCAGGCCCTGCACGCGCTCGAGGGGGCCGCTACCCAGGCCGAGGCCAAGCTCACGCTCGAGAAGGTGGGAGAGCGGCCTGGTGGGGACCTGAACAACGCCGCCCTGCTCAAATTGGCTCGAGCCGCCGCCAGTGACCTCAACCTCGAGCTGCAAAGCACCGCCAGTTCCACCGATGCCAACGCCGCCGCGCCTTACGGCATTCCGGCCCTGGCGCTGGGCGTGTATGAGGGCGGCAACGCGCACCGCCTCGACGAGTGGGTCAAACCCGACAGTCTGGCTCGAGGGAAAAAACTGCTCGAGCGCTTCGTGGAGCTGTACCAGGTCAAGGGTCTGGGTTAGCTCGAGAAGTGTTTGATAAGCCTGTACTTATCAAGGCCATCAAATTATACTGACCCTGTGGCTACTCGCCTTCGCCTCGCCCGTCATCCTGACCGCCTGAACAGCGAACGACCCCTGGTGCTCGATGATTTGCTCGAGTTATACAGTTTCCGTTATGTTCCGTATAGCCGAGGAAAGCACTCACTTATACTCCACTCCACGAAAACCGTATATTTTTCCCACTCGCTCCGCTCAAAAAATATCCGAAACAATACGGATATTTTCGGAATTCATATTAGTGGGTCGGGATAAGCAAGACGCGGTGGATGCCTGCGTCGAAATGCTCGAGGACCTGCACCTGTACGGTCATGAGTCGCGCTTTATCCAGAATATGTAGGGCGTCCCCTTGCTCGAGTTAAAAACCCGCTCGAGGGGCGGTGAAAAGGGTGGGACGCGGGTTTACTTTTATTGGAACCCTTTTGGAGAACCCGTCGTTGTGGATGCAGAAACCAAGAAGGGCGATAGTCCCCGTCCTGGATTAATCGCTCGAGGGATTGGGGTGGTGCTGGCCGATAAGAAAGGAATCAAAGTTTATGAAAGGGAGGAAGGCGATGCCTCGAATGACCGCTGAAGAGTTTCAAGAACACTATGGCTGGGACGAAGCTACCGCGCTCGAGATGGTTGCTCTGCTCGAGAACGCCACAGACGAAGAAATTGATGGGGGAGGCTTAGCGCAACCCACGCCCCCCGACCCTAGCCGCGTGCCTCACCCGGACGAGTGGACCCCTACCCGCATCCACGAAGCGGTGTATGGCGAATTCGCACTCGAGCAGGCTGGAAAGCTTATCGAGCAGGCTCGAGAAAAGCGGGGACTCTCCACTCGAGAACTGGCACAGAAGGTCGGGGTGTCGCAGCCTCGAGTGATTCAGGTGCAAAACGCGGGCGAAACGTTGAATCTGACCACGCTGGTCAAGTTCGCTGGAGCGCTGGGCTACCGCCTACGGCTCGAGTTCGTGCCCGAGGAAGGCGGCGAGTCTCTGAAAACCCTGTAAACACGCGGCCCGGTTATCCTCGCGCTCGAGCGGCAGGGTTCACCTGTGCCCCGACTTCTCGAGCGACCCGGCCCAAAGCTCGAGGAAGGGCAAAACTTTTACCTTCCTGCAAACGCTTTCGCCACAGACCAAGCTGGTCGTGGGCCGAAATCGTTCTTTCAATCCGCTCGAGCCACACCCCTGTGGCCTTGTGACCCAGCATCAGGGTATGCTCGAGTTTGTTCTGCTTCGCCACTGGAACGCGGTAAAAACTTTCTTGAACGTCGTTTCTCGAGCAACCTGAACATTGCTTTATGAGCGGAGCCTGAAGCAATGGGCTTGCTTTGATTTGTACTGGAGTCTTGAAAAGGCTTTCAGAACTTGGTACGCTCGAGCGGCATCACAATTCAAAAAGCGTGGTCTGGTGAGTTCAGCACCGCGTTGGGGAGAAGCTATGCAAAACAGGTTGCGTCGTTTTATAGCCATGCTGGTCGCCGGGCTGGGTTTGCCTGCTTCCTCGAGCGCCGCACTCGCCCAGAGCGTGCCCAAAGATTTGGTCTGGAACGATGAATTCAGCGGAACCGCCCTGGACGCCAGCAAGTGGGGCTACCAGTTGGGTAACGGAGATGTGGTGAACCTTCCCGGCTGGGGCAACAACGAACTCGAGTACTACACCAACCGCCCGCAAAACGTGCGGCTCGAGGGGGGGAATCTGGTCCTCACCGCCCGCCGCGAGCGCTTTTTGGGTGACAAGGCGACGGGTGGCAGCGACCAAAGCTTTGATTGGACCTCCGGGCGCATTCGCACGGCGGGTAAGTTCAGCCGAACCTACGGCAAAATCGAGATTCGGGCCAAGCTGCCCAGCGGCAAGGGAATCTGGCCCGCGCTGTGGATGTTACCTGAAGACGTTCCAGACAACACTTACGGCACCTGGGCTGCCAACGGCGAAATCGACATCTTTGAAGGCAAGGGCGCTCAACCCAGCAAGCTGTGGCAAACCCTGCACTTCGGCGGTCAGTGGCCCAACAACCAGTACAGCAGTCGGGAACTCGAGTTTCCCAACGCTGGAACGCTGAGCGAGTGGCACGTTTACACCCTCGAGTGGAAGGGTGGAGAAATAAAATGGCTAGTAGATGGGGTGGTCACGTCCACCCAAACCGCGTGGTGGAGCAGCAAAGCCGCGCCGCCTAAAAGTGAGGGCGACCTCGCCGCGTGGCCCGCACCGTTTGACAAGCCGTTTTACGTGCTGCTCAACTTGGCGGTGGGCGGCAACTTCGGCGGCAACCCCGACGCCAGCACGCCCGACAGCAACCCGATGCTCATAGATTACGTGCGCTGGTCCTCCTTACCCGACGAAGTGCGTGACCCCGGCGTGCGCCCGGTGATGACATACCCGTGGACGCCGAGCACGGCTCCGGCTCGAGCAGCTCAGTCGAGCGGCAACCTGGTTTACAACGAATCCTTCGATTGGGACGCCACCAACGCCTATGTCAAGGCCGACCCGCAGGCCAGCACTCTGTCCAGCAGCTTGGGTGGCGTGACCCGCTCGAGCTTCTGGACCGTGTATCAAACCAATGCAGGCGAAGCTTTCACGCTGGGCATTGATACGGCCCGTGGCAACAGCCTGAAGGTGGACATCAGCAAACCGGGCACGGTGAACTACGCGGTGCAGGTGCGCCAGGACGGCTTGAGTGTGGAGCAGAACAAGCGCTACCAGCTCGATTTCGACGCCTGGGCCAGCGTGCCGCGCACCCTGATGGTCAAGGTGGGCGGCGGCGACAAGCGCGGCTACGCGGCTTACTCGGGCGAGAAAATCATCGCGCTGAGCACTACGGCAGGCGAGCACCACACCTTCACCTTCGACATGACCGCCAACACCGACACCGCCACCCGGCTCGAGTTCAACCTGGGGGCGGCGGGGGCGGGTCAGGTGTGGATTGACAATGCGGTGCTGAGGCAAATCGGGGACGCGCCCAAAGTGGCAGTGCGTCCACCCCTGCCGGACGGCAACCTGATTTACAACGGCGGCTTTGGCCAGCAAGACCCCAAAGTTCCCGGCATCGCGGCGCTGGCCAACACCTCGTACTGGAAGACGTATTTTGAAGGGGGCCATACCCTGACCCCCACCCTCGAGAACGGGGAACTCAAGCTAGCGGTAGACAAGCTCAATCCGGCCAACAACTGGTTCGTGCAGCTCAATCAGCCGGGAATACCGCTCGAGGCGGGAAAAAGCTACACCCTGAGCTTTCGCGCCCACAGCAGCTCGGCGCGCACCGTGGCTGTCGTGATTGGCGAAGAGGGCGGTTCTTACACGCGCTATCTCGATAAAACTGCTGCGCTGGATGTGGCCCCGCAGACTTTGACTTACACCTTCACCGCGCCTGTGAGCAACCCGGCTTCCATGCTCCAGATTCTGGGCGCGGTGGGCAAAGCGGGGGATAGTTACGCGCTGTTCTTCGACGACTTCAAGCTCGTTCAGAACGCGCCCTGAAACCGTTTCGAGATAGTGCTCGAGTGGAATTTTACCGCCGTGCCCACAAGGTGTGGGTTTCTCTGAACCCTTACGGAAAACGCGGCAGCTTACTCCGTCTTCGGACGCCGCTCCATCACTTCCCAGAGCGCGTCCTGCACCGCCACTTCACCGCGCAGCACTCGAGCAACCGCCCTCACGATGGGGAGGTCCAGGCCGTGTGTGTTGGCCCAGCCCTCGAGCAGTCGGGCGGTGCGGACCCCTTCCACCACTTTTTTACCCTGCTCGAGTGAACCGTCCTCAGGCGTTTCACTTTGGACGAACGCCTCACCGTAAGCGCGGTTTCTCGAGTGTGAACTCGTGGCGGTGGCCATCAAATCGCCCAGACCGGAAAGTCCGTAAACGGTGTCCTCGAGCGCGCCCTGGTGCCGCAGGTAGCGCCCCATCTCGAGCAGGCCCCGCGTGATGAGCGCGGCTTTGGCGTTGTCGCCCGCCTTAAGTCCGTCGAGCATTCCGGCGGCCAGGGCAATCACGTTTTTGAGCACCCCGCCCAGTTCCACGCCCACCACGTCGGGCGAGGTGTAGACCCGAAAACTGGGGGTGTGCAGCGCGTGCTGCACCTCGAGCGCCACACTCGAGCGCAGGGCGGCCACCACGGTGGCGGCGGGCAGGCCCCTGGCCACTTCTTCGGCGTGGTTAGGGCCGGAGAGCACCGCCAGCCGCTCGAATCCGGCCTCGAGCGCGGCTCTGAACAGGCTCTCGCCGTCCTCGCCCAGCCCTTTGGCGCACAGCACCACGGTGAGGTTTTCCCGGACGCCCTCGAGTTGGGACAAGGTTTCGAGTGTGGAACTCACGCCCACGCTCGGCACCGTGACCAGCGCCAGGAGCGCGCCCTCGAGCGCCGCACTCAGGTCGGACGTCACCTCGAGCGAATCTGGGAGGGCCACGCCGGGAAGGTAGTCGGGATTTTGTCGCTCCCGGCGCAGACTCTCCGCTAATTCGGGCCTGCGCGCCCACAGCCTTACAGCGCGCCCCTGCTGCGCGAGCGTGATGCCCAGCGCGGTTCCCCAGCCACCCGCACCCAGGATAGCAACTGAAGCGCCGTTGTTCTCGAGTTTCATGGTGTTCATGGTAGCAGGGGGTGGCGGCGCTCGAGCCAAGCTCACCACTCAGCGGAGCAATTTAGGATTGCGAGTTGGCGTGTGTTCCGCCTGTAACGACCCGTGCTTCGCAATCCTTCGGGAACCTTCTCTTGAGCGCTGCGCTTTCAAGAATATCCCCCCTACCTTGCAGGGGGGAACCAAAAGATTGTGCTACTCGAGCTTGTAAAGTACCCACCTGTAAAACAGGTTCACGAAGTGTTGCGGAGCGGGCCAGCCCGAGAGGTGCTGTAGTTGGCCCAAGACGCGGCGAGGCCCGCTAGGTGCCGTCTTCGCCAAGACAGCACGGGTCTTGCGTGAATACGCAAGGGGGGTCCTTCCAGCCCGCTCGAGACAGCCCCACATTCCCGAGTTACACTCACCACTCATAACTCACCACTCACCACTCACCACTCACCACTCAGCGCACCTTGACCCGCAGCACCTCACCAAAATTCGGCCTCACCTCGCTGTTCACCATCAGCCACAGCACCGGATAATCCGGCTCCCGCGCGGGGTAGTCGCCCAGACCGTCGGTGAAGTACACCAGCGCGTGAGGGCGAATTCCCTGCTGCTCGAGCCACGCAAACGGCGGCGCAAACGAGGTGCCGCGACCACCGCCCACGCTCGCCAAGTCGAAATCCTCGTCGCCGATGTCCTTGAGTAAAGTGATTTGCTCGTCACAGGCGATGAGAAAGCCGCGCACCCGGTCAAAGGAGCGCAGAATGCTCGAGGACTCATTTAAAAAGTAGCTCAGGGCCGCGCTCGAGATGCTGCCCGAGGTGTCCAGACACAGCACCACCTCGAGCGTGCTTCCGGCCACGTCGGGCAAAATGAAGTCCTCTTCCATGAAACGGCGGTCTGGCTGCTCCCACACGAAGTCGGCGGGGCTGGGTTGCACGAATCTCGAGAGCGCGTCCTGCCACGGCACCTGCCCTGCAATGGTATCCTCGAGCGCGCGCGCAAGCGCTTCACTCAGTCCAGTGGTCTCGCCTACCGCATCAAAAGCCCGCGCCAGCATGGCCCGCCAGAACTCGCGGGTGGCGTCCTGCTCGGCGCTCGAACTCGAGTCGTTTTTTTCTGGGCGCAAGTCTCCGTTGAGTCCGGCCTGGTCGTACTGCTCGAAAGCACTTTGACCGCTGCCGCCCCCGCCTTCATCCTGACCCGGCTCATCGCCCGCGCCGCCGCCGGTATCCGGTTTCTCGAGCGATTCACGCACCAGCTCGGCGTAGATGGCGTCGCTCGAGAGCGTGCCGAAGCGCTCGGGGTCCAGCGCCATGTGCGCCTCGGGGTTTCCGGTGATGCGGGCCAAGTCGGGAACGGTCATCCTCGAGCTGGGATGGCGACGCAATTCACCTTGCAGCACGCCGTTTATCCAGAAATCGGTGGCGACGTTGTGCAGCTCACCGTCGCGCGCGCCCATGCGAAAACCGTGCCCAAAGGCGTTGTGCAGCGCTTCGTGGGCGATGAGCCACACCAGTTCAGGACCCTGGCAACGGGCCACGAAATCGGGGTTGTAGCCGATTCTGCGCCCGTCGGACCATAAGGTGGCGGCTTTTTCGTCCTCGAGAAACTCACAGGCTAAAATGAGCATCCCGAAAAAAGGAAACTCCCGCGTGGCCTCGAGCTTGCCGCGGGACATTTGCTGGGAAGGCGTTAGGGTGGGCATGGATAAGTTTGCCTCGAGCGCAAACGGTTGTCCCTCAAGTCCAAACCGGGTCCGGCTCAATTCCCTCGAGCGGCGCGGGTCCGGCGTCCAGTCCGCTCGAGGACGCGGTTCGCAGCGGTGAAAGCTGCATGTCCACGTCCACGGTGATTTGACACGAAAGTCGGCCCTGACCCATAAAACCTTTGGCCTCGAGCACGGTTCGCTCGGCTTCAGTCATGCCCGTGGGTTCGCCTTCCGAAAAAACCACCATGCAGGTGGTGCAGCGGGCCTTGCCGCCGCAGCGGTGCAAAACGTCTATTCCACTTCCCTCGAGCGCCAGAACCAGACGCTGACCTGCGGGGACCTCGAAGGTGCTGTAACCATCCACGGTGAGTTGGGGCATGGGTTCAGTTTAGACGATGGTGCGTGGAGTGTTCGAGTGTGAATAAATCGCTCGAGTCTTACCTCTCACCCCTCACCCTTGAGCGCCCTATTTGCGTGCCTCGAGACCTTTCTCACCTACCTGTATTCGCTCGGGGTCGATTTTGAAGCCCTTGAGTGAGCTGCTCACGCTTTCTTTGACGTTTTCCAGGGTGTAGCCGTTGGTGCCTTTTTTGGCTTGCTCGAGGTCGTTGGCCTGAAAGGCGGTGAGCCACATCAGCGCCTCGGCAAAATTTTGTTTGTCGGCGTCGCTCATCTTGGCAACGGCTGGAACCCCACCAAACGCTTTCTTGAACTGCTCATAGATGGCGCGGTCCGTGGCGTCGGTGGTCTCGAGGTCGTCGAGAATCTGAAAGGCGCTCACCACATACAGGGTCATGGCCGTGACCACGTTGTACACGTCATACCCTTTGGGTCCCAGCAGCTTTTGGTACTCAGCGGCGATGTCTACCTTCGAGAAGCCGTCTCGCACCTGCTTCTCGAGCGCCAGGGTGAGCGTTCCAGTCTTTTGGCCCTGAGCAACGAGGCCGTTGATAAAAGTGTTGCGGATGTCAGCGCTGACCTTGCTCGAGGGTTTGTAGGTCAGCAGCTTGTCGCTGACCGGTTTGCTGCTCACCGCAGGAACGGGCTTATCCCCGGCAGCCTGCTGCGAAATCTGGTCGAACACGCTCGAGAGTGGGCTGCTGGTCACCGGATTGCTGGGGCTAGAACTGCTTTGGGCCAGGACCGTGGGGCCGAGCAGGGCGAACAGGATGAGGAATTTCTTCATGGTGGCTCCTGTGAATTGTTTTTGAACGAGATGACCTGTGGCGGCCAGGGCGAGAATCCTTTTCACCTTTCCAGATATCCCAATGAACAGGGTGAAGGAAGGCTAAATTTCAAAAAGTTGTGCGTCACACACCGCATTTTCGAGCGCTCGACAGCCCCTGAAGCCGCAGGGTCAGGCTGGGCCGATGAACAAACGTCGAACACTTTGGGCGCTGTTGGCCCTGTCTTGGGATGAGCAAACTCGAGCGATGGTCACGCTGGTCATTGAGGTGTCCAAGACCGAAGCTTTTGTGCTGCGCTGAAAAAGTTCCGCCTTCACCATGACAAATCACAATGTCTGCTATCCACCTCCTTTTTTATATTCGAGCTTAAAGCGTTAAGCCTAGCGAGTTGTTGGATGTAGCATTAGTTGTCAAAAGCAGGTAGTACCTATATAATTTAATAACGATATCAAGCTAGGTAAAGATTAAGAGGAGCATGAAGATTAAAACACACAAATCTTTAATTTTTTCAGGTGCCGAAGCGTACATAGAAGCCGCTAAAAAGGTAGGTTTATCTGCGAGACAAGCACAGCTCAGTCAGCACGCCTGGAAGCGACATGGGGGAGATATTGAGCGGCCCATTCAGCCTCACAACCACATATGGGAGGCTTGGACGGTTGCCCAAAAACATGCGAATAGATTTGACAAACGTCTCGAGAAAATAAAAAGCGAGCTTAACGTTGACGGGTGTACTCGTCCTCAACAAATAAAATCTATTGGTAGAATTTTCGAGAAAATGCTACCCAAATCCGGTGATGTAATAGGACCAATCCCATTAGACCTATTAGGTGGGAAGCTAGTGTTTGATAATCTTGATACACTTTATAAATCTCTTATTATAGTTCATCTTCGGTTCAAAGTTAGGTAGTGGCTCAAAGCCGAATGTTAGCATGTTCGCGGTTGTAGCGATGAATGAACAGGATGAGGCAGTAGAAGTGCATCCACTCGCATTTCGAGAAAGACAAAGTTCTGCGGACGAAGCGTCCTAGCCTTTGTCTGAGCGTATTGTTGAAACGCTCAATGTGGGCCGTTTCTCCACTTTCCTTGCCTACCGCGTGATGTTGCGCTTCGGGAATCACGTTTTGATAGGCTTGCCAAAAGTCGCTGTAGCACGTCGCTTTCTTATACCGCCACGCCACACTCGACCATAATGCTCGACATGTCTGCTCACTGCGGTCCCCGACTACTACCCCTACAATTTGTCGAGTAATTCGGCACAAGGCTAACCAGACCCATTGTGGATTTTGCTTGCTGCCACAAAACGACCACACTTCGTCCAACTCGAGAATCCGCTCTCTGGGCGGGGGTGGAGTCAGGGTGGTATTGAGCGTAGGTAGGATCAGGTAGTTTTTTTTAGCCAGCCTGAGACGGTGTTGCGGGCGACACCGAAGGTACGACTTAGGCCACGCAAACTCGAGCGTTCCTGGTAAGCATTGAGGATTTCTTCGCGTCGCTCGGGGGGGTAGCCCAGGGGTGCAGGATTGTCTCGGCTCTGGCGTTTACAGTCCAGGCAGCGATATTTCTGTTTGCCGTTGGGGGCTATCCCATTTTTGACGATGTTCTCACTTTGGCAGTGGCGGCAAAGGACCGTGTGCGTGACCATCCAAACATTCTACACCTAGCCACTACCCAAAGTTAGACACTTTAAAGACCGATTTTTATTAAAAGAACCTTCCGGATATTGCGATATACAATTTATTGTCGAATTAGAGGATGGTCATCTAGCAGAATTGAAGCTCGTACATAGAATAATTGATAGTATTGACTTTTATGAACATCGCGTATATGAGATTTTGCGTGGAATAGACGCTAAAACTAGAGTATCAGGAGAAGAGCCTAAATTTTCAGAAATTATCGTTAATCAAGAATTGAAAAAAGCTCGAAAGGCGATGTATGCTAAGGCGTGGCGCAGAATTCTAAAGGGAAAGGGGGAGGACTAATTTTGACACACCAAGTCCGTGATACCCGTGCTAGTCGAGAAAATCTTGTGGCGCGGCTCAAAAGACGCAAGAAGCGGTACATGATGAAGCTGACAAAACAGTCTCATGTGCTGGGTAGTCAAAGTGACAATGAGTATTACTTAATGGATGGAGTGGTTCCCGTCCGCATTATCTCTACGGAATCGGGTAGCCGCAGAGTTGAATTTTACAACCGTGAACATCGTGCGTTTGAACCCCGCAGAGGCGTCCTAGTTGCCATTAGTTTTGGACGCTTCCCTGGCGTTCGTGAAACGAGCAAACCTATGTTTGAGAAGGCTTTGAAGAAACTCCAACTTAGCCAGTAATCGAGTAATTCGTCACTTTACTCGACCTGAAATTTCGTCGTTACAAACAAAAAGCCCCCGCTCGAGGGGCTTTTCTTGATGCTCTCGAGCTTACAGGGCCACATCTAACCCGCTCAGACACTCCTCGGCAATGGCCCTGGCCAGCGGGTCCCGCGTGCTGCGGGCATAGCTGATGCCCAGGTGCAGCGACTCGAGCGCCACCTTGTCCTCGCGGCCCTGAGATTCCCTGGTGACGGTCTGGTAGTAGCCCAGGTGGGCGTGGGCCAGCAGAATGTCCCTCGTGCGCTCGGGCGGCAGCAGGCCCAGCAGCAGAACCACGTTTTTAAAGTCTCGAGCCGCCGCTACCTTTTCACCCATCACGGCGGCGTCTCGAGCTTTTTTCAGGTTTTGTACCGCAATGAGGTATTGGGGTCGCATAGGTCAGGATTCAAACTCGAGGTCGAGGCTAGCGCCTCGGACCACGGTCACGGTCTCCGCCGCTGCGCTCGGGCCTCGCTTCCCTCGGAGGAATCTTCCCCTCGAGTTCAGGCCGAATCAGGTCCAGCTTGCCCCGGTCATCCACTTTGGCCACCCGCACCATCAGTTTTTGACCCAGACTCAGCACGTCCTCGACCTGTGCAATGCGCTCCTCGGCCATCTGCGAGATGTGCATCATGCCGTCAATGTCCGGCAAAATGTTGATGAACGCACCAAACGGCGCAATCTTGACCACCGTGCCCTCGTAAAGCTCACCCACCTTGACCTCTTTGGTCTGACCCTCGATGCGCGCCATCACCGCCTCGGCAGCAGCCATGTTGCTCGAGAACACCCGCACGGTGCCGTCTGGCTCGATGGTCACTTTGGCCCCCATCGCCTCGAGTTCGCGCACGTTTTTACCGCCTGGGCCGATGACCAGCCCGATTTTCTCGGGGTTGATTTTTGTGGTGAGAATGCGCGGTGCGTATGGTGACATCTCCTTGCGGGGGGCGTCCAGCACCTCCTTCATCTTGCCCAGAATGTGCAGACGGCCTAACCGGGCCTGCTCGAGCGCCTCGCGCATGATGGCCGGGGTGATGCCGCCGATTTTGATGTCCATTTGCAGCGCGGTCACGCCATTTTCAGTGCCGCAGACCTTGAAGTCCATGTCGCCCAGCGCGTCTTCGGAACCCAGAATGTCGGTCAGGATGGTGTACTTGTCGCCCTCCATCACCAGGCCCATCGCCACGCCCGCCACCATTGCCGTGATGGGCACGCCCGCGTCCATCAGGCTCAGGCAGCCCGCGCAGACGGTGGCCATGCTGCTCGAGCCGTTGGATTCGAGCACGTCGCCCACCACCCGAATCACGTAGGGAAAGTCCTCAAAAGCCGGAAGCACCGCTCTGAGGGCGCGTTTAGCCAGCACCCCGTGGCCCACCTCGCGGCGAGACTGACCGCCCATGCGCTTGACCTCGCCGGTGGAGTAGGGCGGGAAATTGTAGGCCAGCAGAAACTTGTCGCCGCTCTCGAGCGTGAGGTCGTCAATCAAAATCTCGTCGCGCTCGGTGCCCAGCGTGGTGGTGCCCAGCACCTGGGTTTCACCGCGCGTAAACAGGGCCGACCCGTGCGCTCGAGGCAGGAAAGGCGCTTCAATCCAGATGGAACGCACCTCACCCGGTCCGCGTCCGTCCTGGCGCAAGTTCTCCTCGAGAATCAGACGGCGCAACTCTACTTTTTGTACCTTCTCGAAAGCGGCTTTAAATTGGTCGGTTTGCTCGAGCGCACCTTCCGCGTCCGCGTCTGGAACGAGTGTGGACATCACGCCGTCGCGCAGGGTGCGGATGGTTTCAGCTCGAGCTTTCTTGCCGTTCGTGAGCAGCGCGTCGCGCAGTCCAGCGGCTCGAGCAGCAACACTCACCGTCTCGAGCGCGCTACTTGCCGAATCCGAGGGCGCGTTCCAGGCAAACTTGGCTTTGCCCAGCTCTTCACGCATCCGCAGTTGCAAATCTAGAATCGGCTGCATCTCGCGGTGTCCGAACTCGATGGCGGCCACCAGCAGCTCCTCGTTCACCTCTTTGGCCCCGGCTTCCACCATCAGCACCGCTTCTTTGGTCCCAGCCACCACGATGTCGAGGTCGCTCGAGGCCAACTGGGTCAGCGTGGGGTTCAGAACGTACTGACCCTCCACCAGACCCACCCGCACGGTGGCGCAGGGGCCGTTCCAGGGGATGTCCGAGAGCATCAGCGCGCTCGAGGCGGCAATCGGCCCTAAAACGTCGGGAGTGTTGTCCTGGTCGCTCGAGAGCACGGTTAAAATCACCTGGGTTTCCTGGCGAAAGCCTTTGGGAAACAGCGGGCGAATCTGACGGTCTGTTATTCGGGCGCTGAGAATGGCTTTTTCACCGGGCCGACCCTCGCGGCGCTGAAAGCTGCCCGGAATCTTGCCCACCGCGTAGTGGCGCTCCTCGAATTCGACGGTGAGCGGCAAAAAATCCAGGCTCGAGGGCTTCTCTAGACCCTGAGCAGTGGCGAGAATCACGGTGTCGCCGTAGCGTAAAACCACCGAACCCGAAACCAGTTTGGCCACTTTGCCGGTCTCGAGCGTGAGGGGGAGGCCCCCGAGCTGTGCAGAATAAGTAGTGGGTTGCATGTCGTTTCAGTCTACAGGGTTGAACCCCGCTCGAGCGGGGGACAGCGCGCATTTCTGCCGAGGGCGTAACGGTTGCGTTTTCAGGGCGCGTCACCTAACCTGAACCCGATGCCTCGAGCCGTACACATTCGCACTCTCTTTTTGGGTCTTCTGGTTCTACTCGTTCTGATTGGATTCGCTGGCTGGATTTGGAGCGTGCTCAATGCTCGAAAAGTTCTAGCGGAGCGCGACGACTCACTGGCCCAGCGCTACTTGCTCGAGTGTGCCCACGCGCTGGAAAGCACCCGCGACAATGTGACCGAAAAGATTGCCCCGCTCGAGGGCAAAAGCTGTGAAGACCCGATTTTAACCCGCACCGGATTAAAAAACCCCGACTTCGTGACCTTGAGCGAAATTCGGGTGAACCGGGCGCTCGAGCCGTACTCAGCGGGGGAATACACCGTAACCGTGCGTTCCACAACAGGCAGGGGCTGGACGCTGGCTCGAGGGAAAAGGGTGGTGGACGCAGATTCACCTTGAGAGAACTCGAGGCAACCGTGTGGGGTGGCCCTCCCAATCCTACACCCAACGTTTTCTCACCCTGCGGTGGGCGCATCTTATACTGACCCTGTGTACCGTCTGCTGACCGATATTCACACCCTGCTGACCATGAGCGGCACCCGTGACGCCCCGGTTCCGCCGCTGCGCGACGCCGCGATTTTGCTGCGCGACAACCAAATCGAGTGGGTCGGGACCATGAGCGCGCTCGAGCCTGAGCTGCGCGCCCGCAACCTCAGCGACCCCACAGCCAGCCATGCTGCCGACCTCGAGCGAATCTCATTGCGCGACCACATCGTGCTGCCCGGCCTGATTAACACCCATCACCACCTCTATCAGACGCTCACCCGCTGCGTGGCCCAGGACGCTGGGTTGTTCGACTGGCTCAGGACCCTGTACCCCATCTGGCTGGGCCTCACCCCGGACGCCATTTACACGAGTGCACTCACCGGAATGGCCGAACTGCTGCTCTCGGGCTGTACCACCACCGCCGACCACCTGTACCTCTACCCCAACGGGTGCCGCCTCGACGACACGGTTGAGGCCGCTCGAGCCATCGGGATGCGCTTTCACCCTACCCGAGGCTCGATGTCGCTGGGCGAGTCAAAGGGAGGCTTACCGCCGGACCGGGCGGTGGAGGACGAGAATTTTATCCTCGAGGACAGCGTGCGGGTGCTCGAGACCTTTCACGACCCCTCGCGCTTGTCCATGCTGCGGGTGGCGCTTGCGCCGTGTTCGCCGTTCTCGGTGACACCGGACCTGATGATTGAGAGTGCAGGCATCGCCCGAACCTACGGCGTGCGGCTGCACACCCACCTGGCCGAGACCCGCGACGAGGACCAGTTCTGCCTGGAGCGTTTCGGAATGCGTCCGCTCGAGTACATGGAAAGCCTGGGCTGGCTGGACAGTGATGTGTGGTACGCGCACGGGGTTCACTTCTCCAGCGCGGACCTGCACAAGATGGGGCGCTGCGGCTGCGGGGTGGCGCACTGTCCCTCGAGCAATATGCGGCTCGCCTCGGGCATCGCCCCGGTGCGGCGCATGTGGGAGCGCGGGGTGCGGGTGGGCCTGGGCGTGGACGGCAGCGCCAGCAACGACGGAGGCGCAATGCTGCTCGAGGCCAGGATGGCCCTGCTGCTGGCGCGGGTGATGGATGAAAGTTTTGCCGCGCTCGAGCGCCCAGAAGTGGGAGCGCGCCAGGCCCTCTCCGCTTACGAAGCGCTGTGGCTGGCCACCCGAGGCGGGGCCGAGGTGCTGGGGCGCGACGACATAGGGCGACTCGCACCGGGATACGCCGCCGATTTAATTGCCCTGAACCTCAACCGCCTCGAGTACGCTGGCGCGCAGCACGACCCTCTGGCCGCGCTGGTATTTTGCGCCCCCAAAGGCGTGGATTTCAGCCTGGTTAACGGGAGAGTCGTGGTCGAAAACGGTCAACTGGTCACGCTCGAGCTGGGGCCGCTGCTCGAGCGTCACAACCGCCTCAGCGCCCATTTGATAAACAACCCCAGCGCTTAGCCGGGTCGCACCGCTCGAGCCTTATCTCGAGGGCAACCACAGGGGATTGCCCCTACATACGTTTTTGTAGGGGCAATCCCTTGTGGTTGTCTTGGCCCAACTGCGCCACCTCACGGGGCGGGCCGCTGCCCTGTTTTTTGCGTTGCCATTTTAATTTCTTAAATCGAAAGAGTTTTAGCGCAACTGTACAAATCGCGGTTTACGTCTTTGCGCTTTTCCCAGGTGTCCGGCAGCGCCGTGAAGGTCACGTTGTTGTTGACCAGGCCACACATCACGCCGCTCACCCGGTCAATCAGGGCATTTACCGCTGCCTCGCCCAGTCTCGAGGCCAGCACCCGGTCCCGCGCGCTCGGGCTGCCACCGCGCTGGATGTGGCCCAAAATGGTGGTGCGCGCCTCGAGTCCGGTTCCCTCCACAATCGCCTTGCGAACCGCTTCCGCGCCGCCTTCCACGCCCTCGGCCACCACCACGATGCTCGAGGATTTGCCGCGCTCGAGGCCACTTTTGACGCTGGCCACCACCCGCTCGATGGCCAGGGGGTCCTCGGGAATCAGCACCTCCTCGGCCCCGCCCGCCACCGCCACGTCGAGCGCGATGTGTCCGGCGTGGCGACCCATCACCTCGACCACGAAGATGCGCTCGTGCGAGGCCCCGGTGTCACGCAGCTTGTCGATGGCGTCAAGCGCGGTCATCACGGCGGTGTCGTAGCCGATGGTGTAGTCGGTGCCGTACAGGTCGTTGTCGATGGTTCCGGGCAAGCCAATCACCGGAATGCCCTGCTCGGTTTGCAGGTAGTGCGCCCCGTGAAAGGAGCCGTCGCCACCAATCACCACTAAGCCGTCCACGCCCCAGTTTCGCAGGTTCTCGGCGGCGATGGCCCGACCCTCGGGGCTGCGAAAGCGGTGCGAACGGGCGGTGAGTAAAATGGTTCCGCCGCGCTGGATGGTGTTGGCCACGTCTCGAGGCCCCAGGGTCATCACGTCCTGGTCCATCATTCCGGTGTAGCCGCGCCGGATACCCAGCACCTCGAGTCCCCTGGCGTGCGAGGTGCGGACCACGGCGCGAATGGCGGCGTTCATTCCGGGAGCGTCGCCCCCACTGGTAAGTACGGCAATTTTTTTCATGATTGGGGTGTCCTTGGGGGTAGAAGTTCAGTGGTTTGGAATGTAGATGATGTGGGTAATGGACACAACACGCTCGAGCAAATGCTCAACCTCTTTCATCAGGCTGGTTTGTGAGGAGGTACCGACGTGTTAGTTATTGCCTTCCGCTTTCTGTCTACTCACTTCTACGACTTTACAAGAAATTGGAGGGTTCATTGCTCAAAGCCCATAACTCATTGCTCATCACTCAAAACTCACCCCTTCCCACTCGAGCCAGTCACCTCCAACGCTAGCATATAGGCGTCGTTCTTACGCAGTCCCGCCGCCATGAGTTCGTCGCGGATGCTCCGCGTGCCCTGCCCCTCGAGCGCCATCTCCTGAGCCAGAGAGCGAAAATCGTTCACACCGGGTTCGACTTTGACGAACGGCTCGAGCGCCACCACGATTTCGCCCTTGATGCCATCTTTGAAGTGCAAAAGTGCCGCCTCGAGCGAGCCACGGTAGGTTTCCTCGAACTTTTTGCTCAGCTCACGGGTGATGCTGACCCGGCGCTGCGGACCAGCGAGTTTGGACAACTCCTCGAGCGTATCTAACAAACGGTGCGGACTTTCGTAAAACAGCGAGGTCATGGGGCGATGAATCATCTCCTCGAGCCGCTCTTTGCGCGCCCGCCCATCTCGAGGCAAAAAGCCCTCGAAGCAAAACGGCTGGGTGGGAAAGCCGGACAGCACCAGCGCCGGAATCAGCGCGGTGGGGCCGGGCAACACCTCGACTTTGCCGCCGCGCTCGAGCACCATTCTCACCAGCTCTTCACCGGGGTCTTGAATGCCCGGCGTTCCGGCGTCGGTGATGAAGGCCAGACGGGGGTAACGCTCGAGCACGCCTGCTGCACGCTCCTTCAGGGTGTGCTGGTCGAGCCGCACCAGCGGTTTGTCAATGCCGTAGTGCTTGAGCAGAAACGCGCTCACTCGAGTGTCCTCGCAGGCCACCGCGTCGGCGTTTTTGAGGACCTCGAGCGCCCGGAGCGTGATGTCCCCGAGGTTGCCGACGGGGGTGGGGACCAGGGTGACGTGGATAGGAGAAGTCATGTGGACTCAGGGTACAGGCATTGGCATTAAGGAACAGGCACTCGAGCAGAACAGAAATTAGGTCAAATAGCTTAAGACAGCGATGGATAAGAACTTTAGACTTACAGCTATGATTTCTACAGAAGCGCTGGCCCAACAATCGCCACTTTCCACCAAACGGCTCGAGTTGGTTCAACTGGGCCTCAGTCACTTCGAGGGCGTGTGGACCTCGCTGTCAGATGAAGAAACCAACCGCCTCACCGGAACCCATCGGAAATTTACCCGAGAACAGATTCGAGAATACCTGGCGACACGCGAAGGCTGCGACGACAGAGCAGATTGGGCCATTCTTCGTCGTTCCGATATGGTTTTTCTGGGCGAAGTCGTCCTGAACGACCTCGATTACGCAAACGAGTCTATGAACTTCCGCATTGCCCTGTCTGACAAAGGCGTGCTGGGTCAAGGTTACGGCACCGAGGCCACCCGAGCCGTAGTCCAGTACGGCTTTGACGAAGTGAAATTACACCGCATCAGTCTGGGCGTGTACGCTTTCAACCCTCGCGCAAGGCGAACCTACGAAAAGTGTGGTTTCGTGCTTGAGGGTGTAGAGCGCCACGCTTTGCTTTGGGAAGGCCAGTGGGTGGACCAGTTCAAAATGGCTCTGCTGCTCACCGACCCTCGAGCGCCCTTACCAACACATTGACGTCTGGGACGACCCGAAAATTTTCGGTCATCCAGCCGGCTTACGAGGTTTGATGCGGCTGTGCTTGAAGCGCTCGGCAATTTCTTCTGGGGTGAGCGCAGGTCCAAACGGACCCTCCGGGGTGGGCCGCTGCTCTCGAGCGTGCTGAATCGCTTCCTCGAGCGTGGCGTCAAACTCCTCATCGCTCACGCCCGCCCAGGCAGCCCGCAACTCATTCACGGCTGAGGTCAGGCCGAACAGCGTAGCAGCCCGTTCCTGGCCCAGCCACTGCACCAAATCTCGTGAAAAAATGCGGTACTGTTTGCGCTCCTTGCCGCCTACCTCAAGCGCGCCGAGTTCACCGGAAACAATTTTACGCCGGATGGTCTCGCTCGAAACCCGCAGCGCGGTAGCCACCTCTTGCGGGGTAAAAACCGTTTGGGCCAGCGTTAAAGTTTGGGTCATTAAGTTGTCCCTTTAGTCAATTTTAGCACATTAACCACATCGAAGGGTAAACAAAAAGGGCACATCTGGTGCGCCCCTACAAAGTCAAAGATTCAGGCCGACTCGGTTTTCAAGCAGGCTCGAGGGTACGTTGGGGTAAAACGGGTTTATCCTCACCCTGGTGCTTCTCGGCCACGCCCACCGGGTTGGGATTCAGGCGAATTTTGAGTTTCTTGGGGCGGCTCAACGCACTCCTGATGGTGGCCCGCAGCAGTTCGGCCTCGCCTACAGTGACCGTCACCACCGCGCCCTCGGGCAGTTTGCTGTCGGTCAGAACCACCACTCCGTCCTGTATTATCCCGCGATACGCTTTCACACTCAGCCTCCTGACCCTGACTTTTCAAACCAATCTTTATAGGATTCAGTGTACTTGCTCGAGATGAGCGGTCTCAAGAGGTCGGGACACCTGGCAGTGCTCAAGAACTGCGCTGCACTTCGGAGGTGCTGTAACCCCGCTCGAGCTGTTCGCGCATTCGCTCCCGCTCGAGGTCCATCGCCCCCTCGAGCCGTGCGTAGCGCTCGAAACACTCCACCGATTCACGGCGGCGACCCAGACGCAGCAGCAGGTCGCCCAGGTGCTCACCGCCCTCGAAGTAAGCCTGGGGGTCTTGCGGGGCCTCGAGAATCTGGTTTTGTATTCGCTCGAGCCGCTCCAAAATGCGGCGGTGGCGGTGAACGGTGAGGCGAATGAGCCACCACGACGCCAGCAGCAGGCTCAGCACTAATAGGGTCATCACGCCGCTGGGCCGCGATAACCCGGCTTGCTCACCCCACTCGAGCAGCAGCGGAAAGCTGAAACTCAGGACCAGCAGCACCGCCAGCACCGCCGCGTAGTTCATAGCTTGGCCCTCGAGCGCGTTCCCGACATTGGGTTTATTGTAGGCCCCCAGCGTGACCGGAGATGAGGACTTGGCTGACAGAAGTGGGTGAGCGGTGGAACGGCGGTCTACCGATACTTGCAAGCTCCCCGCACAACAGCGCCCCACCCTGGCTGAAAGCTCGTCAAAACCTCGCTACTTGTCCCTGCTTGTCCCTAGCCGCTCGAGGGGTGCGCCAAGACCAAGAACGCCGTAAGCTGGCCTCACAACGGAGGATAGAATGGACTTCCGGCGAAAGTCGCCGAAAGACCCGTTGCACTTTTACTCCTACTCGTTCCACTGTCTTGAGCAAAACGGCACCTAACGGGCCTGCTCGCTCGGTCAAAAGCGGGGGGCGGACAGGCCCGGAAGGTGCCGCTCTGTCCAAGACGCGGGCCGTCCCGCCCCCCACTTTCGCCGGAGGTCTAATGGACAACTCGAGCGAACAGGGCCGAAACATTTACCAAAACGCGGTGACAGGTGCGACCTCCAACCCGGTCATAAAGGAGCCGGACGCCGTGGACGAGGACTTCGCCCAGGCGGCCAACCGAACTCTCGAGCGAGGTGCCGAGCTGCTCAGAGTCCTGATTCCCTCGCACCAAAGCGCCATCGCGCTGGTGGTGGAGAAGGACTGGACCTCGGTTCGCAAGTATTTCTCGCTCTCGGAAAAATACGCCGCCTGGAGGGACTACCAGGTTCCCGCCGTGGGCGTGGGGACTCACGCCTGGATGCTCGAGCACAACGCGCCTGCCCGCTTCACCCAGGCCCAGCTCGAGGCGCACCCGCATTGGCTGGGCTTCGGCACCGAGGCCAGCAAGCACCCGCCGATGCGCGGCTGGCTGACCGCGCCCATACGGGGACGCGACGGTAAGAACTGGGGTTTGCTACAACTCTCGGACCGATACGAAGGCGAGTACAGCGAGGCCGACGAAGCCAGTCTCGAGCAGTTTGCCGTGCTGGTGTCGGAAGCGCTCGAGGCGCTATGGGAGGTGCGAAATCTCCGCAAGGGAATTTTGACACCCTCTCAGCTTTCTTCAGAGGGTTGATTTCCTTTGGCTCACGGACAGCGAGAATCCTGACGAGCTCGAGGACTGGTCTTACCGCTCTGTATGCTCGCTCGAGGAGAAAGATTTTTATCTTTTCCAGGAGGCCCTCTCGAGGGGTGCGGACAAAAGGATTAACTTCATCGGTAACTTCAGACTCAAGCGAAGAGAGCTTAAAAAAGCTGTTGAATATTTGCGTGGCGAAGGCTATCTGGCTCAGCCCGTCTCGAGTTCTGGTCAGCGCCAAGACTTGGCCGGACAATTTGAAGAGTTGGTACGTCCCAAACTGGGCTGTGTCAGTTTTGGGCTGTGAACAAGCGGGAAATCCAAACTCAAACCTTTCCCTCGAGATAAACCCCACCCCTGTAACCCCTCCGCCGGAACCTGTACCCTGTCACTCATGACCCATGTCCACACCCCCGGCGGCGGCGAAGTTCAGCTCAGCGCCGAGCAGATTAAAGACCGTGTGCTCGAGCTGGGCCAGCAGCTCACCGTGGACTACGCGGGCTTGAAGCCGCACCTGATTTGCGTGCTCAACGGCGCGTGGCTATTTCACGCCGACTTGGTGCGGGCTATAGACTTGCCGCTGAGTGTGGATTTCATGGCCGTCTCGAGCTATGGCAGCGGTAAAACCTCGAGCGGCGAGGTGCGGCTCACCAAAGACCTGAGCCTTCCCCTGGCGGACCGCCATGTGATTTTGGTCGAGGACATCGTGGACACCGGCATCACCATGCACTACCTGCTGAGCTACCTTCAGGGCCGGATGCCCGCCAGCCTCAAGGTGGCCGCGCTGCTCAACAAACCCTCGAGACGGCGCATCGAGGTTCCGGTGCATTACTGCGGCTTCACCATCCCCGACGCCTACGTGTACGGCTACGGCCTGGACCGCGACCAGTACGACAGAAACCTGCCTTTTATCACCTCGGTGGAAACTTGAGCAGGAATCCGACCCACTCGAATACCTGACTCGAGCACCTCGCTCGATACACTTACCGCACATTACAAAAATAAAGAAAAACCCTCTGCTAGTGGCGTGTTTCCTTTTTTAATGAGTTCTGCTCGAGCGATGGTTAAATTTTTTGCCAAGCTGGATTCTCACGCTCGAGAGTGTCCATTCCCAGAGCGATGCGGGTGAGCCAATGCAACCGGGCGCAGCCCACCGCATCACCCGCCTGAACTGAAAAGGGGTGCTCGAGCGGGTCAGTTTGGCGCTGAGCGATGAGTTATGGGTCATGAGTTATGAGCTAAAGGGTTTGTGATGTTCGATTTTTGAGGCCCCTCCTGTGTAGGAGGGGTTCTTTGTGACTCGAGCTATAGCCAGGGCCGACCTGCCTTCCCCAGCACGCTCGAGGCCAAATCGAACGCCGTAGACAGGCCCAGCTCGAAGCCGCGCCGACCTCCGAACAGCGTGTAAACTCCGGCATCCACCTCGAGCCAACCGGGATATTCTCGAGCGACCTCCCACGCACCCAGCAGCTCGAGCGCCGTTTTACCCAGATTGAGTTCCGGCCAACCCAGGCAGGGTAGAGCGTCCATCGCCTCGAGCACCGAGTCCAGGTATTCGCGCCGCAGGCCCACGGGCACACCCATAAAGCTGGCCCCTCGAGACACGTAATCCGCTGGGTCCGGGGCAATCGGGGGCAGCGAAATCAGCACGCCGCCCAGATGGGGGCGTAACACGAAGCCACCGCGCTCGAGAATCGGCATCACCACCTCACCACCCAAGCGCTCGAGCAGGGCCTTTTCCGAGATTCGCAGGTGCTGAACGTAGTGTGTGGGTAGTTCAAAGTTGAGATTCAGATTCTGCTCGAGCCACGCCCTACCCTCCGCACCGGCTGCGACGACGAGTTTATTCACACTGACCCGCTCTTGCCTCGCCACAAAAACCTTCATATGGCGGTCAATGTCGAGCCGCTCGAGCGTCAAATGCCTGGACCCTGCTTCGCTGTGCGCTCGAGTGCTGAGCATCAAATCCACCCCTTTTGCTACCGCCCCGAAGCCGAAGTGCAGCGCTGCGCTCGAGACCGAGCCGTAACCGCCTTCTGGGTCGCGCTGGGCGTGGGTCACGCTTGAGAGATTCACCAGACGCTCGAGGTTGCTCCGGGCCGCGCTCGAGAGAAATGTGAGGTTTGGCTCGAGCGCATTTCCCACGCCCTCCGAAAATAGAGTCAGCCAGCCGACCTGCTGAAATTTGGGGTCGTGCGGGCGCTGAATTCCGGTGATTTGCTCGAGATTTTGCAGGACGCCGAGAGTCCAGCGGGCCTCTTCGAGCCTGTTTCCAAGCTGGGCCAGACTGAACAGCCCACTCGAGTTCTGGGTCGCGCCACCCTCCTGGGGAATACCGCCCTGCTCGACGATTAGGACCTTGAGACCCGGCTCGAGCGTCATCATCCAGAACGCGCAGCTCAAACCCAGCAGGCCACCGCCCACGATGCCAATGTCGTAGTGGGTGCGCTCGAGCGCCAGTCCCGAGTGATTGAAGACCCGTCCTGCCATAGTCTGAGTATGACCCACGCTCGAGAGATTGGGTGCTTCCCCAAATTCTTAACGTTTTCTGGACACACCTCGAGCTATACTGCCCCCTGATGCGAGTTTTTCTAAAATCTGCTCTCTTTTTGCTCAGCACCTTCTCGAGCGGGGCGCTAGCTCAAGGTCGGGACGCCCCCTCGAGCGAACTCAGCGTGCGGGTGCTCATCGCCAGTGGAAGCGCGCTCGAGCTGCAAATTTCTTTTGGGCACTCGATGTTTTACCCCGACGGACGCTTGCTCTACAAAAGCGAAACGGCGGTGAGCTGGCCGCTCTCGGTGTCCAAAGCCGGAAACGTGGTTATTAACGGTACCGACGGCGGCAGCCCCAAAATCTACATCCCCGAGGGGGGTCCCGGCACCACCATGACGTCGGGTGGCTCGAGCTACCGGGGCGGAATGCTGATTCGGGTGGTCGGCGGCGGTCTTCAGCTCATCAACGTGGTGGGTCTCGAGGATTATCTGTACTCGGTGGTGCCCGCCGAGATGCCGCCCAACTGGTCGCTCGAGGCGCTCAAGGCCCAGGCGGTCATCGCCCGGACTTACGCGGTGTCCAAGCTCAGCCCCAAGTCTGATTTTGATTTGTGCGCCACCCAGCAGTGTCAGGTGTACCCCGGCGTGGGCAAAGAAAGCGAGCGCTCGAGTCAAGCGGTGACGCTCACCCGTGGGCAAATCGTGGCCTGGAACGGGAAACCCGCGCAAACCTTTTTCTCGAGCGACAACGGCGGCTGGACCGCGAGTGCCAACGAGGTGTGGGGCATGAACCTGCCGTATTCGGTGGCTCAACCGGACCCATTTTCCAAGAGTCCCAAGAGCAACTGGCAAATCAGCGTGCCCTGGAGCCGCGCCTCGAGCATCGCCAGCGCTTACGGCAAGGTGGGCACGCTCTCGAGTGTGCAGGTCAGCAGCTACAGCAACTCGGGCCGTCCGCTCGAGCTGACCCTCACCGGCAGCGACGGCAAGGTGGTGGTTAAGGGGGCCGAGGCGAGCGGTTTCGTCAAGTCGCTGGGTGGCTACAGCACGCGGGTGGCCTTCGGCAGCGACGCGGGCGGCCTGGTGATGGCCGGGGCGGGCTACGGACACGGCGTGGGCCTGTCGCAGTACGGCGCTCAAGGCATGGCGGGCGCGGGTTACGACTATCTCTACATCATGGGGTTTTACTTTCCCAAAGCGCGGATTGGACAATACGTGATTGCTGGAGATGTCCCAGATAATCACTGGGTTCGGGCCGAGCAGAGTACCCTCGAGACCGCTCCGAATCCATTTGAACCTTTCTCGAGCGCATTTGTGATTGGTTCGAGCCTGTATGCGCGGGGTTGAGGTGTAGCGCGTTTATGGCTCGAGCGTGAACTTCTGCTAAAGTGCGAAAGCAAACCCATCTGCTCGAGCGCTTCTCTCAATTCCCTCTACTCCACAGGAGAGTCTATGTCCAAACCCGTGATTTTGTTCGCCTCAGCGGTTCTTTTCGTCTCGAGCGCCACCCTGGCCGCCCCTTTCACCGACACCAAAAACGGCTACAGCCTGAACGCGCCGCAGGGCTGGCAAAAGCTCACCGTTCCCGGTGCGGCCACCGCTTACACCGACGGCGTGAAGGGTTACACCGTGAGCGTCGTCGTGCAGCCCGCACCCAAAGTTTTCAAGCTCGAGGGGGCGGTCAAGACCGCCTTCATGGACGCCGCGTTTGGGAGCCTCAAAGCCGCTGCCCTCAAGGGAGGTGCCACCACCGTCATTCGCACCGACACCACGCTGGGTGGGCAACCCGCGCTGGGCGCGCAGTACACCCTCAAAGACGGCAACACCTACGAGATGATTCTCACGGCGGTAAACGAGAAATCCTACATCCTGATTCTCACCGCTGCCAAAGCCGATTTTGCCAAGCAGCAAGCGCTGTACGGCACGGTCAAGACCAGTTTCAAAATCAACAAGTAAGCGCGGCTCGAGCGCTCAACCCTTTCCCCCGGCGACGCCGGGTTTTTTCTTGTCTCGAGGCGGGGCGGGAGCAGTCAACACTTGTACGAGCCGCTCGAGCAGCGCGGCGTCCGCTAGAATTGCTGTTAAATTTCTCTCAATTTTTCACCTATCGTCAGCAACATGAGCTACAATGAGCGCAGGCTTCACATTCTGGTTTCATTCCCTTGACATCATTCCATCTCGAGCCACCTCTCGAGACTTTGAAAGAGGAGTTGCCATGCGAAAGACGTCCGTTTTATTGGTGCTCAGCGCTTTGCTCACCGCTTGTCCTTCATCCATCATCACAGACCCGCCTCTGCCTGCACAGGCCCCTCGAGCCTTCGTGCCCAGGGCCATCGGTGCCACCGACACCACCGTAACCCTCAAAGGTCAAAACTTCGACGTGAAGTCGGCCTCGGTGGACGGCGCAACCGCCACCATTCTCGAGCAAAGCACCACCACACTCAAGCTCAAGCTCGACAAGCCGCTGGGAGTGGGCGATTTCAAGCTCGAGCTGACCAACAAGAGCGGCAAGAGTTTTAGCAGCGACAACGGCATCAACGCCATAGCCGCGACCTCCTCGAGCGACGAGGTAGACCCCGAGCGATTGCTGCTCACCCTGAAATCTCCGGTCACGCCCCGGCTCGAGGGGCTGCTGGGGGCGGCGGGCTTCATGCTCGAGCGACAGGACCCACCCCAAATCGCCGGGGGCACGGGGCTGTGCAGTCAGGTGGTTGTCACACTCAAAGATTCACTGGCCTCGAGCCGCAGTGTCGAGGACGCCCTCAACGCCCTGGCCGAGCTGCTGGGGCCAGAACTCAACCAGGGCGAGTTTGAACCCAATCCCTATGTGGTTGAGCGCGGACCCAGTGCGTCAAGTTCCACAACCTTCGAGCAGACAGTCCTCAGCCCTCGAGCGGTGGTGGTTGCGCCCGACTATTCTAAGCTCAACCTGCGGGTTGCGGTGCTCGATACTGGCGTGTCTAAGCACTCGGCCTTCACCTATCTCGAGGGTCGGCTTACGCAGAACGTGATAGATTTTGCCGCAGGGAAAAACTTCACGCTCGAGGGTGGACTCACCGATGTAAACGACTTGCGGACCGGTTACGCGGTCACGTCTCAAGCCTCGAACATCGGACACGGCACGGGTGTGGCTGCGGCCATCACAGCACCCACCACAGCCACCGGCGTGGGCATTCCCGGCATTGCTCCCAAAGTGTCCATCTTGCCCATCAAAGTGTGTGACAAGAGCGGTGCCTGCAACACGCCCAGCCTGGTGGCCGGCATCTGCTACGCGGCTAGTCTGGCCAACGCCACCACCAAACCCGTGCAGGTGCTCAACTTTTCCATCGGGGGCAAAACCCCCAACCGCCTGCTTTACCTGGCGCTGAGGGACGCTGCCGAGCGGGGCATCAGCGTGGTCGTTTCGGCGGGCAACAAGTTAGACCTCAAAACGGGAAATCCCACCATGTTCCCGGCGGCTTACGCCTCCAACTATTCGCCGAGCTACCCAGCCCTTCCCGGCCTCATCGTGGTGGGTTCGGTTTACAACAACGACGGTCCCTTCGTTCCCTCGAGCTTCTCGAGCTACGGCCCCTGGGTGACGGTCTCCGCCGAAGGGGAGTTCCGGTATCTGCCCAACTCGAGCGACCTGGACGCCAAGAACACCTATGGATACTTCACCGGAACCTCGTTCGCTGCGCCGCAGGTAGCGGGTATGGTGGTTAAAATCAAGTTTCAGAAGCCTACCTGGACCCCTAGTGAAATCAAAGATTTTCTGGTCAAAACGGCAACCGTTGTACCCAACTGCCTCAACAACCGATGTGGTGCAGGAAGGGTGGACTTCAACAACCTACCTAACGTCGTGACAGCCTCCAAATAAGCCTCGAGCTTACTGGATTGTGCAGGCTCAGGTCGCGTGGGCGCTTTTCTCCCGCAGCGCCTGAGCCTGTTTTCGCAGCTCGGAAAAGCTCTCGGACTGGATGATTTCGGCCACCTGACTGGCTTTTTTCTCCTCGTCCACCTTGATTTTGAGCTTGTGCAGTTCCTGCGTCATAGACTGCTCGAGCTGCCCTATCTTCTCGAAAAAGTCCTTGAACATCTCTTCCAAAACCAGAACTTCGGACGGCTCCGTGTTCAGTTGTCGCTGAGCCAGGTGCTGCTTTTCGGTGTCAATGGCGATGTCCAGGGCTTCTTGACAGATGATGCAATACTCGACCTTATCCTGAACCTCGCGCATGATTTCTTCGAGGGTAGCTCTAGTGTTTATAATATCGTTCAAAGAAATATAAGTTTCAAGAATATTGTACATAAGTAATCTTTTGTTATGTGCATCGTTTATTTTTTCCATAGCTTTTTTATAAGTTGAAAGTGCCATTTCAAAGTCTTTATCATGGAACATAATAGTTCCCAAATTTATGAGCGCTTGAGATATACCCTCATTATCACCAACGCTCTCAGCAGTTGATAAACTTCTTGTAAAGTAATGTTTGGCTTTTTGCAAGTCGTTCTTTCGGTAGTGAAGTGTTCCCAGATTCTGGGTAACTCGAGACATTTCAGCCAAGTCTCCTATATCCTCACTCAATTGCAGAGACTCGAGGTAGTGACCCTCGGCGCGCTCATCGCCCTTAGCGGCCAGCACCATCGCCAAGTTAGAAAGCGCGCCCGCGATTTTCGAGCGGTCCTCGAGCTGTTTGCGGGTCTCCAGACCCCGTTCGTTCAACTCGAGCGCCTCGTCGAGCTTACCCATCTTGTAGGCTGCGTACCCAGCCACCGCCAGTGCGTCGCCGCGCAGCGCAATGCCCAGGCGGTGGGTGTCCCCCTCGAGCAGCCCCAGCGCTTGGTCCACTAATCGGCGCGCCTCGAGGTGTTCGCCGCGCTCCACCTGAATGGCCCTGGCCCGCAGGGTGAGCGCCTGCGCCCGCAAGCGGGGATGCTGGTCCTGGTCCAGCACGGATTCGACTTCGGTCAGCAGCACGCCCGCTTCCTTGAAGCGCCCATAGCGCTCGAGCGTGGCAGAGCGCTCCAAGCGCATTCCCAGGCGCTCGGACTCGCTCGAGGCCAGCGTTTCGGCGCGTTCGCTCCAGACGAGCGACTCATTGAGTTCGCCGCGCAGGGCGAGGTTAGCGCTCGAGGCCAGAAAGGTGCGCTTGGCTTCCGGGGTGTCGTCGTCGTCCCAGGCGTCTTGGGAGAGCCAGTAGTGCTGCGCGGCCCGCAGCGGAAAGTCCTTGCGGGCGCGGGCGGCGCGCAGGTTGAGCAGGCTGCGGCGCACGGCGCGGGTATCACTCACGACCACCTCGCGCACCAGGTCGTGTCCGAAGCTCAATCCCTCCTCGAGCGTGCGAATCAGCGCGGCCCGCGCCAAGTTTTCCAGCGCGTCGGCAGCCTCATCTAAGGAGCGCCCCGACACCTTGCGAACCAGGCTCAGTCCGGCCCCATCGCCCAGAATGGAAAGCGCCTCGAGCGTCTGGCGGGCCGGGTCGGGGAGGGTCTCGAGCCTCGAGCGCACCAAATCGCTCACATGTTGAGCGCCTTCCTCGCCGCTCGAGCGCAGAATCTCGAGCAAGTAAAAGGGGTTGCCGCCTGAGGTGTGGCGCAGCTTTGCCGGGTCAGAACGGGCTGGGTCGTTCATGCCCAACTCGCTCAGAAGCTGACCGATGGATTCCTCGCCCAATCCCTCGAGCGCCACCACCGTCCCCAGGTTCAGGCGGTGAATCCGCTCGAGCAGCGCTGAAACATGGGCGCGGGCGTCCTCGGTGTTGCGCTGGGTGAGGACCAGTTTGAGGCCCGCCTCGGGCGGACTCGCCACCAGAAATTGTACGAACTCGAGGGTGCTGGAATCCATCCACTGGAGGTCGTCGAGCAGCAGCAGGGCGCTCTTCTTGGGGTCCTCGAGCAGCGCTCGCAAGGCCGAGAACAGATTTTTGCGCTCGAGGTCGGGGTTGGCCGGGGCCTCGGAGCTGCTCAGCACGTCGGGTAAAAAGCGGGCCAGCGCGGCCTTCCAGTCGGGCGGCATCTGGTCGGGAGCCTGGGGAAAGGCGCGCAGCAGGGCGCGGGCCGGGGCGTCGAGCGGGGCCAGCGGCAGCCCGGACGGGGTACACACGCCCTGAGCAAAGCGCACCCCGGCGCGCAAACCCCCCACCAGCTCGAGCGCCAGACGCGATTTACCCGCGCCCGGTTCGCCCTGAATGACCACCGCTCGAGCACCTGAGCCGTGCAGCGCGCTTTGCAGGCGCTCGAGTTCGCGCTCGCGGCCCACGAAGGGGGATAGCGACACCACACCGTCTCCAGACCCCTGAGTGCGTCCGAATTCGGCCTCAAGCGCCGCCCGGCACGCGTCCACGCCGCCACTTCTCACCGTCTCGAGCGCGGCTCGGGTGGCCTCGGTGGGGTCCACGCCCAAGTCCTGACGCAGCGCAGCGCTGAGTTTGGCGTAGACGCTCGCGGCGTGGTCGGATTGTCCACACGCTCCCAGGGTCAGCACAAGCCAGCGGGTCGCGTCCTCGTGTGGGTCTCCGCTGTCGCCTTGAGCAGCTTCCAGGTAGGGCAGCGCCTCCTCGAGTTGACCCACCCGGAGCAGGGCGGCGGCCAGGCGGGTAGCGTAATCACAGCGCTCCTCGCGCAACTTTTCCCGCGTGCTGTAAAGCCAGTCCTCGAGTTCCTCGCCCAGACCCATCTCCCAGTCGGTCAGGCGCATTCCGCTCAGAAACGCGCCGCGCCACACCGCCCAGCTTTGCGGGTCGGCCAGCGCGGCCCCTGAGCGCCACTCGAGCACGTCGCAGTCGAACTCGACCTCGAGCGCCAGCGTTTCCGGGTCGCTCGAGAGAGCGTCACTGCCCAGGGTCTTGGCCAGGGTGTTGCGGGCCACCGAGAGGTTGTTTAGCGGATGCTCGGCCTCAGGCCACAACAGCGCGCCCAGCGTGCGGCGCGGAGTACGGCCCTCGAGCGCCAGATAGGAGAGCAGCATCAGCGGTTTGACCCCGATTTTTAAGGGTTTCCCACCGCTCGAGACCTGCGGGGAACCGAGAAAATTGAGCTTCAAGGCGGACATGGTGGACTCCATAGGAGAAGGGCCAAAGGGCAACTTTGTGAAGCATTATACCGCGCTCGAGAGGACAGCAACGGTGCCCCTCGTTCAGGGTCGAGGGTCGAGGGGTAGGTCGAAAACTCAAGGCAAATAGCTGGGGAGGTAGGTTGAACCGCGTGCCATCGGGGAAATACCGGAATCTCGCAAGCGATTCGGACTGCGTTTTAACCGCGTCGCCGCCCGCTACGAGCGTGTATTTGACCTCAAAGCGGCCTTGTGACTCACGGAGGAGGTTTGAGGTCTCGAGGATGCAACCCATACAGCGAACTTACCAGCAACTGGGTGTTCCACTCGAGCGGTCTGGCTTGGAAGGCGGCGAGGCCCGGTAGGCGGGCAGGCCCCACGGGGCGGGATGGCCCGATAGGCGAGCAGGCCCGGTAGGTGCCGTTCTGCTCAAGACAGTGCCACTTTGCCC
>Ga0209100_1000581_pt1 | contig 30606 bp, 28 predicted proteins | sample lystaG_FD_185480 | JGI IMG/M metagenome (GOLD analysis project Ga0209100, IMG submission 185480) | Glacier valley bacterial and archeal communities from Borup Fiord, Nunavut, Canada, to study Microbial Dark Matter (Phase II) -... | ecosystem: Environmental > Aquatic > Freshwater > Ice > Glacier ... | reverse complement strand
GCTTCCGATACAGCCGCCGGCAACCTGAGGAGTGCACCATGAGCGCACCGACCCACGACCCGTCCGAGTACCGCGTGCGGGACGCCATCCCGATCACGCGCGCTCTCATCTCGGTGAGCGACAAGACCGGCCTGCTACAACTCGCGGCGGCGCTTGCCGGCGCCGGGGTCGAGATCGTCTCGACCGGTTCGACCGCGAAGACCATCGCGGATGCCGGGCATGCCGTCACCGAAGTCGCGAGCGTCACCGGATTCCAGGAGACGCTCGACGGCCGCGTGAAGACATTGCATCCGGCCATCCACGCCGGAATCCTGGCCGACCTGCGGCTCGCGAGCCATGAGGCGCAGCTCACTGACCTCGACATCCGTCCGTTCGAGCTCGTCGTGGTGAACCTCTACCCGTTCGTCGAGACGATCGCCTCCGGGGTCACCGGCGACGACGCGATTGAGCAGATCGATATCGGCGGACCCGCGATGGTGCGCGCCGCCGCCAAGAACCACGCGAATGTCGCGATCGTGGTCTCTCCCGACAGCTACACCCGGGTGATCAAGGCCGTGACCCTCGGCGGTACGACGCTCGCCCAGCGCCAGCGGCTCGCGGGGGAGGCCTTTGCGCACACGGCCGCCTACGACACTGCCGTCGCCGAGTTCTTCGCCGCGAACGTGGGCATCCGGGCGGAGCATCCGCGCGAAGAGGCCCACAGCTTCAGCGTCACTGCATCGCTCAAGAACGTGCTGCGATATGGCGAGAACTCACACCAGGATGCCTCGCTCTATGTCACCGAGCACGGCGCGGGAATCGCGCAGGCGATCCAGCTCGGAGGCAAGGAGATGTCGTACAACAACTACGTGGACGCGGATGCCGCGCTCCGCACGGCCTACGACTTCCGCGAGCCGGCCGTCGCGATCATCAAACATGCCCAGCCCTGCGGTATCGCGGTCGCCCGTGGCGCCGGCGACCCCATCGCATCCGCCCACCAGCGTGCCCACGACTGCGATCCGGTTTCGGCCTACGGCGGGGTGATCGCGGCAAACCGTCCGGTCACGATCGAGATGGCCCGCACCGTGAAGGACATCTTCACCGAGGTCGTGATCGCCCCCGACTTCGATCCCGAAGCCCTCGAACTCCTGCAGACCAAGAAGAACCTGCGCCTGCTCAAACTGCCTGCCGGTTATGCGCGGGAGCCCCTCGAGTTCAAGCAGATCAGCGGCGGGCTCCTCGTGCAGCAGCCCGATGTGTTCGACGAGTTTTCCAGCGACGGCTGGACCCTCGTGGCCGGCGAGGAGGCGGATGATGCCACTCGCGCCGACCTCGAATTTGCGTGGCGCGCGGTGCGCGCGGTCAAGTCCAATGCCATCCTGCTGGCGGATCACGGGGCCTCGGTCGGTGTCGGCATGGGCCAGGTCAACCGTGTGGATTCGTGCCGACTCGCGGTGTCCCGGGCGGGCGATCGCGCGGCCGGGTCTGTTGCAGCATCCGATGCCTTCTTCCCCTTCGCCGACGGCCTGCAGATTCTGCTCGATGCCGGGGTACGCGCGGTGGTGCAGCCCGGAGGCTCCATCCGTGATGCCGATGTGATCGAGGCGGCGAAGGCCGCGGGTGTCACCATGTACTTCACCGCGGAGCGTCACTTCTACCACTAGGCCGGGTGCGGCCGCGGTTTCGCTGGTCGAGTAGCGAGCGTGAGCGATCGTATCGAGACCGCCGGAGCTGCACAGCCGATCCATAGCCGGTATCCAATAGGGTCGTGACCCATGATCGTTTCGAACGTCCGCGTGTCCTTCCTCCGACGATTCACCGGGGCCGTCGTCTCCGCGCTCATCGTCTCGCTCATCGCGATAGCCGCGGTATCGCTGCTGTTCTTCCGCGGCGATGTCGCGACGCTCGGCCAGGTTTTCGACTTCTTCCTCGGGTCGACCCTCATCGTCTTCGTCGCGCTCACCGTCTTCGCGCTCGTCGGCATCTATCGCTACTGGTACCTCCGTCTCATCGGCGGCATCGTCGCCGGTCTCGTCGGGGCGATCGCCGGGGCGGCGATCACGATAGCCCGAAGCGCCTCTTCGGTCACCGAAGCGATAGCCACCCAGTTCCTCGGCACGAATCTCCCCTTCGTGCTGGCCACGATCGTCGGTACGGTCACCGCGGGCTACGCCGTCTGGCGACACCTCGTGGGCAGGGAAGCGGACGCCGCCACCCGCCGTATCGCGATCGTGCGCCCTCCGGCGGAGACCCTCGCCTCGGGCCAGCTCACCCACATCGAGCGTGTCGCCGTCGACCTCGAGCTCGCCAACTCCCAGTGGGACGAGTACGTGGCGCTGCTGTCGAACGCCGGCTGGGACATCGTGGAAGTACCGATCGCGACCGGGCAACCCGACTCCGTGTTCGTGGAGGACACCATGGTGATCTTCGGCGACATCGCGGTCATCGGCAGCCCCGGAGCAGAGTCTCGCGCCGGTGAGATCGTCGAGGCGGAGCGCACCGTCACGGAGCTCGGCCTCACCGTGCGTCGCATCGAGCTGCCCGGCACCCTTGACGGAGGGGACGTGCTGAAGGTGGATCGCACGGTTTTCGTGGGCCGCGGCGGCCGCACGAACGCGGAGGGCATCCACCAGCTGCGAGCCCTCGTGACTCCATTGGGTTACACCGTGGTCGCCGTGCCGGTGACGAAGGCGTTGCACCTCAAGAGCGCCGTCACCGCGCTGCCGGATGGCACGGTCATCGGCTACCCACCGCTCGTCGATGACCCCGGCGTGTTCGGCCGCTATCTCGCGGTGCCCGAGGCCGAGGGTGTGGCCGTGGTGGTTCTCGCGGATGACACGGTGCTGATGTCGTCTGCGGCCCCGAAGTCTGCCGCACTGATCGCGGAGCTCGGGTACCGGGTGCTCACGGTAGACATCAGCGAGTTCGAGAAGCTCGAGGGCTGCGTCACATGCCTGTCGGTGCTCGTGCGCTGAATCTTCCAGCACACAGCACCGTCTTCGCTCCCGTGAGTGACACGTGTGCTCGCAAATTTGGACGCGAGTGTCACTAACCGCCGCGGATGCTACGGATCGTCCGCACCGGATTCGTGCCACACCTTGTGGCCCGGCAGTTCGCGGGCATATGCTGTAGGGCTGTTCGGTTGGCCCCTACGAGGGGCCGAATCGTGGCCACACTGGTGAAGACACAACCGTTCCGGAGGACACCATGACCATCACATATCTCGCAACTGCAGGCGCGACGCGTGGTGCCGCCCTTCCCTCTGTCCCGTTTCTCGGGACCCGGTAAGACCAGGGGCCGCTGAGTCTGAACAGCCTGCCCCGCCCGCTCCCTCGTCCGCCCCAAGCCTCGCATTGTCGCGTCCGAACGGCATCATCCACACCTCTCACCTCTGTTTTCTCCGGCCACCACCGAAACGGTGCGCGCCGACCAATCCGCAAGGAAATCCTGTGTCCGCAGACAACCCCAACCGCCCACTACCGAAATCGAAGTCCCGGGTCGCCACACGGCAGGGCACCTTCGCATCGATCGTGCGCATCTACCCCTGGGCGAAGCCGGCCATGCCGCGCATCTACCTCGGCATGCTGTCAGCGCTCGTCGCGGCGCTCGTGGCGCTGCTCATTCCCCAGGTGCTTCGCGCCCTCGTCGACGGTCCGCTGCAGGGCGGAGACTCGAGCCAGATCTGGTGGCCGGTCGCCGCCGTTCTCGGCCTCGGCGTGCTCGAGGCCGTGATGATCTGGTTCCGACGCTGGTTGGTTCTGCAACCGGGTACCCATGTCGAGGCAGACCTGCGCAACTCCCTGTACACGCAGCTTCAGGACCTGCCGGTTAACTTCCACGACCGCTGGGCGAGCGGCCAACTGCTTTCCCGTGCCATTAGCGACCTCAACCTGGTGCGCCGCTGGATCTCCTTCGGCATCGTGTTGCTCGTCGTCAACACCCTGACGATCCTCATCGGGTTCGTGTTCCTTCTCTCGATCAGCTGGATCCTCGGTGTCGTCTTCGTGGTCTGTTCGATTCCGCTCTGGATCTACGGATATCTCTTCGAACAGAAGTACTCCGTGGTGGCTCGCCGGAGCCAGGACCAGGCCGGGGACCTCGCGACCGCCGTCGAGGAGTCGGTACACGGTATCCGGGTCCTCAAGGCCTTCGGTCGAGGCCAGCATGCGCTCAAGAACTTCGCCTCCCAGGCGGAGGATCTGCGCGGCACCGAGATTGAGAAGGCCAAGGCGATCGCGGGCATTTGGCTCTGGCTGCTGATGGTTCCGGATGTCACGTTCGGACTCTGCCTGCTCTCCGGCGTCTGGCTCGCTGGGGTCGGTGAGATCTCGGTTGGCCAGCTGGTGGCGTTCTTCGCTACCGCCACCGTGCTGCGTTTTCCGGTGGAGTCGATCGGCTTCCTGCTCTCGATGACCTTCGACACGCGCACCGCGGTCGACCGCTTCTTCGAGGTGATGGACGCGAAGAACACGATCGTCGATCCGGAGCACCCGAAGACAATCGCGGCGCCTGCGGGCCGCCTCGTGTTCGACGACGTGCACTTTCGATACTCCGACTCGCCGAGCCAGTACGACGACCTGCTCGACGGCATCGATCTCGAACTCGAGCCCGGCGAGACCATGGCGGTCGTGGGACTCACCGGCTCCGGCAAGTCCACACTCACCGCGTTGACCACACGGCTCTACGATGTGACCGGGGGCGCGATCCGACTGGATGGTGTCGACATCCGCGATCTCGCCCGCCTGGACCTGCGCACCCATATCGCCATGGCTTTCGAGGATGCCACGCTGTTCTCGGCCTCCGTGCGGGACAACGTGATGCTCGGACGCCCAGAGGGATCGGATGCCGACCTCGCCGAGGCGCTCGATATCGCGCAGGCGGACTTCGTCTACGACCTGCCGCTCGGGATCGACACGATGGTGGGGGAGGAGGGGCTGAGTCTCTCCGGTGGCCAGCGCCAGCGACTCGCACTCGCCCGCGCTGTGGCGGCGCGCCCCGCGGTGCTGGTGCTGGACGATCCGCTGTCCGCGCTCGACGTGGACACCGAGGCGCTCGTCGAGGCGGCCCTGCGCCGGGTCCTCGCCTCCACCACCGCGCTCATCGTGGCGCACCGCCCCTCAACGGTCATGCTCGCCGATCGGGTTGCGCTGCTCGAACGCGGCCGCATCACTGCCGTCGGTCGGCACCGCGAACTGCTGGAGTCGAGCGACCACTACCGGTTCGTGATCTCCAGCCTTGAAGATGAAGAAAAACGAGAAGCAGAGGAAGTGAACGCATGAGCGCCGCCAACATCACCGGCGTCGAGGGCGAGGAGCGCAACGACTTCACCAAGGCCGAGAGTCGCCAGATCCGGGATCGTTCGCTGCGCCTGCTGAATTCACTGCTGCGCCCGCTCTGGGCGCGCGTCACCCTCACGATCATCGTGGTGGTCATCTCGACCGTGGCGCAGGTCGCCGGTCCCGCCCTGATCGCGTTCGGCATCGACACGGGCCTTCCCGCTCTCGTCAAGCACGACTGGGTGCCGCTCGGCTTCGCGGTCGGCGCCTACCTGTTAACGGGAGTGATCGGGGCCGTGCTCATCGCCTGGTACACCGTGCTGACGGCGCGGATCAGCCAGGCGATCCTCATCGACCTGCGCAAGCGGGTGTTCCTGCACACGCAGCGACTGAGCCTCGAATTCCACGAGAGTTACACCTCTGGTCGTATCATCGCGCGCCAGACCAGTGACCTCGATGCCATCCGCGAACTGCTTGATTCCGGCATCAACCAGCTCATCCAGGGCGGCCTGTACATGGTGTTCATCGCCGTGGCGCTGTTCTCGATCGACTGGAGGAGTGGCGTCGTGCTGTTCGGATCGCTCGTGCCGCTCGGCTTCCTCATCCGCTGGTTCCAGGTGCGCTCGCAAAAGGCGTTCCGCGAGACGCGCACGGCATCCGCGCGCCTGATCGTGCAGTTCGTAGAGACAATGACCGGGATCCGCGCGGTGAAGGCGTTCCGCAAGGAGAAGCGCAATGAGACCGAGTTCGCGGGTCTGGTGGAGGACTATCGTCTCTCCAACCTGCGCACCATCAAGCTCTTCGGAGTGCTCGACCCCGGTCTCGTGCTCATCGGCAATGTCGCGCTCGCGGTGGTACTGCTGGTCGGTGGACTGCGGGTGGCCGGCGGAGGTCTTGCCATCGGTGTGCTGCTCGCGGCGCTGCTTTACACGCGATCGTTTTTCGCGCCCGCGCAGGAGATGGCGATGTTCTACAACTCCTACCAGTCGGCTACAGCGGCGCTCGAGAAGATCTCGGGAGTGCTCGAGGAGCAGCCGAGTGTGCCGGATCCCACGCGCCCGATCGACCTCTGGCAGGCGAAGGGCGAGCTGGGGTTCGAGGGTGTCGAGTTCGCCTATACGGCGGATCGGGTCATCCTGCCGACGTTTGATCTCGACATCCCGGCCGGGCAGACCATCGCGCTCGTCGGGTCTACGGGTGCGGGCAAGTCGACCCTGGCGAAGCTCATCTCGCGGTTCTACGATCCCTCGGACGGCATCGTCTCGCTCGACGGTATCGACCTGCGCCGACTGCATCCGAAGGACCTGCGGCGCGCGATCGTGATGGTGACGCAGGAGGCATACCTCTTCTCCGGCTCGGTGGCAGACAACATCGCGCTGGGAAAGCCGGATGCGACGACGGAGGAGATTCGCGCTGCCGCACAGGCCGTCGGGGCTCACGAGTTCATCCAGTCGCTTCCGAACGGGTATGACACCGACGTGAACAAGCGGGGAGGACGCGTCTCGGCCGGCCAGCGCCAGCTGATCTCGTTCGCGCGCGCGTTCCTCGCCGACCCCGTCGTACTCATCCTCGACGAGGCCACCGCGTCCCTCGACATCCCGAGCGAGAGGCTGGTTCAGGAGGGGCTCCAGACCTTGCTTGCCGACCGCACCGCGATCATCATCGCGCACCGACTCTCGACTGTGGCGATCGCCGATCGTGTGCTGGTGATGGAGCACGGCATCATCGTGGAGGACGGCGCGCCCCGCGACCTCATCGCGGGAACGGGACGCTTTGCGAAGCTTCACGCGGCGTGGCGGGAGTCGCTGGTCTGAGGCGGGCGCCTCGTGGGTCGGGGTGATCGGGCACGCCCGCTAGGGCCGCCAGCGTGCCGTCGCGAGATCCACCCGGAAGGACCCGGATGCCGACCACTTCACCGGTGTGCCCTCCGCCCGGAAATGCTCGAGTGCGAGGGACTCGTGATCGACCGCGGGGTGGCCGCTCGCGCGGATGACACGCCACCACGGCAGATCGGATCCGTAGTATGCCATCGCCTGGCCGACCGCCCGTGCCGCTCGTGATCCGATGGCCGCGGCGACATCGCCGTAGGTCATCACCCGGCCGCTCGGAATGGCCTCGACCACCGCGAGCACGCGGGAGACGAAGTCATCCGGGGGCCCGACTATGGGCGGTACTCCGGCGGGCGGGGCGTGGGGCGGTCAGGCGCAGGGTTGCGTCCCGCGATGCCGGGAAGCACCACCGTGAGGATGCGCACGATGAATGTGCCGACGCCCGCCATAAACCGCATCACAGCCCGAGCTCGCCGATCCTCTCGCCGTACTGCGTCTCGCTGACCACGGTGAAGCCGGTGTGCAGGAAAAACTGCTCCGGGCCCTCTTCGCCCTCTTCCCAGATGGCGGTGATGCGATCGAAGCCGCGCTGGCGTGCTTCCTCCGCGAGCGCCCAGACAGCGAAGCGTCCGACGCCGGTGCCCTGGGCATCCGCCGAGACGGTGACCCGCCAGATGCAGCTGCGGAATTCCTCCTGGGTCGCCTCCGGATCGAAATTACCCCGGATGAAGCCGACCACCGTGTCGCCGTCGAGCACGACCCGCGGCCAGGATGTCACCGGACTGAGGTACGCATCCGCGATCGCATACGACGGGGGAGTCACGAACTGTTCCTGCCCGCGTCTCAACGTGAGGCTATTGGCGGCAACGATAGTTTTTGCCGACAACTCTTCCAGTCTCAGTTCAGCCATGAGCACAGGCTAGTCCCCGGCACCGATCCGGGGGTAGTCGAAGGTGTCACGGGTCCAAAAACTATCTCGATGTCGAGATACTTCCGGAAACCGGTAGGCTGTCAAATGGTACGCAGAATGCCCCGTCGTGTAAGGAGAATCGGTTGTCCCAGAGCCAGGTTGAAAAGATCAAGGTAGTCGGCACCGTCGTCGAATTGGACGGCGACGAGATGACGCGCATCATCTGGCAGAAGATCAAGGACACCCTGATCTACCCCTATCTCGATATCGACCTCGAATACTACGACCTCGGCATCGAGCATCGCGACGCGACCGACGACCAGGTCACCATCGACGCCGCCCACGCCATCCAGAAGCACGGCGTCGGCGTGAAGTGCGCGACCATCACCCCCGATGAGGCACGGGTCGAGGAATTCGGTCTCAAGAAGATGTGGAAGTCGCCGAACGGCACGATCCGCAATATCCTCGGCGGAGTGATCTTTCGCGAGCCGATCATCATCTCGAACATCCCGCGCCTGGTTCCGGGATGGAACAAGCCGATCATCATCGGCCGTCACGCCTTCGGAGACCAGTACAAGGCCACCGACTTCCGCTTTCACGGCAAGGGCAAGCTCACCGTCGAGTTCACTCCCGAGGACGGCTCCGAACCGCTCAAGTTCGAGGTCTACGACGCCCCGGGCGACGGTGTCGCGCAGGTGCAGTACAACCTCGATGATTCGATCCGCGACTTCGCGCGCGCCTCGCTCAACTACGGCCTCACTCGCAACTACCCGGTGTACCTCTCCACGAAGAACACCATCCTCAAGGCCTACGACGGCCGGTTCAAAGACATCTTCGAGGAGATCTTCGAGGCGGAGTTCAAGGAACAGTTCGATGCCGCCGGTCTCACCTATGAGCACCGCCTGATCGACGACATGGTGGCATCCGCCATGAAGTGGGAGGGCGGCTACGTCTGGGCCTGCAAAAACTATGACGGAGACGTACAGTCCGATACCGTCGCCCAGGGCTTCGGCTCGCTTGGGCTCATGACCTCGGTGCTCTCGGTGCCGGACGGATCGGTCGTCGAAGCCGAGGCCGCACACGGTACCGTGACGCGCCACTACCGGATGCATCAGCAGGGCAAGCCCACCTCGACCAACCCGATTGCGTCGATCTACGCCTGGACCCGCGGACTCTCGCACCGCGCGACACTCGACGGCAACTCCAAGCTCGAGACCTTCGCGGCGACGCTGGAGGATGTCGTCATCAAGTCGGTCGAGGCCGGCCACATGACGAAGGACCTCGCGGCCCTCGTCGGACCGGACCAGAAGTGGGAGACCACCGAGGAGTTCCTCGACACGCTCGACAGGAACATGGCTGCCCGCCTGGCTTAGGCCACCGGCTCGTCCTTCGAACGCACGGGTGTCGCAGGGCGCCCCGGCGTTCCCTGTTGCCGGGCGATTCGTCCGTCGTGCAGTTGGATCCGAGGCTCCGAACTGAGGGACGAAGTGTCCCCGATTGCCCCTGCCATAGACGGACGGGGGATATTCCCATAACGGAATAGTGACGACGCACCCCCGAGCGAGGGTGGAATTACAGGTTGAGACGATCACGCGCAGTCGCCGACTGCCCGGCAGAGATCCACCCTCCTCGAAAAGGACTTATCTGCGAGCATTCGGAAAGCACTGTCAGCGGTCGCCCTCACTGGGCTGGTCGCTGCCTCTCTCGTCGCCGGCACCGGCACCTATGGATCGGTCGACGTGACCGTCACGCCGGGTGGGGATGGCGACATCCCGCTCAGCACCACCGGTCTCACCGCGGGAATGCTGCAGTCCGACTCCACGGTGGGTGGCCCGACTGGTCACCCGGGGTCGAGTACCGAGGGCAGCACCTTCGATTACACGGTTGACCTGCCCAACGGCTCGCAGCATGCGCGATTCGACCTCGACACTACGGACGACATGGCAGATCTCGACCTCGTGGTCTACCAGCTGGATGCCGCCGGCACTCCGATCGCAGCGTTCCAGTCGGCCACCGGCTCGGCCGATGAGCGGGTGAAGCTGCTCGCTCCCGCTGCCGGCAGCCATCTCGTCGAAGTGACGGTCTACACCGCCCCCTCCCAGGCGCGACCTTCGACCGGCGTACCAATTCGGTGGCAAAGAAGGGAGCCGAGCTCACTCTCACGCCGCCGATCCTGCCCGGCACGCAGGGTGTGCCGGCGATCTATACGGCTGCCCGGCTGGCCTCGCTCCGTACTCGAACTTTCTGGGACTCGTGAACTACGGAGCGACCGGCCCCGGGGTCGTCGTCAACGTGGTGACACAGGCCGATGTGAAGCCAGGCACCCCGCTCAACACTGTTGAGCCGACGATCACCGGTACTCCCGAGGTGGGCAAGCTACTCATCGCGACACCCGGAACGTGGGATGTCGCGGGGCTGCACTTCGCATACCAGTGGCAGGTGAACGGGGTGAACATCCCGGGTGAGACACGGGCAAACTACCGTTCGGCGACCTCGGCGACCTCGGCGACCTCGGCTACTGGTCTCGCGCTCAGCCGCACGGTGCTGTCCCCTTCCCAGCCCACTGCGGCGACGGTGACGTCCGGCGCTGCCGTGCCTCCCGCGTGTACGGTCGAGATCACCCTCAATGGGCGGTCCCTCGCCTCGCTGCCGACTGCGGCCGACACCGTTGTCGGCTCGACGAGACCACCGAAGCGGTACGTCGTGATTTTCTGACCCCCTGGGCACTGACCCCCTGGGCACTGGGCACTGGCCCCTGGGCTCTCAGCACTCCATCAGGTTGGGGCGTTGCGGCACACCCTTCGTAAGCTTTCCTGACGAACACGACGCAGCCGGGAGGGGTGACCGAGCCGACTCGCACGCGGGGGTCGTTCCTCGTGCAGCACAGCGCAGCGGCCTCGGGGCGGATGTCGCGCGCAGCACCAGCCTCACCCGCGTCACCGTGTCCGACCTGGTCACCGAACTCATGGCGGAGGGCCTGCTCGTGGAAACCGGTCAACGTGGCGGGGCCCGACCGGGCAAGCTGGCCATCATGCTCGACATCGATCGGTCCTCGTTCCAGATCATCGGCATCGACCTGAGCGATTCTGCGGACTTCCGTGGCGCAGTGCTCGACGTGGGCGGCAGCATCCAGAGCCGAGTGGAGCTGCCGCTCGCGGGCAGCACCGGGCAGGCCGCGATCGATCAGGTAACCTCCCTCATCGAGACCCTGCTCACGCTGCTGACGGTACCTCTTCTCGGACTCGGCGTGGGGTCTCCGGGCATCGTCGATCTCGCGGGGGTGGTGGTGAGCGCCCCGAACCTCGAGTGGGTCGGGGTGCCTCTCCAGGCCGCGCTCTTCGAGCGATTCGGAGCGCCGGTGATGGTCGCGAGCGATGCCAATGCAGCAGTTCTCGCCGAGCACAGCTTCGGCGGGGTCGAGGTCGACCTCATGCTCGTGCGGGTCGGTTGCGGGGTCGGGGCTGCTCTTCTGCTCGGCGGCATCCTGCTGCACGGCAGCCGTTTCGCGGCGGGGGAGATCGGTCACGTCGCCGTTGGCACCGATGGGGGAGAGCTCTGCGGCTGCGGCACGCTCGGCTGCCTCGAGACCTGGCTAGCGGCGCCACGGCTCGAGGCGAAGCTGGCGGATGCCGCCCAGGATGCCACCCCTGCGGCCCCGCATGACAACATTCTGCGTGAGGCGGACACGCGTCTGGGAATCGTGCTCGCCCGGATCGTCGGAGCACTGAACCTCAGCGAGGTGGTGCTGAGCGGTCCGAAGCGACTGCTCGCCGGATCGCTCGTTGAGGCGACCCGAGGGACCCTTCGCAGCCACACGCTGGAACGGTTTCACGGCGGTCTCGCCCTTCGCCTGTCGACTCTGGGCGATGACATCGTGCTGCGTGGCGCCGCTGTTATGGTGATGTCCTCGCGGCTGGGCGTGTCCTGACCGTTCACTCCGGTGACGCGAGATAGCAAGCGCTCCCGGCAAATATGATCCTCATCACCCCGCCGGGACCATCGAGTGGTCGACTCTGCTCGTGCGAACTGCCCGCTCCCATGTTGCTTCCCGGTTTCGTCGGCAGCACTCTCCCACTATCTCCTGTTTTTCCCACCACCTCCCTGCTCAAACGGCGAGGCTGTGCGAAAAATGGGGGGTGGATGTCGCGGTCAGACTCCGTGGGCTCCTACAATTTCGCGCCGGCGGCCCAGACCTCGGAGACTTGCCAGTCGTGATCGAGAAGCACCGCGTCTGCGGCGAAGCCGGGCGCGAGGTAGCCGAAGCGGTCGCCGAAGCCGAGCGCGGTCGCTGGCGTGGTGGTGAGGGCCGCCACCGCATCGCGCGGAGAGACTCCGCATCGCTGGATCGCGCACCGCAGGGCGGCGTCCTGGGTGAGGGTGGAGCCCGCGATCGTCGAGGTGCCCGAGAGCACCGCCAGCCCGTCGTGGACGGTCACATTGAGTGATCCGAGACGATAGTCGCCGTCATCCGAGGCGGCTGCGGCCATCGCATCGGTGACGAGCGCGACGCGACCGGGTGCCGAACTGAAGACCATTGCCGCAACATCCGGATGCACATGGAGCCCGTCGAGGATCAGCTCTATCGTGATCCGCTCATCTTCGAACGCCGCGATGATCGGCCCCGGTGCCCGATGATGGATCGGGGGCATGGCGTTGAAGATATGGGTGAGCAGTCGCGCACCGCGGTCGAAGGCTTCGCGGGTGAGATCGAGGCCGGCATCGGTGTGACCCACCGCAACCGTCACGCGATTTTCCACGAGTACGTCGATCGCCTCGAGCGCTCCCTCGCGCTCAGGCGCGATCGTGATCTGGCGCAGTGTGCCGCGGGCGGCGCCGAGTAGCTCCTCGACCGCCCACGGCAGGGGATCGAGCAGGAACTGCGGGTTGTGGGCGCCTCGGCGATCCGAGGAGAGGAACGGGCCCTCGAGGTGAGACCCCAGCACGAGCGGATCGGATGCTGCGAGCTCGGCGATCACGCCGAGGCTCTCGCGCAACTGGGCGACGGGGTTCGCCACGAGGCTGATCACCGAGCGGGTGGTGCCGTGCGCACGGTGAGCGGCGAGCGCCGCAGAGATCTCCTCCCCGCCGTTGTCGAAGGAGTGGCCGCCACCGCCGTGGGAGTGCAGGTCGACGAACCCGGGGATGAACCAGTGCCCGCCGGCGTCGACCCGGGTGTCGGCCTCGGGATGCTGCGTGCCGGAGCCCACGGATTCGATCGTGTCGCCGCGCACGAGCATCCAGAAGTCATCGACCTGGCCGTGGGCGTCGAGTTTGCGAGCCCCGTGAAAGAGAGTGGTCATCGTGCTGCCTCCTGTGCTGTCACTCCTCTGGAGATTTCGGCGCGGCCGGCGATCACGCCGCTCACTGCGGCGAGGATGCCGAAGATCACGCCGACTACGGGGTAACCGATCATGAACCAGACCGCGACGGCCGCGCCCATGACGAAGATCTCGACCAGGCTCCGGCCGACGACATCGAGCGGGAACACCGCTTTCGGTGAGCGGAACAGTGCCCACACGATGGCGGCGAACACGGGCGCCCCGACCATGAACAACACTCCCGGCCACGGAAACGGCCACGCCAGGTAGCCCCAGAATCCGAGTGAGAACAGGGTGAAGAGTTCGAGGGCGAACCGCACCACGTCGTTCGGCCCGATTCGAACCGAAGGAACTCCTGGCAACGTCACGCTTCCCAGAGTAGCGACCAGTCGCCACGCATTGACAGCCTGTCGCAGAGGCCGGTAGCGTGGGTCTACGGACTGAACAGGTCTGAACAGGTGCAGTAGCTGAGTTCATAGTCAGACGAGCTGCGACAAACCGAGGAGCACGCCCGTGAGCACGACTGACACCACCCGCGGCATCGAACTCAATGGCATCAACACCATCCACGAGTCGGAACGTAAGGGCAGGGCTTCCAGCCTGTTCTGGCCGTGGTTCGGTGCGAATGTCTCAGTGTTGGGCATCGGCTACGGCGCCTTCGTTCTCGGCTTCGGAATCTCGTTCTGGCAGGCGACCCTCGTCGGGGTGATCGGCATCGTCATCTCCTTCCTGCTCTGCGGGATCATCGCGCTCGCCGGCAAGCGTGGCTCCGCACCGACGATGGTGCTGAGCCGGGCGACCTTCGGTGTGCGTGGCAATCGGGTGCCGGCCGTGCTGTCCTGGGTGCTCACCGTCGGCTGGGAGACCGCGCTCACCGCGCTCGCCGTGCTCGCGACATCCACTGTCTTCACCGAGTTGGGCTGGGATGGCGGAGTCGCCACGAAAATCGTCGCGCTCATCGTGGTGGCGGCTCTCATCGTCGGTGCCGGGGTCGTGGGCTTCGACCTCATCATGAGACTTCAGGTGTGGATCACAGTGATCACCGGGGTGCTGACCGTCGTCTACATCGTGCTCGCTCTGCCACGCATCGACCTCGGCGCAATCGCCGCTCTGCCCGCCGGCAACCCGCAGGCCGTAATCGGGGCGCTCGTGCTCGTGCTCACCGGTTTCGGCCTCGGCTGGGTCAACGCGGCCGCGGACTACTCGCGGTACCTTCCCCGCACGACGAAGAGTTCGGCAGTGGTGGGCTGGACGGCATTCGGCGCCTCAGTCGCCCCCGTCGTGCTGCTGGTCTTCGGCCTGCTGCTCGCCGGATCATCCTCGAAGCTCAGCGGCGCGATCGGAGCGGATCCGATCGGGGCGCTCACCACGATCCTGCCGGTGTGGTTCCTCATCCCCTTCGCGCTCGTCGCGGTGCTCGGTCTCGTGGGCGGCGCGGTGCTCGACATCTACTCGTCCGGGCTTGCCCTGCTGAGCGCCGGCATCCGGATCCCGCGGTATGCGGCCGCGGGCATCGACGGAGTCCTGATGATCGTCGGCGCGGCGATCGTGGTGTTCTCGGCCACGAATTTCATCGGCCCGTTCCAGGCTTTCCTGGTGACACTCGGCACTCCGATCGCGGCCTGGTGCGGCATCATGGTCGCCGACGTGATCCTGCGACGCAAGAACTACGCCGAGGCGGACCTCTACTCGACCACCGGGCGCTACGGCGATATTCGCTGGCTGCCGATCGGGCTCATCGCGCTCGGGACCCTGCTCGGCTGGGGGCTCGTCACCAACACCTTCGGGGTGCCGTCCTGGCTCAACTGGCAGGGCTACCTGCTCGGGCCGGTGGGGCTCGGTGGACGTGAGGGCCCTTGGGCGTATGCCAATCTCGGTGTGTTGGTGTCGCTGTTCATCGGGTTCTTCGGCATCCTCGCCTTCGGTCGGGGCGCCATCCGCCGCCAGGAGGCACTGCCGCTCGAGGAGACGCTCGAGGAGTCCGTCGAGACCGTCGTGCGATGAATAGCCCCTGGCTCGTCGTGATCGACATGCAGGTGGTGTTCGGCGACCCGACCAGCGCCTGGTACACCCCCGGGTACCCGGCTATCGAACCGATGGTCGCGCGGCTCGTCGAACACTTCGGGAAGCGGGTGGTGCTCACACGGTTCATCGCGCCGGAGCATCCGACCGGCGCCTGGGTGTCGTATTACGAGCTGTGGCCGTTTGCGCTCGTGCACCACAGCGATCCGCTCTACGACCTGATGCCCGCGTTCGCGGGCACGGATCATCCGCAAATCTCGCGCACGACCTTCGGTAAGTGGGGGGACGAGCTCTCCACGATCATCGGACCGGATGCAGCGGTAGTGCTCGCCGGCGTCTCGACCGACTGCTGCGTGCTCTCGACCGCCCTCGCGGCCGCGGATGCCGGGGTGCGGGTGATCGTTGCACAGGACGCCTGTGCCGGGCTCAGCGCGGCGGATCACCAGCGTGCCCTTGACGCAATGGCGCTGTATGGGCCGCTGATCGAGATTGTGACCGCCGACTGGGTTCTCGCCCAATGAGGGCGTGATGAGCGCGTCAAGCGGCGCGAGGGTCTCCGGGCTCAAGCACGAGGAGATCGCCCGCATCCTCACCGCAGAGATCCGTGAGGGCCGGGTCGCTTACGGGCTGCAGCTGCCCGGCGAGACGACCCTCGCCGAGAGGTTCTCGGTGAGCCGCAACACCGTGCGTGCAGCGCTCACCGAGCTCGGCCGAGCCGGACTCATCAGCACGCGTTCGGGCAAGGGCTCTTTCGTCACCTACGACGGTCGCCCGCTCAACGTGCGGCTGGGATGGGCGCGGGCCCTCGAGGAGCAGGGACTCGACACGAGTGTGCGGGTGGTTCGCGCCGAGCAGGTCGAGGATGCCGCGCTCGCCGCAGCCCTCGGCGAACCGAGCGATCGCTTCATCGCGATCGATCGCCTACGTTCGATCGTAGGCGGCCCGGTGATCTCCTACGAGCGGTCGCGGGTGCGGTCGACTCCCCGGGCGACCGACGCGGTCGCGGCGGGCAAAGCCGCGGGATCACTCACTCGAATGCTGCTCGAGGCCGACCTCGTCGCGTCGACCGGCGAGCAGTGGGTGGAGGTGCGGATGCTCGACGGGGCCGAGGCCGCGCTGCTCGGCCGCGCACCCGGGGCTGCGTTCCTCTGGTCGCGCTGTGTCACGCGCAACGCCGTCGGTGAGCTCGTGGAGCACGTGGAGAGCCTGCTCGATCCCGCGCACTTCAGCCTGCACTTCCAGTTTGCGGCGCGGGACTGACGGCATTTCGCTGGCGCGGATTAGGGCTGAAGTCGCTCCAGCGACCATTCGCCGTCGACAGCGGTGAAGACCAGTCGATCGTGCAGGCGCGACGTGCGTCCCTGCCAGAACTCGATAGAGCTTGGCACGACCCGGAATCCACCCCAGTGCTCCGGTCGCGGCACGGTCGATCCCTCCGGATAGAGCGACTCGAGCTCGTGCATCCGGTCTTCCAGCACCTCTCGTGAGGCAACCGGCTCCGACTGCTCGCTGGCGAGGGCCGCGAGGCGTGACCCGTGCGGGCGGGTGGCGAAGTAGGCATCGGAGATCGCGGCATCCGCGCGGTGGGCGACACCCCGAATAATCACCTGGCGTGTGAGTGAGTACCAGGGGAAAAGCAGCGATACGGCCGGATGCGCGGACAGCGCCTGTCCCTTGTGAGACCGGTAGTTCGTGACGAATTCGAAGGCCTCGCCGTCGAGTCCCTTGAGCAACACCGTGCGACTGCTCGGTGTGCCGTCGGCATCCACAGTGCTTAGGACCATCGCGTTCGGCTCGAAGATCTGGGCATCCTCGGCAGCGGAGAGCCAGGCGGCGAACTGGGCCATTGGGTCGCGCAGCACCTCCGACTCGGAGAGGCCGGTCGATCCATAGTCCGTGTGCCGTTCGAGTGAGCTCATGTGCCGATCCTAGGCACGTCGGCTGCATGCATGCCCCTCCCCTTCGGCATAACTCCTGCAATAGGGATAGCATCCCGCGGCAGACCCCGTACTTACAGGAGAAAGTCAGCGCGCGCCGGCAAATTGCAGGAGTTACGCAGCCGGGGGCCGGGGGCCGGGGGCCGGGGGAGTTGTGCAGGCTGACCGGCGAGCGCGGCCGCTACCGGAAAATGATCGTTCGGGCCCCGTCGCGCAGCACGCGATTCTCGGCGAACCACTTGACCGCCTGCGTGAGGGTGCGCGATTCCTCGTCCTGCCCGATCGACATCAGCTCGGAGGCGGTTCGGGAATGGTCCACTCGCACCACATTCTGCTCGATTATCGGACCCTCGTCGAGATCGCTCGTCACAAAGTGCGCCGTCGCACCGATGAGCTTCACGCCGCGGGCATGGGCCTGGCGATAGGGATTCGCGCCCTTGAATCCCGGCAGGAAAGAGTGATGGATGTTGATGATGCGTCCCGATAACCGGTCGCAGAGCGCGGGCGACAGGATCTGCATGTACCTCGCCAGGACCACGAGCTCGACGTCGAATTGTTCGACCGCATCGAGTACGCGATCCTCGAACGCCAGCTTCTGGCCCTCGGATGTCACGGGGTGCGACTCGAACGGCACACCGTAGAACTCCGCAAGCCCGCCGAGATCGGGGTGATTGCCCAACACGAGCGGGAGCTCCACCGGCAACTGCCCTGCTCGTTCGCGGAACAACAGGTCGTTCAGGCAGTGGGCGGCCGTGGAGACCAGCACGAGCGTGCGCAGTGGACGGCCGACGACATCCAGGGTCCAGGTGGCGTCGTAGTGCGCCGTGACCGGTGTGATGGCCGCTTCGAATACCTCGCGGGTCACGGCGGATTCCACCTGCAGCCTCATGAAGAAGGTGCCCGTGTCGGCGCTCGAGAACTGTTGAGACTCCGTGATGTTGCCGCCGGCGGTCACGATGGCCCCGCTGATCGCGTGCACGATGCCAGGCCGGTCGGAGCAGACGAGGGTCAGCACCCAGTGGGTGGATAGCGAAGGGGTCACGTGCTTAGGCTATTGCCTTTACCACCCCTACTCTGGAGGGGATGTCGCACGAGCCGCGGCCTCCCGCGGACGGCGTCACGTTCCACCCCTCCCTCGAACGGAATACCGGTCTCATGACCGCGCCACGAACGACCGCACCCTTTCCCTACTTCGCCCTCGTGACCGTCGCGGTCGCGATCTTCCTGAGTGTCACGACCGAGATGCTGCCGACCGGCCTGCTGCCGGAGATGAGCGCGGATCTGCGCGTCAGCGAATCACTCATCGGTATCACGGTGTCGGTCTTCGCCTTCACTGTGGTGGTGTCGACCGCGGCGCTCACCCTTCTCACCCGGCGCATCCCGCGTCACGCGCTCGTGGTGTCAGTGCTGCTCGTTCTGGCCGTGAGCACCGTGCTCGCCGCGACCGCGCCCAACTACGCCGCACTCGTCGCCGCGCGCATTCTCGGAGGCCTCGCGCACGGCCTATTCTGGTCGGTCGTCGGCGCCTATGCCGCGTACCTCGTGCCGCGCGATCAGGTCGGTCGCGCGGTCTCCATCAGCCTCGGCGGCGGGTCTCTGGCCTTCGTGCTCGGAGTGCCCCTCGGCACTGCTCTCGGCCATGCCATCGGCTGGCGGGCGAGCTTCTTCGTGCTCGGTGTGCTGCTCGTGTTCGGGGCGGGGTTCGTCTACCGATTCCTGCCCCGCGTGGACCATCTCGCGGGCGCTGCCGTGGTCGGCACAGTGACCGGCGGCATCCCGGTTCTGCGGGACGGGATGCGGCAATCCCACGCTCCACGTCGAGACCACTCCGCGACGGCAGTGGTCTTCGTCTGCGTGATCACAGCCACCACCATGATCGGCCAGTACAGCTTCTACACCTACGTCGCACCGTTTCTCGTGCGTGCTATCGGTCTCGACGAAGCGGCGGTGAGTCCCGCCCTCCTCGCCTTCGGCGTCGCCGGGTGCCTGTCGCTGGTGCTCGTGGCGCTGGTGCTCGGCACCCGGCCGCGCCTCGGGCTGATGGTGTCGTTGGTGATGCTTCTCTTCGCCGTGGTGCTGCTCGCTCTCCTCCCCCGCGTGTTGCCGGTGTCGCTGCCCGCATTCTTCCTCTGGGGGCTGGCTATCGGCATCGTTCCGCCCCTGCTCCAGACGCGGATGCTGCACGCAGCTCCCGCGCGCATCCGCGACACAGCGAGCGCCTTCTACGCCACCGCATTCAACGCCGGCATCGGCGGCGGTGCCCTGCTCGGGGCGATTCTGCTCGACACGCTCGGACTCGGATCGCTGCCCTTCGTCTTCGTAGGCATCCTCGTGCTCTCGATCGTGCTCGTGATCGTCTCTGACGCACTGCTGCGCCGACGCCCACCACGGCGGCTGGTTGATCACCGCCCCTCCAGCCAGCACTGATCGTCCTCCAGCCAGCACTGGCCCTCCGGCGGGGGGTTCAGGGAGTTGCCGCAGGGTCCGAGAGTCCGAGCCGCGGATAGAGCGACCGGTAGCCCTCCTCGAGGCCTCCGTTCAGGGCGCCGAGGACGTGGCCGCCGTTGGGCACTTCGAAGTAGGTCGTCTTCCATCCCGATGATTTGGCCGCAGCTTCCACCCTTTTCGCCTGTGTCACGTAGCGGCCGTCATTGGAACCGACGGTGAATATGCCGACGGTGTCTGAGTAACGGCGACCAGCGAGGATGGTCACCGGCTTGGCAGCCTGATAGGCGGCCTTATCGCCGGCGAAGGACTCTGCCAGGGTCTGATTCGGCCTGGCTGATCCCGGGTATTCCTCACCGGATATGTCGAGCACGTTGCCCCAGATCTCGGGATGTTTGGCCCCGAGCGACAGGGCACATTGGCCACCGTTCGAGTATCCAGCAATCGTCCAGTGCGCGGCATCGGGCAGCACACGGAGGTTCGCCCGTGCCCACGCCACCACATCACCAACAAGGAATGTCTCCGACTTGCCGTGCTTGGCGGTATCGAGGCAGAGAGGGTCTATCGCAGGATTGCCGAGTTGGTCGGCCACGAGCACAATCGGTGCCAGCCCCTTGTGTCGGGAGGCGAAGGCATCAAGGATCGGTTTCTGGAAAGATGGGTCCGGGTTGCCGGGTTGCCCCATGAGCATGATGACGAGGGGCAGCAGCGGCGGTTCCTTCACGAGGGCGGCCGGGGGGAGATAGAGGCCAGCCGGTCGGGAGCGAAAACCGGAGAGGCTGTTGGGGATCGTCACTGAGCCGATGGTCCCCGCGGCGGGCTGATCTTTCGGCGGTATCCAATTCGCCCACAGTGCTCCCCCGGCGAGTGGTGTTCGACTGGGGCTGGGGGTCGGTGGCGACGGAGGCAGGACGATCGGTTTCTCTATGGAGACGCCCACCAGGTCAGCGAGGGTGCGATCGAGGCCGAAGTCCGCGTTGATCCCGACGGTACCGGTGATGGTGAACAGCACGATCGCGACCGAGGCGACCACTTTTCGAGGCCAACGTGATTTCCAGAGGTTGACGATGGCAAGCCAGATGGCCGCGAACGTCAGATAGACCCAGATCGAGGTGGTGACACTGAGATCTACCCCAAAGGTGTTGGTCAGCTTCACGAGCCACAGCGCGACGAAGGCAGTCACCGACCCGGCAAGCAGCGCGCTGGTGCCCGTAATGATCCAGCGTCGCGTCGGTCGACGCACGGCGATGAAGACCACGGCTCCGAGTGCCAGGGTGTAGACAACACCAACGAACGGACCGTCGATGATGTTGATCCTCAGCAATGCATCCATGGGTATCCTCGATTCGGGTCTGGCAGCACGCGACTTCGAGGCAGGCGGCGTGCATGCTGTTCGTCTGTCGTGTTGGGGGTCTAATTCGCCGACACCTCACTCAGACGGTCGGCTGAGCCCTTTAGACTAAGCCAGTCACGACTGGCGTTCGGATGGGGATCCATCAGGGAGTGATCGTCTCTACGTTTCGGCCGTTCGCCTGGGCCGAACCGGATAACCTTTCTCTCGATCCGGTCACGCCAGGAGGAGTCATCCAGATGCCCAACACCGTCATTGCACCCAACACCTTGACCGCACCGCTCAGTGAGGTCGACCCCGAGATCGCTCGCGTTCTCGAACAGGAACTCGATCGCCAGCGGAACACCCTCGAGATGATCGCGAGCGAGAATTTCGTACCGCGTGCCGTGCTCGAAGCCCAGGGCTCGGTTCTCACGAACAAGTACGCGGAGGGCTACCCAGGCCGCCGCTATTACGGAGGCTGCGAGTTCGTGGATGTCGCGGAAACCCTCGCCATCTCCCGGGCGAAGAGCCTCTTCGGCGCAGCTTACGCGAACGTGCAGCCGCACTCCGGTGCATCCGCCAGCGCGGCCGTGCTCGCGGCGATCGCGAGCCCCGGCGACCGAATCCTCGGGTTGGAACTCTCCCACGGTGGCCACCTCACCCACGGCATGAAACTCAACTTCTCCGGCAAGCTCTACGAGGCCCACGCCTACGGTGTCGACCCGAAGTCGTTCCTCATCGACCTCGACATGGTGCGTGAAAAGGCCCTCGAGACTCGCCCACACGTGCTCATCGCCGGCTGGAGCGCCTATCCGCGACAGCTCGACTTCGCCGCCTTCCGCGCCATCGCCGACGAGGTGGGGGCGACCCTGTGGGTCGACATGGCCCACTTCGCCGGACTCGTCGCCGCCGGGGTGCACCCGAGCCCCGTGCCGCACGCGCACGTCACCTCGTCCACGGTGCACAAGACCATCGGGGGACCGCGCTCGGGCTTCATCCTGAACAACGATCTCGAACTGCAGAAGAAGATCAATTCGAACGTGTTCCCCGGCCAGCAGGGCGGGCCTCTCATGCACGTGATCGCGGCGAAGGCGACGGCCTTCAAGCTCGCTGCCGAGCCCGAATTCAAGGAGCGCCAGGAGCGCACCATCCGTGGGGCTCAGATCCTCGCGGAGCGTCTTGTCGCGCCGGACACCGCCGCGGCCGGTATCGACGTGATCACGGGTGGCACCGACGTGCACCTCGTGCTCGTCGACCTGCGCAACGCCGCCATCCACGGCCAGGAGGCCGAGGACATCCTGCATTCGGTCGGCGTCACGGTGAACCGTAACGCCGTGCCCTTCGACCCCCGCCCGCCGATGACACCGTCCGGCGTGCGCATCGGCACCTCGGCGCTCGCGACCCGCGGATTCGGCGACGAAGAGTTCACAGAGGTCGCCGACATCATTGCTACGGCCCTCAAGCCGACCCCGGATGTCGAGGCACTGCGCGCCCGCGTGCTGAAGCTCACCGACGGATACCCCCTCTACCCGGGACTCGTCTCGCCCGCTACCTGGTCCTGACTACCCAAGACCCTGCGAAGAGTCGACTTCGCATCTTCCCGCTCGCGTCGAGCAGGTGAAGTTGACACTTCGGGCGGGAGAGGAATTAAGAGATGACCGCGGTACGGATGGACGGCGTCGCCACCGCGACCGCCGTCAAGAATGAGCTCGTCGACCGCATCCAGGCGCTCAAGGCCCGCGGTATCCATCCGGGTCTCGGCACGCTGCTGGTGGGCAGTGATCCGGGATCGCTGTCCTACGTGGCAGGCAAGCACCGCGACAGTATCGAGCTCGGTATCGAGTCGATCCGGGTAGACCTGCCCGCGGAGGCGAGCGAAGACGAGGTGCGCGCCGCCATCCGTCATCTCAACCAGAACCCGGCGGTGACCGGGTACATCATCCAGCTTCCGTTGCCCCCGGACATCGACGAGAACGCCATGCTTGAGCTGATGGACCCCGCACAGGACGCGGACGGACTGCACCCCACCAACCTCGGGCGGCTCGTGCTCGGGGTCGGCGGCGACCTGAACGCCCCGCTGCCCTGCACCCCCGCCGGCCTCGTGGAGATGCTGCGCCGCTATCACGTGCCGATCGCCGGCAAACACGTTGTCGTGATCGGTCGCGGGCTCACCGTCGGCCGACCGCTCGGACTGCTGCTCACCAACAAGGGGGTGGATGCGACGGTCACCCTCACCCATTCGCGCACTGTCGACCTCGCGGCCGAGGTGCGCCGTGCCGATATCGTGATCGCGGCCGTCGGCGTGCCTGGCCTCGTGACGGCTGACTGGGTGAAGCCCGGGGCCGCGGTGCTCGATGTCGGCATCACCCGCGTGATCAGTCCCGACACCGGCAAGGCACAGCTCATCGGGGACATCGATCCCGGAGTCGCCGAGGTGGCGGGCTTCCTGTCACCCGTGCCCGGTGGAGTCGGACCGATGACGCGGGCCATGCTCATGGTCAACGTTGTGGCCGCAGCGGAGCGGTTGTGAGCACCCCCGGTCGCACCGCGCCCACTCGAATGCCCGAGAAGTTCGTCGCACCTGACCTCGCGGCACTGGCCGCCCTGGTGCGAGATGCGCGGGTCGGGCACTTCGCCTTCGTGGAAGACGGCGAGCCGCGCGTGCGCCCGATCGCGATCGTGGCGGAGGGCGCGCACATCCTGCTGCACGGATCCACCGGCTCGCACTGGCTGCGATTGCTCGCCACGGGAATTCCTGTCGCGCTCTCGGTCACCGCGATCGATGCTCTCCTGGTGGCCCGCTCCGCCTTCGAATCATCGATGAACTATCGCAGCGCCGTGCTGTTCGGTAGCTGCGCGCCGGTCGGCGACAACCCGGTGGACACGGTGGCCGCGCTCGATCTCGTGACCGAGGGACTCATCCCCGGACGAGTGGCCGAGTTACGCCCACACACGGCCAAGGAGCTCGCGGCGACTCTCGTGCTGCGCATGACGGTGAGCGAATGGACGCTCAAGGTGTCAGAGGGCTGGCCGGAAGACGGACCGGCGGATGTCGCAGGCCAGGCCTGGGCGGGCACCCTGCCGCTCCGCACCGGCTACGAACGGGCGATCCCGGCACCGGACCTTGCGGCGGGAATTCTGCTGCCGGGGTCCGTGCGCAACCTGCTCGGCCGGTAATCCTCCAGCCTCTGTCGCCGTGGCGGGGGATGCGCCAGCTCGCGGAGCCGAAAAACTGTCATGGCGGGAGCTATGACTCCCTCCGCGATGCATCAACCCCCGCCACCGGGCGACGGGCTGCCCTCACTTCGTGAGTGGCGTGAGTGGCGTGAGTGGCGCGGGCGACCCGGCGCGGTTACTCGCCGAGGTACCCGATCGTGCAGTAGTAGCCCGTCGCGGCCTGGCTCGGATCCCACCCGGTCATGCCGGCGACCGTCGTCTTCGCGGCGTCCGTGAGCGTCACCTTGCAGGCTTCGATCGTGGACTGTGAATCTGTCGGAACGCTGAAGCCGTAGAGGGCGTTCTTCCACAGGCTGAGGTCGGGGCCTGGGATGCCGCTTTCGAAGTCGGCGATCACGCGGCCGCTGCCGGACGTCGTCCAGGTGAAGCCGCTCGAGCAGGGGTGCTGGGGGTCCGTCGCGGCGATGCCTTTTCCGAGCACGTACTGTCCGTAGTAGACATTGCCGAGCGTGAGATCGATCGGATAGGCGAACTGCTTCCCGTTCGTACTCGAGGTGAGATCCATCGGCAACAGGATGCTGCCGTTGGCGGCCAGCGTCTCCGCGGTGACCGGCGTGCCACCGGCGCCGCTTCCGCACGCGCGCACGAACTCGCTGACGAGGGATTTGGCAGCGCTGTCGCTGTAGGGGAGCGGCTTGTGGGCGATGAGTTCGATTGCGATGGTGTTGCCGGTCTTGTCCCGTACCTTCGCCGAGATGGTGAACAGCACGTCCTTCGGCTTCGGAGCCTCGCTCGAGCTGACCGAGGGGGTCGGCGCCGTCGTCGGCGCTGCGCTCTGGCCGACAGTGTTCGAGGAGCCGCCGCAGCCCGCAAGCAAAGCCACGAGAAGGGCGCCGGTGATCACAGCGAATGTCGACTTGGCTCTCACTGGTAGCTCCTGCAGGCTCGGGGGGAATCAGTTCTCGCGCGATGCTCCCTGCGCGGCCGTTACGACGAACGTATCAGGCTGACCGAAACCATGTTCCGCGAATGCGCCGTCGATCGCAAACTGGAGGCGGGAAAGATCATCCGAGCGGACGAGGGCGATGGCCGCGCCACCGAAGCCGCCGCCGGTCATCCGGGCGCCGATCGCACCGTTCGCCTGTGCTGTCTCGACGGCGAGGTCGAGCTCGCGCACGGAGATCTCGAAGTCATCGCGCATGGAGCGGTGTGAGGCGTCGAGAAGCTCGCCGATGCCGATTGGTCCGAGGTCGCGCAGCACGTCGACCGTGTCGAGCACGCGCTGGTTCTCGGTCACGACGTGGCGTACACGACGGAAGGTGACGTCGTCGAGGATTTCGCGGGCACGGGGAAGGTCGGCCACGGTCACATCTCGAAGAGACTCAACGCCGAGCATCCGTGCTCCGAGCTCGCAGGATACCCGGCGCTCGGCGTAGCCGCCGGTGGCATGGTCGTGGCTCACTCCGGTGTCGATGATCAGCAGCACGAGACCGGCGGCCTCGAGACCGAGGTTGACGATCTCCGACGCCAGGCTGCGGCAGTCGAGGAAGATGGCACAGTCTTTTTGGCCGAGCAGGGACGCGGACTGGTCCATGATGCCGGTGGGAGCGCCCACCACCACGTTCTCGGCACGCTGCCCGACCTGGGCGAGCACAGGGCGCGACAGAGTGAGCCGCCAGACGTCATTCAGGGCGATGGCGACGGCGCTCTCGATGGCGGCAGAGGAGGAGAGCCCGGCACCCACCGGCACGTCGGACTCGATGAAGATATCGACCCCCGGTACGGTGGCCAGGTCGGCGCCATGCTCGTTGAGCGCCCAGGCGACGCCGAGGGGGTAGGCGCTCCAGCCGCGCAGGGCGCCGGGGGAGAGCTCGGCGAGGGGGATCTCCACGACCTCGTCGGCAAATGAGCTCGCGACCCGGATGATGCGGTCTTCTCGAAGCCCGAGCGTCACGAAGGTGCGCCGGTTGATCGCGAAGGGCAGCACGAAACCGAGGTTGTAGTCGGTGTGCTCTCCGATGAGATTGACCCGGCCGGGTGCGGACCACTGCCCCGCCGGCTCGTAGCCGAAGAGCGCGAGGAACTTCGCCTGCACTTCATCGCGTATGTCGATTGAGCTCACTTTGGATCCTTTACTCGAGTGAGGGCGTCGCGCACGAAGCCGGCCGTCTGTTCGGGGGTGACATCGCCGATCCAGGCCCCCATGGCGGCCTCGGACCCGGCGAGATATTTCAGTTTGCTCTCCGCGCGACGGGGGGATGTGACCTGCAGCATGAGCCGGATATCGCCCCGCCCGACAGCCACCGGCGCCTGGTGCCACGCCGCGATGTACGGCGTCGGGGTGTCGTAGAGCTCGTCGATGCCACGCAGCAGGCGCAGGTAGAGCCCGGCCAGCTCATCGCGCTCCTCCGGGGAGGTAGCGGCGAAGTCGGGTATCTGGCGGTGCGGAAGCATGTGCACCTCGATTGGCCAGCGGGCGGCGAACGGCACGAATGCGGTCCAGTGTTCGCCGCGCAGTACGACCCGCTCGGAGGCGGACTCGAACTCGAGGATCGCCGCGAACAGGTCGGGGCCGAAACGAGCGATCGAGTCGAGCAGCCGGGTCGTTCGCGGCGTGATGTAGGGGTAGGCGTAGATCTGGCCGTGCGGATGCCGCAGGGTGACGCCGATGGCCTCGCCGCGATTCTCGAACGGGAAGACCTGCTGGATGCCGGGCAGCGCCGACAGCGCCTCCGTACGGTCGGCCCAGGCTTCGATCACCGTTCGGGCGCGTGATCGGCTCACGCTGCCGAAGGCACCCTCGTGCTCCGGGCTGAAGGAGACCACCTCGCACCGGCCGATCGAGGGCAGGCTGCGACCGAGGCCGATGCGAGTGAGCTCGGCGGTGTCGAACGGTGCCGCGAATTCGGGGCCGAAACTGGGCGAACGGTTCTCGAAGACGGCGACGTCGTAGGCATCCGGAATCTCGGAGGGGTTCGTGGCGTTCGCCGGGGCCAGCGGATCCTGGTCGGCCGGAGGCAGGAACACCCGGTTCTGGCGGGCGGCCGCGATCGAGATCCACTCTCCGGTGAGCGGATCCTGGCGCATGGATGCGGTATTTGGTCGCGGATCGAGGTGGCGCGCATCCGGGGCACGGTGTGGGGGGAGCGTCGAGTCTGCGTCATCGAAGTAGATGAGCTCGCGACCATCGGCCAGCCGGTATTCGCGTTTGACGATCGATGACATGGCGTCTCTCTGCGGGGGAGGCTCGGATGGACTTTCGAAAACAACAGAACGTTACCTGTCATTGACAAGAAAACACAAGTAATCGAAGATGAGCGCATGACAGAAGCGAGCTCCCGTCCGCCCGCAGCGGCCCGGCGCGAGCAGATCCGGTCCATTGTCGAAGAGCGTGGATTCGCGAAAGTGGCGCAGCTGAGCCAACTCTTCGGCATCTCCGAGGTCACGGTCCGATCGGATCTCGACGCGCTCGCCGACGGCAATGCCCTGCAGCGAGTCCACGGGGGAGCGGTACCGGGCGGGGTCGCCACGGGCCGGCCGCCCGGGCTCGAGCGCCCCTTCGAGCAGTCCATGCTCGCGAGCTCACGGGAGAAGGCGCGAATCGGACGCGAAGCCGCGTCCCTTGTGCTGTCCCACCAGGCGATCGTGCTGGATGTGGGAACCACCACCACAGCGATCGCCTCTGCCCTCCTCGAGCGGGACGACCTGAGAGGTGTCGTCGTGATCACCAATGCGCTCAACATCGCCCTGCTGCTGGAGCCCGTGATCCCGCGGTTCACCGTGATCGTCACCGGCGGGACTGTGCGGCCGCTCCAACACTCTCTCGTCGATCCGCTCGCCGGGGTGGTGTTCGAGCGCATCCGCGCCGACCTCGCATTCATCGGCTGCAGCGGCGTGGACGCGGTTTCCGGCATCACGAATGTCAACCTGCCGGAAGCCGACCTCAAGCGGAGGATGCTCGAGGCATCCGCCCGCTGCATCGTGGTGGCCGACAGCTCGAAACTCGGGGTCACCCAACAGAGCCGCGTCGCGCCGATCGGCGAGATCGACACCCTCATCACCGGGATCGAAGCCGACACGCTCGAGCTCGAACGGCTCGCGGCCACCGGCCTCCGTGTGCTGCTGGCTCGTTAGGCTGTCCGGATGCGTGCCCCCACCGGAGACCAGTTCGCCCTTTCGAAGTCCACACCTCACGGCGACGCCATCGCCGTGATCACGGAGGTCGCCGCATCGCTTCGCATTCTCTCGATCGGCGGGATAGACCTCACCGAGCCCTACGGCGACGACGTGGTGCCGCCCTTCGGTGACGGAATCGTGCTCGTGCCCTGGCCGAACCGGGTGAAGGACGGCCTGTGGATTCACGAGGGCACGGCCCAAGCGCTCGACATCACCGAGCCGGCCCTGCACAACGCCCTGCACGGGTTGCTGCGCGACCGCCCCTACCTGCTGGCTGAGCGCACTCCGGATGCCGTGACCCTGGCCGCGACCGTGCATCCGACCCGCGGCTACCCCTTCACCCTCGACACGACGGTGCGCTATGAACTCGGCGACGATGGCATCCGCGTGACCCACGGTGTGGTCAATGTCGGCGAGAAGCGTGCGCCCTACGCGGTTGGAACGCATCCATTCCTGCGCCTCGGGGAGGTGCCGACCTACGAGCTCACCCTCACGGTGGCCGCCGGGACCCGCTTCGAAACGGATGCCCGGCTCAACCCGATCCGCGAGACAACCGTCGACGGCACCGGCTACGACCTGCGCGCGGGCCGGCTGGTGGCCGGCCTCGATCTCGATGACGCCTTCGGTGGTGTGACCTCGGTCGATGGCGTGAGCCGCCACCGGCTCACCGCGCCGGACGGGCGTTTCGTCGAGCTGTGGCAGGAATCCGACTTCGCCTATGTGCAGGTGTTCACCACGCGGATCTTTCCGAGGGACGGCGGTCTCGGCACGGCGATCGCGGTCGAACCGATGACCGCACCGCCCAACGCCCTCAACAGCGGGCAGGGTCTGCGGTGGCTGGAACCGGGCGAGAGCTGGTCGGGTTCCTGGGGCATCCGCTACTCTGGAAGCAACGAAGGGGAGTAGTTCCCTCGCACCGGGTCGTCACGACCGGTGTAGTCGGGAGTATCGACATACTGGCAGGTCACGACGACCGGCCCGGTACCCCACCGCAGCGGCGCAGGTCGTCGTTACGGCGAACGAGACCTTCGGTCCGACAGCAATCCCCGGCGCCGCCCGCGGGATTCAAGAGACCGAAAGGATCCCCGTGAGCGCTGCGCGTCCCGACTCATCTCCCATCGCTCCCACAGCGTCTGATCTTCGTCGCTGGCGCCAGTACCTCGCCGACGAGAAGGCTGAAGCCGCCGTCTACCGCGACCTCGCCGGCCGTCGTGCCGGGGAAGAGAGGGAGATCCTGCTCGCCCTCGCCGATGCCGAGGGGCGACACGAACAGCACTGGTTCGACCTGCTCGGCGACCAGGTCGGCAAGCCCCGTCGCGGTGATCTCCGCACCCGCTCGCTCGGTTTTCTCGCCCGCCGGTTTGGATCGGTCTTCGTGCTTGCGCTCGCGCAGCGGGCCGAAGTACGTTCTCCCTACGAGTCGGATTCGGATGCCACAGCAGCCATGGCCGCCGACGAGCGGATCCACGCCGAGGTGGTCCGTGGCCTCGCTGAACGCGGCCGCAACCGACTCTCCGGTACCTTTCGCGCCGCCGTCTTCGGGGCCAACGACGGACTCGTGTCGAACCTGGCCCTCGTGATCGGCATCAGCGCGAGCGGGGTGCCCAACCAGGTCGTACTCCTCACCGGTATCGCGGGCCTCCTGGCCGGAGCCCTGTCCATGGGAGCGGGCGAGTACGTGTCGGTGCGGTCCCAGAGGGAGCTGCTGGAGGCATCCACTCCCGATCCCGAGAGCAACAGCGCGCTTCCGAACCTCGACGTGGACGCCAATGAGCTGGCGCTCGTCTACCGGGCACGCGGCATGACGCCCGAGGCGGCCGCGGCCCGGGCATCTGCCATGCTCGACAAGAACAGTCCGGATGACCATAGCCTCGGCGAGCAGGAAACCCAGATCGACAGGCACGAAGCCGTCGGCACGGGATTCGGCGCAGCAATCTCGAGCTTCTGCTTCTTCGCCTCCGGCGCGGTCATCCCGGTGCTGCCGTACCTCCTCGGGCTGCAGGGAATCGCCGCCCTCCTGGTTGCAGCCGTGCTGGTCGGGCTCGCGCTGCTCGGCACCGGTGCCGTCGTCGGGCTGCTCTCCGGCGGACCGCCCCTGCGTCGAGCGCTTCGCCAACTCGGTATCGGCTACGGCGCTGCGGCGGTCACCTACCTGCTCGGCCTACTTTTCGGCACGACGACGGGCTAGTCGCGAAGCCCTGGAC